>Ga0335078_10002711_pt1 | contig 26698 bp, 26 predicted proteins | sample Lox_Sample_32_FD_206711 | JGI IMG/M metagenome (GOLD analysis project Ga0335078, IMG submission 206711) | Soil microbial communities from Loxahatchee National Wildlife Refuge, Florida, United States - Lox_Sample_3.2 | ecosystem: Environmental > Terrestrial > Soil > Wetlands | place: USA... | reverse complement strand
AGTTGCGGCGGGGTCAGACGGTACAAACCGATCCACGAGCGCTCTCCTTCCGGCGGCTTCAGCTTTGGCCCATTCTTCCCGGCCGTGAGCGCGAACACATCTCCTTCTTTGGATTCGGTGTGAGTCTTCAATTGAAACCGATCCGCGAGCAGAGCCCGCAGCATCGCCATCACTTGCTCCCGCCTTGGATCGCCCGCGGACGTCGCCACGATATCGAAGCGATCGGTGACGATCCACGGCGGACCGCCGGAGATCTGGTAACCCTTGAGGTCGTACGCTTCGGTCACGATGTTCAGCAGCGTCTGGCCGAGCACTTCCAGCCGCCCTCCCGGCTGCACGCGGAAATCCAGTATCGGCGATTCGGAAGGCTTGATCGACGCCACTTCGAACGCCGGCGCCTGCGCCCCCGCCCCGATGCTCAGGATCAGCAAACTCAACACCACGGTTGTCCGTTTCATATTCCTATTGACGTTTAGACGCCTGCCACCGGCTTTTCGTTGACCCCGATTCTCCTGACTTCTGACTCCTGACTCCTTCCTCCCTGTTGACTTTCCACATGTCCTGCCCTACACTCCTGTTGATGGACAACAGATCGTCTGCTTCCGCCGAAGTTCCCTACGGCACCCTCGATCTCATGGTCTTGAAAACGCTGGACGCGCTCAGCCCGCTCCACGGCTATGGCATCGCCCGCCGCATCGAACAGGTGGCGGAAGGCTCGCTATCGCTCAACCAGGGGACGATCTATCCGGCGCTTCTGCGCCTGGAGCAGCGCGGCTGGATTTCAAGCGCATGGGGCGTCAGCGAGAACAACCGCCGGGCGCGCTTCTATTCCATCACCCGCGCCGGCCGAAAACAGCTCGCCAGCGAAAAAGAAACCTGGTCGCGCACCGTCCGCATCGTCAGCCGGCTTCTCGAGGAGCAATCATGACGTCGCTGCGCGTCCTTCTCTCGCGCCTCGCCGCGCTCTTCCGCCACCGTTCGGACGGCGATCGTCTATCGGAGGAAATCGAAACTCATCTCGCGCTCCTGGCCGCCGAGTTTCAAGGCCGCGGCCTCCCGCGCACCGAAGCCATGCTCGCCGCCCGGCGCGAATTCGGCGGCGCCCTTCGCATCCACGAAATCCACCGCGAGCAGCGCGCCCTCCCCTTCATCGATACTTTCGCGCAGGATCTTGGCTACGCCTTCCGACAGCTCCTCTCCCAAACCGGGTTCTCCGCCGCCGCCATCCTCACGCTGGCATTCGCCATCGGCGCCAATACGGCCATCTTCCCTGTGTTCGACGCCGTGGTGCTGCGCCCGCTACCGGTTCCTCACCCCGAGCAGCTGGTCGTGGTGGACGCTTTCCGCGGGGGCACGAACGTCGGTTTCACCTATCCGCTCTTCCGCGAGCTGGCCGCGCGCCAGCAGGCGCTCGCCGGTATCGCCGCGGTGGCCGATCTGCCCGTCGAAACCTTCGATATCGCGCCCGGCCGGCCTCTCGATGGCGTCACAGCCCGCCTGGTGAGCGGCGATTACTTCGCCATGCTCCGAGTCCCCGCGCGTTTCGGCCGCCGGCTCAGCGCGCGCGACGACCAACCCTCCGCGCCCGCCGCCGCCGTCATCAGCGACAGCTTCTGGCATCGCGCCTTTTCGGCCGATCCCGCCGCCCTCGGCTGCGCCGTTCGCGTCAACGGCGCCAGCGTCTTCATTGCCGGTATCGCGCCGCCCGGTTTTTTCGGGGAAACCATCGGCCGTGCGCCCGATCTCTGGATTCCCATATCCAAGGCCCCCGATCTCAATGCCTCCACCCTGATCAGCCGCGGCGCCAAGGTAATTTCCGTAATGGCGCGCTTGCGCGGCGGCGTCCCGCCCGCGCGCGCCGAAACCGCCCTGGCCGCGCTCTATGCCCCGCTCGATGAGTCCTTCGGCATGCAGCTTCTCGGCGTTGGCGGTTCCTATCGCGTGTCGCTCACCGCCGGCGGCCAGGGATTCGGCGGGCTGCGCACGCACTTCGCTCAGCCGCTGTGGATCCTCACCGCGACCGTCGGCGTGGTGCTGCTCATCGCCTGCTGCAACCTGGCCAACCTGCTGATGGCCCGCGCCACCGCGCGCACCCACGAAATCGGGGTCCGCCTGGCGCTCGGAGTCTCCCGCGGCCGCCTGTTCCGCCAGTTGCTCACCGAAAGCCTGCTTCTGGTCGGTCTGGGCGCTGCCATCGGCCTGCCCCTGGCCTGGTGGGGATCCCGCGAATTAGTCACGCTCGCGGTAGGCGAGCCCTGGCGAATCTCCATCGATTTCGGATGGCGCATCCTGGGCTTTACCGCCGCTGTCTCGGCCTTCGCGGCGTGTCTCTTCGGCCTCGCTCCCGCCATCGCCGTCAGCCGCCTCGATGTCAACTCCGCGCTGCGGGCCTCTCGCCGCACCCAGTCCACTCGCGGCAATCGCACCTTCTCGAAGGCTCTGGTGGTGGCCCAGATCTCGCTCTCGCTGCTGCTGGTCTCGGCTTCCGCCCTGCTGGCGCGGTCCTTCTGGAATCTCCTCCACCGCGATTTCGGCTACCGTCCCGATGGCGTGGTGCTGGTCGATGTTCCGCTCGATCGCGGCTTCGCCCTCGGCAGGAATGCCGGCCGGGTGCAGGCGCTCACCGAGAGCCTGCAATCGCTCCCCGCGGTCCGCTCGGTCGCGCTCGAAACCGCCGGCCCGCTCAGCCAGTGGGTGGCATCGACATATTTCGCCACCCCCGATCGCCCGGCCAGCCGCGCCGATAATGCCCGCCGCGCCTCGGTCTCCGGCGCCTATTTCGAAACCCTCCGCATTCCCATCCTCGCCGGCCGCGCGATTTCCGCCGCCGATTGCCAGGCGAAAACCCGCGTCGCCGTGCTCAGCGAAACCGCCGCCCTGGGGCTGTTCGGACATCAAAGTCCCATCGGCCGCCTGGTATCGGAAGGGACCCGGTTCGAGAGCGCCACAGCCATCGAAGTCATCGGCGTCGCCCGCGATGTCTGCTCTCTGAACCCCCGGCACGCCCCCGGATTCCTGGTCTACCGCCCGCGATCGCAGGACCCCGTCACCGCCATCGAACTCCGCGCGTCCGGCGATCCGCGCCTGCTCGTCCCTGCCGTCCGCCGCGTTCTCGACGCCACTTCCGGTCTTGGCACCGCCATGGTCCGTCCGCTTTGGGACGCGCTGCGCTCCGAAGTCGCCCAGGACCATCTGCTCGCCGTTCTCTCCGGGGCGTTTGGAGTCCTTGCCCTGCTGCTCGCCAGCGTTGGATTGTACGGCGTGATCGCCTATACCGTCGAGCGCCGCACGCAGGAGATCGGCATCCGCATGGCGCTCGGCGCCACCGGCACGCGGATCGCGGGATTTCTGATGCGCGAAGCCGGCGTGCTGATCGCGACCGGCCTTATCACCGGCGGCGCCGCCACACTGTTCGCCGCGCGATGGCTGCGCGCGCTGCTGTTCGGCATACCGCCGCGCGATCCCGTCATGCTGGCCGCCGCCGCGCTGGTGCTGTCGCTGGTCGCCGCCGCGGCCGCATTCATTCCCGCGCGCCGCGCCGCCAGGCTCGACCCCACGGAAACCCTGCGCCGCGACGGATAATGGGTTATGCTCCGCTGTGCCGCCGTTTTCCTTTGCCTGGCTGGATTAGCCTTCCCCCAGGCGTCCGATAAATCCCTGGTTTTCGACGCCGCATCCGTGAAATCCGCGGAACTGCCCACCCCCGATGGCCGTGGCATGATCCGCATCAACCCGCCGTCGGGCGGCCCCGGCACGAACGATCCCGGCCGCATTCATTATCCTTTTGCTTCGTTGAAATATCTTCTTTTCACCGCATACGGCGTCAAGGATTTTCAGATCTCGGGCCCGTCGTGGCTCGATACCGAGCATTTCGAGGTCACGGCCACCATGCCGGCCAGCACCACCAGGGAGCAGTTTCGCATCATGCTGCAAAACCTGCTGGCGGAGCGATTCAAACTGGCCATCCACCGCGATTCCAAGGAGCTGCCGAATTATACGTTGTTGGTGGCGAAAGGCGGGCCCAAACTGAAGCCCTCGGAAGAAACTCAGGCCAAAAGCGACGCCGATACTCCGCCGCCGCCATCCGGGCCCCCCAAAATCGGTCCCGACGGCTTTCCGGATTTGCCGCCGATCGGCGGCCGCGCCGGCATCTTCCATATCATGATGCCAGGCCGCGCCAAAATGGTCGCGCAGGAGCAGACCATGCAGGATCTGGCCGGCAATCTCTCCAATCAGCTGGCCAAACCGGTGGTCGACGGGACCGGCCTCACCGGGAAATACGACTTCACGTTGATCTACCTGCCCGATCAGATGAACGGTCCCTTGGGTCCCATGCCGCCGCCTCCGCCCGGCGGCGGACCTGCCGTGGCCCCCGGGGGCGAAGGCGGCCGGGGTACGGGTCCCTCGGACTCTTCCGAACCCATGCCCACGCTGTTCGCCGCCTTGCAATCGCAGCTCGGGTTGAAACTCGAAGCCAAGAAAGGTCAGGTCGAGATCATCGTGGTGGACCATCTCGAGAAGACGCCGACCGAGAATTGATTATTCGTACCGGAGCGCGTCCACCGGATCCAGCCGCGATGCTTTCATCGCCGGCCAGACCCCGAAGAATACGCCGACCGCGACCGATACCGAAAATCCCGTCACCAGCGCCCACGACGGGACGCGCGAGGGCAGTGAAGGCACCAGCGCGCCCACCAGCATGGTGATCAGAACGGCGATCACAATGCCCAGCACTCCTCCCGCTCCCGTCAGTGTCATGGCTTCCACCAGGAATTGCCCGATGATGTCGCGGCGCCTCGCGCCCAGCGCCTTGCGCACGCCGATCTCGCGCGTGCGCTCGGTGACGCTCACCAGCATGATGTTCATCACGCCGATGCCGCCCACCAGCAGGCCCAGTCCGGAAATCGCGATCGCCACCAGCCCGATCAATCCCGTAATGTTGTCGAACTGCTGGATGATCTGGTCGGGAGTGGAGATGGCGAAATCGTCTTTGGCGTCCGTCGGCAGATGGCGCAGCCGCCGCACCGCCGCTTCCACTTCTTCGAAGGCTTCCTGGCGCATCCCCGGCTTCGCTTTGGCGATAATCATGTACCGGTCGATCTGCGGATAGCGCGCGTGCGCCGTTTTCAAAGGCATCACGAACACGTTGTCCTCGCCGTTCTCGCCGAAGAAACCGCCCTTGGCCTTGGCGTATACGCCCACCACCGTGTACTCCGCGCCATCCATCATTACGGCGCGCCCCACCGCCCGTCCGTCGGGAAACAGCGCGTCGGCCACGCTCGACCCCAGCACCGCCACGTGCATACCGCGCTGTTCTTCATCGGCCGTGTAGAAGCGGCCCTGCGCGAAATCCCGCGGCGAGATATCGTTCATGTTCGCCGTCGTTCCCGAGACGTTGATGGTGTCGGAATCGTAACCCGGCACTTTGGCCATCAGCGGCTGGCCATCCACTACCGGCGGGATGTACAGCGTCAGCCCGGTGTCGTCCACCGACGCGCACCAGCGGCGGATCTGCGCCGCATATTCGGGCCGCATCGGCAGGCGCCGCCGCTCCTTGGGCGGAATCTGGTTGTCAGGCGTGCCCGGATCGCCCGACGTGCGGAACAGGAAAATGTTGTCCGGGCCGAGCTCCTGGAAAAAGTCCACCACGCCCTGCCGCAGACCGGTGAGCAGCGACGCCACCGTCACCACCGTGGTAATGCCGATGACGATGCCGAGAATCGTGAGCAGCGACCGGAAACGGTGCGTCCACACCGCCTGCATCGCCATCTGCATGTTTTCCGTGGGGCTGATGTTCATGGCCTATTCCGCGCGCAAAGCCGCCACCGGATCGAGCCTGGCCGCGCGCGACGCCGGATACCAGCCGGAAGTCACGCCCACAATCGTCGATACCGCGATCGCCAGAACGACGTAGCCCGCCGTGATGTGCAGCGACAAGTCGAAGAGGCGTCCTAAAAGAACGGTGAGCAGCGCGCCCGAGCCGACCCCGATCGCGCCTCCCACGATGGCCAGCACGACAGCTTCGATCAGCACCTGCATCATCACGTCGCCCTGCCGGGCTCCCAGCGATTTGCGCACGCCGATTTCGTGCGTCCGCTCGGTCACGCTGACGAGCATGATGTTCATAATCACGATGCCGCCCACTACCAGCGAAATGCACGTCACCGGAACCACGATCGCCGTCATCATGCCGAGCAACTGGTCGATGAAGCCTCGAATGGCGTCGGGCGTGAGTGTGTCGAAATTATCGGGCTGTCCGGGCTGCGCGTGAAAATGCGTGCGCAAAGCCACGCGGGTATCGTCCAGCGCGTCGTCCATGGTCATTCCCAACCCGGGACGGGCGCGGCCGAACAGCGCGAATCCCGTGCCGGGTCCCCACATGCGGGTGAACGCCGTGATGGGGATGTACATGGAGTTGTCCTGATCGCGCCCGAAAGACGAGCCCAGCCGCTCCTGAACTCCCACCACCGTATACTCGACGCCCTCGATATGGAACGTCTTTCCCACCGGAGACGTGTCCGGCGGAAAGAGCGTGCTCCGCACGGTATCGCCGATCACCGCCACGAAGGCCCGCGAACGATCCTCCTGCTGCGTGAAGAATCGCCCGTCCACCACCAGAATGTCGCGGATGCTGGCCATGTCGGCGGAAACCCCGATGACGGTGGCGTCTTCGCAGATCACGTTCTCGCGCTTCACATCCGTGATGTGGTTGCGATACGGGCTGAACATGACGCGATCGCCGACCACGGCTTCCAGGTAGCGCGCATCGTTGTTGCGGATCGGCTTGTTGCGCTTGATTTTGTCGAAGTATTCCCGGCGGCTCAGCCTTCCCGTGACGGCGATCTGCGCCACTAGGAACGATTCCGAGCCGAAAGCCTTGGCCGTGCTCTGTTCCGCGTACACGCCCAGCCCGCTGATCGCCGACCCCACCAGAATGACGCTGGCGACGCCGATAATCACACCGAGCAGCGTCAGAAAGCTGCGCAGCTTGTGAGCGCGGATGGAATCAATCGCCAGCGCGAACGCATTCTGGAATTGATGCCAGGATCGGACAAGCCCCTTCCCGCGGGAGCTCGATTGGGTCATTTTCTTTCAGAATAACGTAAGATGGCCGAACGCCGCTCCCAGTACTGCCCGACGGTTGCGTCGAACCGATGGTATCATCGACCCGGATGAAGCTGAACTGGATCGCCCTCGTGATCGCGATTCCCGCGGGATATCTGGCGGCGGCACTCCAGTTCTGCGGGACTCACTCTATCCCCCGGCGGCTCAGGCGCTTCCTCACCCGCGGCCATTAGCCAGGCCAAGCCGTCGGTCCTGGCGGCACAGCTCCGGAATGTGCTGACTGTACGATCGCGCAGGCTGCAGAAGCCCCATCGGCGCCCGGCTCGTTCCCGAGAGACTTCATGGAAAGCAGCGTGCAATCGGAACCGGCATGAACCGCATTCTGTGCATTCTGGCGGCGGCGGCGATGATTTCCTGTAACCGCACGCCGAGAACGGTCTCAGCTTCCAGCGAGGGTGCCGGCTCGCGAGTGATTTCCAACACCGGCAGCGGCCCGATCCTGTCCTACGCGGACACGGTGGACAAGGTGGCGCCCGCCGTCGTGACGGTTCGCGCCACCAACCGCGTGCGCGCTCCGCAGACCTTTCAATTCTTTGACGAGCCCTTCTTTCAGCAGTTCTTCGGAGGGAACGCACCGCGTGTGCCGCAGACCACGATTCAGCACGACCTCGGATCGGGCGTAGCCGTACGAGCGGATGGTTACATTCTCACCAACCATCACGTAATTGATGGCGCGGAGGACATCAAAGTGGACCTGAGCAATGGGCAAACTTATTCCGCCAGGCTGGTCGGGTCCGACGCGCCCAGCGACCTCGCGGTGCTGCGGATCACAGCCTCCAATCTCCCGGTGTTGCCGGTTGCCAATTCCGACCAGGTGCGTGTAGGCGATGTCTGCCTCGCGGTCGGCAATCCCATGGGCATCGGCGAAACCGTGACCTCCGGAATCGTAAGCGCGAAGGGCCGGTCCACCGAGGTCGGAACCGGGAGTTTCCAGGACTTCCTGCAAACCGACGCTCCCATCAACCAGGGCAATTCCGGCGGCGCCCTGGTCAATACGCGTGGCGAGCTGATCGGCATCAATTCGCAGATTCTCACGCCGAATGGCGGCAATATCGGCATCGGGTTCGCCATCCCGTCGAATATGGCGCGCACCGTCATGAACGACCTCATTGAGAAAGGCAAAGTGCAGCGGGCCATGCTGGGCGTCTCCGTTCAGAAGCTGACTCCCGACCTGGTATCCGGGCTGGGATTGAAATCTTCGCAGGGTGTGCTGATCGGCGGCGTCGCGCCGGGAGGTCCGGCGGCCAAAGCCGGCTTGCAGACCGGCGATGTCATTCTCAAAGTGAACGGCCGCGACGAGAAGGACCCCAACTCGCTGCGCAATGAAATCGCGGCCATGGCGCCAGGGACGGACGTTACCATCTCGATTGTCCGCAATAACTCCCAGCAGGATGTCCATGTGAAGCTCGGTGAATTGACCCCGGAAACCGGTTCATCCAAACAACCGGGCGGCGGCGAATCGGCGGGCACGGGCAGGCTTGGAGTGAGTGTGGCCGCATTGACGCCGGACGTCGCGCGCCAGGTTGGAGTCCCGGCGGGCACGCACGGCGTGGTCGTCGCGCAGGTCGATCCCGGCGGACCGGCCGATCAGGCGGGCATCCGGACCGGCGACATAATTCAACAGGTGAATCGCCAACCCGTCCATTCTCCGGCGGAATTGCGGTCCGCGCTGTCCGCCTCGAAGGGCCAGGCGCCGCTGCTGTTAGTCAATCGCGGCGGCGCGACGTCCTTCGTCGTGATATCGCCGCAGTAGGCGCAATACATCTCGAATTGGGCAATTTTCTATCCGGATAACGTAAGATGAGGGAGTCCAGTATCTGTGGAAGATGGACTCCCGTTCCATGCCGCTTCTTCGCCTGGCTTATGCCACGCAGTTCCTGATCGCGCTGATCGCGATTTTCGTCTTATGGAGCCAGGTCGGCGGCCAGGACCACCTCGATCTCATGCCCTGGTACTGGAAGCTGGCCCTTGGCGGCGGGGCGGCGCTGGCAATCGTCAAAGCCACGGCGGCGGCGGTTTCGCGCGAACCGGCCTGGAACGCGGTAACCCTGCGCTGGATCGGCATTCTGCTGGTGATTCTGATCGCCTGCGGGCTGGTCACGCTGTGGGTCCACAGCAACCTGGAGAACGACGAGCAAGAACAGCAGACCAACGTTGGACAAGCGCTCCATCCCCGGGCGGCCGATCAGCTCCGCGGCGTTAAGCGGGGCTGACTGCGTTCAAGACAACTTACGCCCCGTGGGAGAATGGAGCTTCCATGATCGAGACCGGACTCAAGGATAAGACTGTTATCGTGACGGGCGGCGCCGGCGGGATCGGGCTGGCGACGGCCAGGCGCTTCGCGCAGGAAGGATGCCGCGTCGCTTCCTGGGACGTCAAGACCGGTGAAGCGCAGCCCGGCGGCATCTTTCAGCAGGTCGATGTGACCACCGCGGCCTCGGTGGAAGCCGCCGCCGCGGAAGTGGTGCGGCAATGGGGCGCGATTCACGTCCTGGTGAACAACGCCGGAATTCTGCGCGACGGACAACTCGTGAGGTTCAAAGACGGCGCCGTCTCCGGAATCATGAGCGACGAACAGTTCGAGAGCGTGATCGCGGTCAATCTCAAAGGTGTTTTCAACTGCACGCGCGCCGCGGCGCCGCACATGATGGCGGCGCGGGCGGGCGTCATTCTGAACGCATCGAGCGTCGTCGCCCTCTATGGCAATTTCGGCCAAACCAACTATATCGCCACCAAAGCCGGTGTCATCGGCATGACCAAAGTCTGGGCGCGCGAATTGGGCAAATTCGGTATTCGCGTGAACGCTGTCGCCCCGGGCTTCATCTCGACCGAAATGATCGCCGGCATGCCCGACAAGATTCTGCAGACTATGCGCGACCACACGCCGCTGGGACGCCTGGGCCGGCCCGAAGACGTCGCCAATGCTTACGTGTGGCTGGCATCCGAGGGAGCGTCGTTCGTCACCGGGACGGTACTGAGCGTCGACGGCGGAGTGGTTACAGGAACCTAATGCGCGAGCGGTTCGGCGGCGTGCTGTTGCTGGGCGCGCTGCTCCTCGGGGCGGCGGAGCCCAATTATCGCGACCCCCAGGGGCGGTACACGCTGCGGATTCCCCCCGGCTGGAATACCACGCAGATGAACAGCGACGCCGTGCAGTTTTCCAACGGCGCGGCATTCGTCAGCGTACTCGTGCTGCCGGGTTCGGATGTGGACCAGACGCTCGAAACCATCGGCAAATCGTTCGTCGGGCAGTGGAAGGACTTCGCCCAGGTACGCCAGGACCAAGCGACCCTCGGCGGAAGACCGGCGAAATCGGTGACCTATTCTGGCGCCAGCCCGATCGGTGCGGATTCGTTTCTGCAGCTTGTCGCCATGGCCGACGGCCAGTCGGTCTACCTGCTGATGACGCAGGTGGCCAAGAGCGCTTTCGCGGCCAAACAGAGCGAGTGCGATGGAATCGCCCGCAGTTTCGCGCTTTCGGTGTCGCATCCGCCCTCGACGCCATCCGCGGCCGCGAGCAGTGCCGCGCCGCCCGCTCCGCCCGGCAAGCCGGCGTCCGCCGCGCCGGCGGGTGTGTATCGCATGAAGCTGGTGCGCATCGTGGACGAGCGCGGCTTCGAACAGCCCATGACCGCGCTGACCCTATTGATCCCCGTCGATTGGCAATTCCAAGGCGGCGTGCAATATGGCCAGGGAGCCGGCTGCCATGCCAACCTGGTGCACCTGGTATTTCGCGCCTCCAGTCCGGATGGACGGCTGGGTGTCGAGCTGCTGCCCGGCAACGTCTGGCAGTGGACCGACGACCTCAACATGCGCGGCATGATGCAGGCGGGCAACCAGCAGATGGCGCGCCTGGGAGTTCGCGGCTGCGACATCATGGCGCCCATGAATGCCGACGAGTTCCTGCGGCGCGCGGTCCTGCCCGCGATGCGCCGGGGAGCTCGCGTGCTGGGATCGGACGCGATGCCGGATGCCACCTCGCGGCTCGAAGAGGAAGCGCGTGCGGCGCAGCAAACCGCCTTGCGTCAAGGCATGCGGGTGAATATCCGCACCGGCGCCGGACGCGTTCGCGTGAGCTACGATTCCGGCGGCCAGGCGGTCGAAGAGTGGATCACAGCCATGACGACCACCATCGGCGTCGCTGGCCCGGCATACAATGTCCGCACCGGCAGAGCGGGGAAAACTACCTACTACAGCAGTTCGGCCGACCACGTATTCGCCGTGCGCGCCCCCGCCGGCCAACTGGACGCGCAGGAGCGATTCTTCCGGCTGCTGATGGCGACGGTGCGCGTCGATCCGCAATGGGAGGCGCGTGTGCAGCAGGTGATCGCGAATGTGGAACAGCAGGATATCAACGGGGCCAATCAGCGGTCGGCCATCGCTACCCAGGCGGGACAGCAGATGAGCCGGATGATCCACGACGCCTATCAGAACGCCGCCGCCGGCTGCGAGCATTCCATGGAGAGCTGGAGCCGGTACATGCGCGGCGTCGCGACGTTTCGGAACCCGGATACGGGAGAAACGCTGGAATTGAGCAACGAGTATGCTCACGCCTGGGCCGGTCCCGACAATACTTACGTGCTGACGGATTCGGGCAGTTATAATCCCAACAGTTCGCTGAATGGCCGCTGGACGCAGCTCGATCCGGTAAAGTGATGATTCCGTCCCAATCCAGGCGTGAAAGGGCATTTTGCGTGAATAGGCACGTCGCCGCCTCGAGCTGGACCGTTCCGCAAAATCGTGGAGCATCTGGAACCGTTCCGGCTGGAATGAGCGCCTCGGGCGGGATCCGGCGACAATGTGCGATTTGCCGCTGTTTCCCCACCTGATTTATACTAAGTACTTGAACTAAAATGCCAAAACGCACCTTTCAACCGAACCGCTCCCGCCGGGCCAAAACGCATGGGTTTCGCAGCCGCATGGAAACCAAGAATGGCCGGGCAGTGTTATCCCGCCGGCGCGCGCGCGGCCGCAAGAAGCTGACCGTCAGTTCGGAAAGGTAGCCTCCATCGCTGGTTTTCCGAAACGTGTCCGTCTGCTGCGTTCGCAAGATTTCCGAAGAATCTATGACGAGGGAAGCCGTTACTCGAGCCCGTTCTTTGCGGCTTTTTGCCTTCGTGGAATCGCATTGGACGGTCCGCACATCGGCTTTACCGTGCCGAGAGCCATCGGCAAGGCCGTTGTACGGAACCGCATCAAGCGCCGTTTTCGGGAAGCGGTAAGATCGTGTCTGGATGGACTGAATCCCGAGTGGTCAATCGTGATCAATCCGCGCCGCAAGGCATTGGAGACGCCCCTGCCGGAGATCATCCGGGCGGTGTCCAATCTGTTCGCGTGGTGCAATGGATCTTCGGGGCGCGAATCGTCGTAAGAATTATTGGACTGTACCAACTCATCATTTCGCCCCTGCTTCCTTCGGCGTGCCGGTTTTATCCGACCTGCTCGCAATATATGCGGGACGCCGTAGAGCGTTACGGGGTGGTCAAAGGAGTATGGATGGGTCTGCGCCGTCTGGTGCGCTGTCATCCGTTTCACGCCGGCGGGTTTGATCCCGTCCGGTAGCCGGTTTTCGCAACACGGAATCCTGTTGAATGGCTGAATCATCCCAGGGCGGCAATCAAGCGCCCAAAGAAATGTCGATGGAAATGCGGCTCCTGCTCGCATTTCTGCTGATGGGGGCGGTGATGCTCCTGACCCCCTACTTCCTTCCCAAATCACCGACGCCGGCTAAAAAAGCGGCAAACACGGCCGAACAAACCGCCTCCGAAAAGCAGGCCGAAGCCCAGGCTCCGCCGGAAGAAGCCGCGCCGGCTCCGGCAACCGGCTCTTCGGCGGCTACCCAGGCACCGCAACCGTTCTACGTCATCGACACCGACCTGTTTCGGGTGGCCTTCAGCAACCAGGGCGGCACGCTGCGGAGCTGGCAATTGAAAGCCTACAAGGGCGATGACAAGAAACCGCTGGACCTGGTAAATACCGCTGCCGGCATCTTCCCGTTTTCCCTGTATATCCCCGGCCAGGAGACCCGCTCCAAACAATTGAACTGGGCCTGGTACCAACAGACCGGCGATCCCGACGGGCTGGGCGTCACGTTCGAATACTCCGACGGCCATACCCTCGTCCGGAAGCAATTCCGTTTCGAGAAGAAGAGTTACCTGGCGCAGATCGCGACCGAATTGACGATCGATGGCAAGCCGGTGCAGCACGGAGTGGAATGGCGCGGCGGTTTCGGCGATCTTACCATCCCCGTGCCGGCGTCCAACAGCCAAACCATATATTTCGATGTCGCGGCCAACAAATTGGTCGAACAGCGTGCCAGCGCGGCCGCCAAAGGACCGGTGGACGCGTCCGGCAATTTTTCGTTTGCCGGCCTGGAGGACAAGTACTTCGCCGCCGTTTTCCTGACGGAAGGCGCCGGCGCGGTCCAGGAGACGACTTTCGGAGACTGGGAACGCAAGCCGGACGCTCCGCAGGAAGAGAAGCCGCAGGATTTCGCCGGGGTCGCGGTCTCCGACGGAAGCCTCAACCGGTTCCGCCTCTTCGTCGGACCGAAAGATCTGCAACTGCTGAAATCCGTCGATCCCAAGCTGGAACAGGTGGTCAGCTTCGGGATGTTCTCCATCCTGGCTAAGCCGCTCTTCCTCGTTGTGAATTGGGCCAATACCAATTTCGTCCACAATTTCGGCTGGTCGATCGTGATCGTCACCATTTTTATCAACATGGTGATGTTCCCGTTGAAGCTGACCAACATGAAATCGATGCGGAAAATGCAGGCTCTGAAACCGCAGATCGATGCCATCAACGCCAAGTACAAAAACATCGGCCTCCGCGATCCGAAAAAGGCGCAGCAGAACCAGGAGGTGATGGACCTCTACAAGAAGTACGGGGTCAACCCCATGGGCGGCTGCTTCCCCATGCTTCTGCAACTGCCGTTCTTCATCGCCTTTTACAAAGTGTTCACGGTGTCGGTGGAAATGCGGGGAGCGAGCTGGTTATGGGTCTCGGATCTTTCGCAGGCCGAACACCTTCCCATCCATATCCTGCCCATCGTCATGATCGTGACGCAGTTTCTGATGCAGAAGATGACGCCGCAGGCCAACGTCGATCCCAATCAGCAGAAGATGATGTACATGATGCCGCTGATTTTCGGCTTCATGTTCTACCAGCTTCCCAGCGGCCTGGTGCTATACTACTTGACCAGCAATTTGGTCGCCATGGGCCAGCAGTGGTTCTTCAACCACACCGATACGGCGCGAGCGGTCGCACTCAGCGTTCAGCCGCCCAAGAAAAAGAACGGCAGGAAATAGCGCGTGACGGAACGAAAGTACTCAACCTCCAGCATCGGCCCTCGCGTTGGCGAGTTCTTGAAGACCACCTTGGGGAACGCGGGCGTCCGTGTGCAGTTTCAAATCGCCGACGTCGAAGCTTCCGACGGCGATTTCGAAACCCCGGATCTTGTAGTGAAGTTCTCCGGTCCGGACGTGGACCTGATCCTGAGCAACCGGGCGGAGCTGCTGCTGGCGCTCGAGCACGTGACCATGGAAATGCTCCGCATACCGTCGGAAGATCATTCGCGGATCTCCTTCGATGCCAACGATTACCGCCTGCTGCGCATCGAGGAATTGCGGATGAGCGCCAGCGCCGCCGCCGACAAGGTGAAGCGCACGGGCGTGCCGTTCCGTTTTAACCCCATGAACAGCCGCGAGCGCCGCGTCATCCACCTGGCGCTGCGAGGCGAGGGCGCGGTTCGCAGCGAAAGCATCGGCAGCGGTCCGCAGCGGCAGGTGGTCGTATATCCGGCCGGAATGACGAGCCTGCCCGAGCCGCCGCGCGGTCCCGAAATGCGCCGTGGCGGCCCGGAGATGCGCCGCGGCAGCGGCCCCCGCGGACGCGGCCGCAGGTAGCCGGTGGAGCGGGATTCTCAACCCGCGGGCCTCAAATCGCATGCCCATCGGAGACACCATCGTCGCCATCGCCACCCCGGCGGGGCGCGGCGGCCTGGGCATTGTCCGCCTTTCCGGCGCCGCTTCCCGCCCCATCGCGGAGACATTCCTCTCGGCCGCAAGCTGGCGCCCGTGGCGCGTCTTTCTCGCCGACCTTCTGGACCGTGACGGCTGCGCCATTGACGAAGCCGCCGTGACCTTCTTCGAGAAGCCGCGTTCTTACACCGCCGAAGATGTCGTGGAGATCTCCTGCCACGGTTCGCCGATCGTACTCCGCCACGTGGTGGAGCGCGCCCTGGATGCGGGAGCGCGGTTGGCGGAGCCGGGTGAATTCACGCTGCGCGCGTTCCTCAACGGCCGCATCGACCTGCCGCGGGCCGAAGCCGTCCGCGACCTGATCGAGGCCACCACGCTGTACCAGGCGCGCGTAGCGGCGCGCCAGCTGGATGGGTCGGTGTCGCGCAGCCTGGCGCCGTTCAAGGAAAGGCTGCTGGAGCTGATCGCGCTGCTCGAAGCCGGCATCGATTTCGCCGAGGACGACATCAGCGTGGCATCGGCGCCGGAGTTGCTGGCCCGCCTCGGTCCGATCCATGATGGAATCGCCCGCCTGGCCGCCAGCTTCCAATACGGCAGCCTGGTGAGCGGCGGATTGAAGCTGGCGATTGTGGGCCGGCCGAATGTCGGCAAAAGCAGCCTGTTCAACGCCCTGCTGGAACAGGATCGGGCCATTGTGACGGACATTCCGGGAACCACCCGCGATCTCGTTTCCGAGACGGCATCTATCGGGGGCATTCCGGTGAAGCTGTACGATACCGCCGGCATCCGGGAAGCGTCCGAAACCGTGGAATCGCTGGGTATCGGGCGCAGCTACCAGGCGATGGCCGATGCCGACCTGACTCTGGTGGTGGTGGATGCGTCGCAGCCGCGGCAGCCGGATGACCAGGCGCTGATCGATCGGGCGGCGCGGCAGGGGCGATATCTGCTGGTGGCGAACAAGTGCGATCTGGGCGTGGAATCGGATGGACATCGCACCTGCGCGCTGACGGGGCAGGGAATCGGCGAGCTGCGCGCGGCGATTTTGAACAGTATCGCGCCGCCGGGCACTTTCGAGCAGGAGGGTGGATTCATTACCAGCCTGCGCCACGAGCGGCTGCTGCGCGAATCGCTCGAGTATCTGGAGAAAGCGCGCGGGGCGATCGAAGCGAGTATCCCGCACGAGATGCTGTTATTGGATCTTTATGCCGCCCTGCGGCCGATCGATTCCATCACCGGCGCCACCACCGCGGACGACATTTTGAATCGGATCTTCTCGACGTTTTGTATCGGGAAGTAGATGGAGTCTACGCCAGCAGACTGAGGGTCGACTGGGTCATCTGATCGGAAACTTCGATCACACGGAGATTAGCCTCGAAATCATTGCGCGACTGCAGCAAGTCGACCACGTCGGATGGCATGCTTTCGCTCGGAGTCGGGGTTGCGATGTTGGCCGCGGCGCGGTTGAAACCCGTTTCGGCGCGCTGAATGCCTTCGAGCGCCGTATTCATAGCGATCATTTGGTAGTCCTGATGGTCTCATCGACCGATTTGGCCGGTTTTCGAGTCAAAAATCAAGCTCGAACAGGTGATCGCCGCCTCGGCCTTCATCAGCTCCGAGATATCCACCTCTAACAGATTCCACCCAAAAGCTTTAAGTCTTTCCGCCGTTTCTGGAAAAACGGCCGGAAAAATGGTCGTCTGGCCGATCGTCAGGGCGTTTGCCGCCCCCGGTTCCCCGGCCGCGACATCGAGTATCCCCAATCCCGTCAACCGCCCGGCGTCGAACCACTCGCGATTGGCCAATACCGTGTCGTTGCCGAGATACGTGCAGGCGCTCTTCAAATGGAGGCATCCCTGAACCTCGACCGGCTCGACGCGATATCCGAACGGTTCGACAATTCCGGCGAGCTGCGCGATTCCGGCCGCATTCGTGCGCCGCGTACGGCCCACGAACAGCCGGCGGCCGATGCGCATCACGTCGCCTCCTTCGAGCGTGGCCGGTTCCTCCAGCCACCGCAATGGACGAAACGCCTCGATGGCGCGCGCCAGGCCGGCCGATTCGCCGCGGCGCGAAGCCGCGCCCATGCGCGTCATCACCGCGATCTCGTCCAGCACCAAAGCGGGATCTTCCACGAACACGGCGTCGGGAAAGTCAGGCTCGGGCGCCAGCGAAATCACGGCCGCTCCCAACGATCGCAAACTCTCTTCGTACCGCCGGTGCTGGGCGTCGGCCTTAGCCGGATCAATCGGCTCGCGCGGCTGGAATTCCAATTGGCAGCGGCCGATTGTGGGGCTGACGGCCCGCGTAATCGCGATCAACATCGCAGTTCCTTGTATCCTAGCCTAGAAGACCCATGCTGATGAACCTCGCCATCGACCCCGAACGTCTGACCCGCAATCTGGATGGCCTGGCCGAATTCTCCCAGGCCGCGGCTCCCGCCGTGACCCGCCTGGTCTACTCGGAACAGGATCGCCGGGCGCGGGATTTCCTGGCATCCCTATTCTCCGAAGCCGAACTCGAACTTCGCCACGACGCCGTCGGCAACATCTTTGCGCGCTGGACCGGCAGCGATCCGGAATTGCCGCCCGCCGCGACGGGTTCGCACATCGACGCCGTTCCCGATGGCGGCAAGTATGACGGCACGGTCGGGGTGCTCGCCGGTTTGGAAGCTATCCTGGCGCTGCGGTCGGCGGGATATCGGCCGCGACGCTCCATCGAACTCATTGTCTTCACCGCGGAGGAGCCCACGCGCTTCGGCATCGGCTGCTTCGGAAGCCGGCTGCTGTCGGGGGCGATGGTCTACTGGCAGGCCGAACGGCTCTCGGACAGGAACGGCAAAACCCTCGACCAGTGGCGCGCGGAAGCGGGCTTCGAAGGCTCGCTGGAATCCGTGGCCGTGGCCGCCGGCAGCTATTCGGCGTTCGTCGAGCTGCATATCGAGCAGGGACCGGCGCTCGAAAGGGCCGGAGTGCCGTTGGGGATCGTGACCGAGATCCTGGCTCCGGCCTGCTTTCGCGTGATCGTGGAAGGCGAAGGCGGACATGCCGGATCTTTGCTGATGCCGGATCGCCGCGACGCGCTCTGCGCGGCGGCGGAGATCGCCCTGGAAGTGGAAAGAGCCGCCAAAAGCACCGGCGCGCCCGATAGCGTCGCCACGGTGGGGACTTTCGATGTTTCTCCCGGCTCGTCCAACTCCATTCCCACGCGTGTCCGCCTGGAGATCGACATTCGCGATACCGATCGCGCGCGCCGCGACCAGATGACGCAGCGGATCATGACGGCCTGCCGCGATTGCGCAATCGGCCGCAAGCTCAAAGTTCGCGCCGAACCGATTTCGATGGACGCGCCGGTGGAGTGCAGCGCGGAAGTGATCGACGCGCTGGCGCGGGCCGCGGATGCGCACGGCCTGGCCTGCCGGCGCATGGTGAGCCGTGCCTGTCACGACACCATGTTCATGTCGCGAATCGCGCCCGCGGGCATGCTGTTCATCCCCTGCCGGGGCGGGGTCAGCAATCGGCCCGACGAATTCGCCGCGCCGGAGGCGATTGCCAATGGCGCGCTGGTTTTGGCCGAATCGTTGGCCGAATTGGCAGAATAGCAGGCGCCCGGGAAGGACACACGAGCCTGCTGTCCCGACACGTTGTCGGACGTCTCCCACGAAGAATCAATGAGATGCCTTGAAGAATCCGAAAACGTGTCGGAAGTCAAAGCCGGTTGGACCCAGTTTCCGCAACCCGCCCGATCAGTTGCTATGACTTCGGTCTGGAGCCGCCGCGCGTATCCGGTCCCGCGCGTTTGGGATCTTTGCCCGGCAAGCCCGGCATGGCTTCATGCGTCCGCTCGCGGAACTTGCCGCGCAAGCTGACCGCCAGCGAGACGGCCGATTCGCCGAATTTGTCGCGCATCTTGTCGGCGGCAGCCATCGCCTGCTCCCAGCGGTCGTGGCGCTCCTGGTCGAGGAGGCCCAGTTGCCCGCCTTCTTCGTCCCATCCCGACGTATGGACGCCCAGCAATCGCACCGGCTCGCCGGGTTTCCAGTTCTTACGGAACAGATCGCGGATTTCTTCGAAGAGCTCGGTATCGAGATCGGTGCCGCGGGCGATGCTGTGCGCGCGCGTAATGGTGGAGAAATCTTTATATCGCAGCTTGAGCTGGATGGTACGCGCGCGTAGCCGATGCTCCCGAAGGCGGCGGCCCACCTGCTCGCAGAGCCGGGCCAAAGTGGCCTCGAGCTTGCCGGTGTCGCCGGTGTCTTCCATGAAGGTGTGCTCATGGCTGATCGATTTTGGGCCCGCCCCCTCGCCCACCGCGGTATCGTACCAGCCGCCGGCATCCAAACCTTGCGATTTGCCGGCCAGCGCCAGGCCCCACTTGCCGAACTTCTCTTCCAGGAATTTTTCATCGAGCCGCGCCAGGTCGCCGACTTTGCGGATGCCGAACGCGTGCAGGTTCTTCTCCGTGACTTTGCCGACGCCGGGAATCTTGCGGACATCCAAAGGCGCCAGGAAAGCCGATTCGCGGCCCGCGATCACCCAGAGAATGCCGTTCGGCTTGGCCTGGTCGGAGGATACCTTGGCCACCATGCGCGAGACCGAAATGCCGATCGAACAATTCAACCGGGTTACGTTCTTGACGCGCTGGTGCAGCCGGTGCGCCGCTTCGAGCGGGGGGCCGTGCAGCCGCTCGGTCCCGGTCATATCCAGGTAGGCTTCGTCGATCGAGGCCATTTCCACCAGCGGCGTGAATTCGCAGAGGATGTCATGAATGCGATGGGAGTAATCCATGTACCGGTCGCGATGGCCCTCGAGGAAGATGGCTTGCGGGCAAAGCTTGTATGCCGTGCGCAGCGGCATGGCCGAATGCACGCCGAACTTGCGCGCCGCGTAAGATGCCGCCGATACCACTCCGCGCTCATTCGCCCGCCCGCCGACCACCACCGGTTTACCGCGCAGCGACGGATCGAACAGTTCTTCCACCGACACGAAGAACGCGTCCATGTCCACGTGGAAGTAAGTCTTCATTTCACCAGCGGACGCCGGGGATCTCACCGCTGTGCAAATCCCGATACAGGTCGCGAAGGTTCTCTTCCAGTTCGCTCAGCGTCTCGCCTTGCGTGAGATAGTCCGGGAATTGCTCGAAGTAGCCGAGCCACATGTCGCCGTCCTGCCATCGAACGTAACGGGCTGTGCTGCTCATAACCATATTCTACAGTCGGTTCCTCGCAACGGCGGCGTCAGGGTCTGGGTGGACTTCCCTCACCTCCGGCCGCCGGCGATGCGCTGCGCTTCGGGACACTTTCTGAGGGCCAGCATGGCGCAGATGCCGAAGACCGGACCGATCGCCAGGAACGCCATCGACCATTGCGTGCCCACCCAGCGCTCGACTTCCGGCACAAGCCGGATGGTGACCATTGTCAGGAAGAAGCCGAGGCTGTTCTGCAAGGTCAGCGCCGTGCCGATGTGATGCGGCTCGCAGAGCTCGCTGGTGCAGGCCGAGAACTGCGCCGAATCGGCCACCACCGCGAATCCCCAGATCAAAGCCACGGCGCCCAGCCGGAAGGCGCCCGCATGAAAGAAACAGCCGATCCCCACCGCGCACGCGCCGCTGATGGCCATGGCGAGCGAGGTGGTGAGCGTTCGTCCTACACGATCGGCCAGCCAGCCCGCGGCCACGCTTGCCGGGCCGCCGGCGGCAATTGCGGCGAACGCCAGCCAGCTTGCCTGCAGCGCGGAACCGAGCGCCGCCGTGAGATAGAGCGCCAGCCACGCCCACATCGCGTACAGCTCCCACATGTGTCCCAGGTAGCCGAGATTGGCCAGCAGGAGCGGGCGTTCGCCGAGCAATACGCGGACATAGCTCCATTGAAAGGCCGCAGGCGACGCCGCGTAGGGTCCGCTGCGCACGAAAATCGCGCATAGCAGGCCACCCGCGGCGGCCAGGCCGGCCGATCCGCAGAGGACGCCGCGCCAATTGTGCAAACCTCCGGTGGCATTCAGAAACTGCGGGCCGGCGGAGCCGATGGTCAGCGCTCCCACCAGCAGCCCGATTCCCAGGCCGCGATCGGCTTTCGTCCAGGTGGCGGCGATTTTCATTCCGACCGGATAAACTCCGGCCAGCGCGAACCCGGTGGCGAAACGCAGCCAGAGCGCGTCGGCGAGGCCCCTCGCCTCCAACGGGATGAGCGCCGTCGCGAGCGCGGCGGCTACTGCGCAGACGGCCAGCAGGCGCTCCGGCCGGACGCGGTCGGCCAGGCTGAAAATCGCGAACAGGAGCGCTCCCACCGCGAATCCGCCCTGCACCGCCAGCGTGAGACCGGCGCGGCCCGAATCGCCGAGACTCCACGCCGCGCTCAGCGCTGGAACCACGGCGGATGCCGAGAACCAGACGCCCATGGCGAGCAGTTCGGCGGCAACCAATACCCCGATAGTGGGCCACTTTTGCACTTGCGACCTGGAAGCGCGAAATGGCCATTATACCGGTTGAAATCCGGCGGCACCACGAGAAAGTGCTGTCTATGCTGGGATTACTGTGGGATGCTGCGTTCCAGTAACTGTTCGGAGGTCATGCCATAGAGTGGCGGGCTGGGCGCGCCCAGCAGCGCAAGATAAATGTAGATCTGGCCACGATGGTGAATTTCATGTTCGATCATGGCCCGCAGCCACTTCCACGCGGTGATGGATGCGCCGCCGGGGGTGGTGCATTTTCGGCCGAGATCCTCGGGGCTGAAACGGGAGATGGCTTCGACGCATTCGCCGTGCAGCCGCTCCGCAAACCCGACAATTTCGTCGTAGGTTGCGGCCAGGCTCCGGCCGCAGCCCGCATACGCGCTTGGCCTGCCCTGCGCGACCTCCAAGAACATGTACCGATTTACGGTGGCGATATGCCGCGCCAGGTCCCCCAGGCTGAATCGGCCGTCACGGAATTTCCAGTCGACTTTGTCGCGCGGAATCGCGCGCACGACACTCATGGTGCGCTGATGGACCTTGTCGAAATAGTTGAGGAACTCTCCCAAGTCGCGAATCTCCATGCGCCGGTTGCCTCCATCGCTTGAGATTCGCTTGCCGCCGCCAAAGTCGCAGGCAATGCGGCTTGGAAAGTCGGGCGCAGAAAAAACCCGGCGGGATCTGAAGAGCCCGCCGGGCCGCGTCGTTCGAATTTGACCCTGTATTCGTGACTTCCTGGTCCCCTTCGTATCGGGGCAGAGTCCATATCACTGTAGCACAATCGTAGCCTTTTTTATGTAATCGAGGCGCGGAAATTCGCGCTCGAGGTAGGCGTTGCCCTGGGCCTGGATTCTCTGCTGGTCGGGTCCCTGGCCGCCCGGCGCGCCCTCGCCATACGCGTAATAAAGCTGATCGGCCACATCCATTCCCGAGGTGACCTGGCAGATCGGCGCGAAGCCTTGACCATCGAGCGACGAGTTATCGCCGTAGTTGATGAATAACTGGGTGCTGCGCGAGTTGGGCATGCTGGTTTTGGCAAACGTGACCATGCCGCGGGTGTTGTGCTGCTTCACCGGATCGTCGGGAAAATTCGCGTTCGACCAGACGGCGTTGGTCTGTGGGTTGCCGTTGATGCCGAACTGCGCCATGAAGCCTTTGAGCACGCGGAAGAAGCGCGTGTCGTCGTAGAAGTGGACCTTCACCAGGTCGTAGAAGTGCTCGACTCCTCGCGGCGCCCAATCTTTGTGGCACTCCATGAGGATGGCGCCTTTCGAGGTGTCCAGGTTCACCTTGAAGACATCAGGAGCCTTTTCCGGCAAAGCTCCAGCCGATTTCCTGGGCTCCGGCGCCGGCGTAGGAGTGGACTCCGCCGCCGGTGTCGGAGTGGGCGATGGCGTGGTCGATGCCGCGGGCGCTTGCGTCTCCTCGGACTTTTTGGATTCGTTCGACGAGGAACAGGCCGCGAGCAGCACACAGGCCGCTCCGGCGATGGCGAAGGCGAGTGATTTTGTCATGAACACAACAGTATGGCACGGCGCGGCGCCTCTCGACGGCGGGTCCGGCCGGCCGGTATCAGGCGGCGTGCAGCCGGGCGTAGGCTCGCAGGGCGGCCGACATCATGCGGTCCGCGACATGGAGATGATCGTTCATCCAGCCCGGCAGAAAATCGAGCAGCTCCGCGGCGGCTTCCGGTTGGCCGGCTTCATAACGAGCCAGGCATGAGCCGCTCCGCTTGCGAAATGTTTCGTGCTGGCTCTTGTGCCACGCGAAGAGCCGATACTGGGCTCTCCGCATCATTCGTTCTTCGTGCTGAAAATGGTCTTCGGCGGCAGCCACCAGAGATTTCAGTGTGGCGCTGACGATTTCAGGCGGCGTACCCGCGGTCACTTGCTCTTGAATCCCCGCGGCCAGTTCGTACAGCTTGCGGTGTTCGTCATCCAGTTCCGGCATGAAAACCGACTTGGCCCGGGTCCAATGAAAAATCCGCATGGCTCATTGTACACGAAAATGAGAGTCGCATGTCCTTTTATGGCCAAACCAGCGGCGGGTATCATGGAAGATGCTTCGCCGCGACGAAATTCTCGAAACCTACCGCACAGTTCAGCCGCACATCCGGCGCACGCCGGTGGTCGAGGCCGATGGCGGCGATTTCGGATTGCGCGGCGTACGTCTGGTATTCAAGCTGGAGCTGGTGCAGCACACCGGGTCGTTCAAACCGCGCGGCGCATTCGCCAACCTGCTGCTGCGCCAGGTGCCAACCGCCGGCGTGGTGGCGGCTTCCGGCGGAAATCACGGCGCGGCCGTGGCGTTCGCCGCGATGCGCCTGGGCAAGCCGGCTCGCATCTTTGTCCCGGTAGTTTGCTCACCCCCGAAGATCGAGAGGATTCGCAACTACGGGGCGGAACTGGTCGTCACCGGCGACCGCTACGACGACGCGCTCGAAGCCAGCAAGATTTTCGCCGCGGAATCGGGGGCCATGCCAGTCCACGCGTATGACCAGATCGAGACGCTGCTGGGCGCGGCCGGCGTGGGAGTGGAATTCGAAGAGCAGGCTCCGGATCTCGACACGCTGCTGGTCGCCGTGGGCGGCGGAGGATTGATCGGCGGAGTCGCCGGCTGGTACAGCGGACGGGTCAGAATTGTGGGAGTGGAACCCGAAGCGGCTCCGACCCTGGCCCGGGCCTTCGAGGCAGGGCATCCCGTGGATGCGCCCGCGGGCGGGATTGCGGCCGATTCGCTGGCGCCGCGACAGGTGGGGCAGTTGATGTTCCCGATCGCCCGCCAATTCGTGGAACGAGTCGTGCTGGTTCCCGATGAGGCCATTCAGGCCGCGCAGGAGGCGCTCTGGCGCGTCCTCCACATTGCCGCCGAGCCGGGCGGCGCCGCCGCCCTGGCCGCGCTGCTCTCCGGCGGCTATAAGCCCGGGAGCGGTGAACGCGTGGGCGTGCTGGTTTGCGGAGGCAACACTACGGCCGTGCAATTCGCTCGATGACCAGCAGCGTAAATGTTCCCGGAAGCACCGGCGGCCGTCCTTTTCCGTTTTCCGGCCGCGGGCCGAACTTCGCCGACACCAGAAATACCCGATGGTTCTTCGGATCGAGGCCCATATTGCGCGAACCTTGCGGCGTCTCCAAGGTCTGGATCACGCGATATTGATCGGGCGAATCCTGATGGATGATCGTCATGGTGCCATCGGCGTTGGAAGCGAAGGCGTCGCCCGATGCCGGGTCGTAACCGGCGCCATCCACGCCGCCGCCGATCGGAACCGTCGCAACCACTTTGCCGGCCTGGTAATCCGAGATGGCCATCACTCCGCTGCGGCAGCCGCTGAACAGGCGGTGATGCGCCGTATCGATGGCCATGGGAACCGGGTTCTTGCACGGCGCGGTCGGCCAGCGCCGCGCGATGGTGGCGGTCTTCGTATCGATCTCCACCACCTCGCCGGTGTCGGTTATGTTGGCGTATAGTTTGCCATCGCCCGCCGAGACTCCGTTTTCCGGTTTGCCTGAGAGCGGCAGGTTGCTGATGACGGTTCCGGCGCGCGGATCGATCACCGTGGACGAGTGCGCGTCGCCGTTCAGCGTGAAGACTCGGTTCGAGGGAGCATCGTAAAGGATGGCGTCGGCGTCTTCCGCCGCCGGAATGCGGCTGAGCGGTTTGAAGCTCTTCAGGTCGAACATCACCACCGATTGATCGTTGCCGGAAGTGGCGAAGCCGTGGCCGGTCGATTCGGCGATGGCGGTTCCGTGGGCGCCATTGATGCCGGTGACTTCGCCCAGCAGCGCGCCGGTGTCTTCATCCACCACCATGACGCGTGTCTGCCGCGCGATGAACAGGCGATGGTTCGGCGAATCGGGGATTACATAATCCCAACTGCCCTCGCCGCCCAGATTGTAGGTGTGGGTGACGCGATATGGACCGGACGGTGTCTGCGCGAAGACCGGCGCCAGAATCAAAAGAAGCGAGATATATCGCATATGCGGGTTCCTCGAAGATCGAGTATGAACGACACCGAATGAATTTAAGATGAATTCCCGCCGGAAAAGGCGGAGCAATGCCGGAAAAAATCGAACCAGCTGCCGGGAACGGCCTATGCGACCGCCATCCCCTCGCGCTGCCGCGCCAGCCACGACTGCCATTGGTCCAATCCGCTGCCGCTGACGCAGGAAACCTCGACGATTTCCATCTCCGGATGAACGCGGCGGGCATTCTCCCTGGCCTGCGCCAGGTCGAATGGCACGTACGGAAGCAGATCGACCTTGTTCAGCACCAGCAGCGCCGACTTGAAAAAGATGGACGGGTATTTGAGCGGCTTGTCTTCCCCCTCGGCCACGCTCAGCACCACGATTTTCGCGGCTTCTCCCAGGTCGTAACTGGCGGGACAGACCAGGTTGCCCACGTTTTCGATGAAGAGCAGGTCGAGGTCTTCCAGACGCCAGCCTTCGAGGCCGCGTTCGATCATGCGGGCGTCCAGATGACAGGCGCCGCCGGTGGTGATCTGCCGCGCCGGGAAGCCCCAGCGGGCGAGGCGCCGGGCATCGTTGTCGGTCTGAATATCGCCAGTGAGCACGGCCACGCGAGCGTCTTTCGGGAAACCTTCGAGGGTCCGCTCGAGCAGGGTGGTCTTGCCGGCGCCGGGGGAACTGATCAGGTTCAGACAGAGCACGCCGTGTTCGCGAAAGCGCTCGCGCAATTCCCCGGCGAGGCGATCGTTCTCGCTCAGCACCTTCTTCTCGAGCGGCACGCGATTCATGTTTCCTCCACTTCCAGGTATAGCAACTCCAATTCGTCGCCGGCCACGCATTGCGTTTGCGATCCGTGACAGGCCGGACAGATGAAATCGTAGTCCACGATGCGAAACACGGCGCCGCAATCGAGGCAGCGATGCTCGCGCGGGCGGGTCTCGATCTCCAGCTTCAGCGCCGGCCATTCCGAATCGGAAACCAAAGCCTCGAAACTGAAGGCCAGCGCATCCGGCTCGATTCCCGACAGCTCGCCGACCCGGACGGCGACCTTGACCGGCGCCGCGCCCGGACGGCGGGCCATTTCCGCCTGCACGGTTTCCAGCACCGAGTTGGCAATGGACAATTCGTGCATGCGGTTTAACAGATGCGCGGCAATTGGTCGCCCGCCAGCATGTCGACTACGCGA
>Ga0335078_10002710_pt1 | contig 26699 bp, 23 predicted proteins | sample Lox_Sample_32_FD_206711 | JGI IMG/M metagenome (GOLD analysis project Ga0335078, IMG submission 206711) | Soil microbial communities from Loxahatchee National Wildlife Refuge, Florida, United States - Lox_Sample_3.2 | ecosystem: Environmental > Terrestrial > Soil > Wetlands | place: USA... | reverse complement strand
AGCTCCTGATGAAGATGTATTTGACTACTATATAAAGATCGTGCGAGACGCTGACATGCAAATCTTCGGGCGAAAAACCTATCAGCTGATGGTTCCTTATTGGCCCGATGTGGCCAAAGACCCATCCCCAACGCAGGCAGACCGCGACTTTGCCGAAGCATTTGTCGCTCTCGACAGAGTTGTTTTTTCCCGAACGTTAGACAGCGGTCAAGATGGGAAGACAAGATTTACTCGTGCGAACCTTCGCGACGAGGTTGTTAAATTGAAGCAACAACCAGGCGGGTACATCCTGGTCGGTGGGGTGGATATTCCTTCACAACTTATCAAGCTTGGGCTGGTTGACGAATTTCGGGTTCTCGTTATGCCAATCATTGTCGGACAGGGCAGACGATTATTCGAAGGCGAGGGCCTGCCGCAGAAATTGCGCTTGAAGCTGGCTGAGTCGAAGACCTTCGAATCAGGATCGGTTCTGCTGCGTTACGTGAAAGGCTGACGAAGCGCCGGGTCGGGTGCCCCACTCATTCCTTCCTTTGGAATGAGTGGGACTATCCGGAACTAGCACTCTGAGTCCCACACATTCGAAACCCGCGAATGTGTGGGGCACCCGTCAAAGGAGACTGTATGCGAAAGATCAAGATCTTGGAACACATCACGCTGGATGGCGTCATCCAGGCGCCGGGCAGGCCCGACGAAGACGGCGATTATCCTTACGGCGGATGGGCGGCGCCGTTTTCTGACTCGGAAGGAGGAGAGGCCATCGTCGCGGGTCAGGGCGAGACGTTCGATCTGCTGCTGGGCCGCCGCACCTACGACATCTTCAGCAACTTTTGGCCGAAGGCGCCGAAGAGTCCGATTGCGGACCGCCTGAACGCGGCAACGAAATATGTCGCGACGCACCGGCCGGACAGCCTCGCCTGGGGGCCGGCCGAGGCTCTCGGAGCGGACCTTGTCGAGGGCATTCGCCGTGCCAAGGAAAAAGACGGGCCGCAGCTGATCGTCTGGGGCAGCTCGACGCTGACGCCGGTGCTGCTTGAACACGGGCTGGCGGACGAAGTCATGCTGCTCGTCTTCCCGGTTCTGTTAGGCACCGGCAAACGCATCTTTGCGGAAGGAACGCCGCCACGCGAACTCGCGCTGGTCAGCACGAAGGCCGGGTCCTCGGGCGTCATCATCAGCACCTACAAGCCCAGCGGGCCTTTGCGGACGGGCACCATCGGCGTGGAGTAGCCGACATCAGAGATCTGGACGCAGTTGTTTTTTCGAAAAGCAGGGTACCCCATCCTTCCCGCTTCAGCGGGAGGATGGGCCCCTACTATGCGCTCTCGGATGGCTCCCATAGCTCGATCTTGTTGCCGTCCGGATCCTTGAGCCACGCGAAGCTTCCGTAGCCGGGATAGTCTTGAGTCTTGTCGATGGCCACGCCTTTGCTCTTCAGATGGTCGAGGATTGCCTTCATGCTCTTCACTCGATAATTCACCTGACCGGTGCGCGGCTTGTCCTTGATGTCCTGGTCGGTGGGCATAATCGCCCACGCCATTGTCCACTTGACCTCGGGATTCTCGAGGTCGCGATAGTCAAACGTTGCATAGACGGAGTTGCACTCGCTGTCCTGGCCCGCGGCATTGATTCCGAGGTTATCGCGATACCATTCCGCCAATCGCTTGGTGTCGTTGGAAAACAGAAACACGCCGCCAATTCCGTCGATCATCCGTTCCTCCCACTCCGCATCTCTGCCGGTTTACGAATCGGCAGGCATAAATCTAATTCAAAGTGCGACCAATCCAGCGCGCGCTCCTTGTCCAGGAAAACCTCAAGCGCCGGCGCATGCTCAGGCTCGTAAGCGCTGTTAAGGAGCCAATCGCGGTAAAGATAGTCCCACGCCGTTGCTACCTTATGAATATCGCCGGAAACGTTTATAGCAGCGTATCGCATGGCCGGCATTTTCAACTTCGACATTCCTTCCGCGCACTCGAAGGGCGCAGCCGACGCCAGGCAGACCTCGTAGCGATAAAGGTGCTTCGGGGTCACGTGCGGATCGTCCACCGACATTCCGAAAAGAGTTCCTTGCGAAAAAACTCCCTGCGACTTGGCCCACTCGATCACCGTCTTGAGGGCGGCAAGCACTCGATCCATCTCGAAGGCATTCGTCACCCGAATATACGCGACCTGCCTTGCGGGAAGGTCGATCAGGCGCACCGGGAACGCGGCTCGCTTCTCCTCCGCGCTCATGGGGAGACCATATTCATCTTCCGGGAAGAGTTCTTTGCGAATCTTGCTCTTTTTGATCTCGCCACCCTTGCGAAACTGGCTGGGCGAAGTGTCGTAGCCGGAGCGGAAGGCGCGGGAAAACGTGGCCGACGACGAGAAGCCGCAATCCAGGGCGATGTCGGTCAGGCTCTGTTCGGAATAGCGAAGCAGACGAGCGGCCTTTTCCAGTCGAAGCCGATTGGTGAAATTGTTCAGGGTCTCGCCGGCGACCGCGGTAAAGATCCGGTGGAAGTGAAATTCCGAGAAGCAAGCGACATTGGCAAGTTCAGCCAGCTTCACCGGGCGGTCGAGATTCTCGCGCAGGTGGTCGATGACCCGATCAATTCGTTGGGCATAGCCGACGTTGGCCTGGGGCTTTGCGCGTGGCACCGATTGACATTGTGTCATAGCAAAGATTTCTTACGTCTAGTCCATGTCGGGTGCGCCATCCTTCCAGCTTCAGCGGGAGGGTGGGCCTGCAACCAACAGCCGTGGACCCATCCTGTCGCCAAAAGACGGCGAGAAGGATGGGGCACCCGAGCTTTCAGGATGAATGGCTGACATGCAATCGCAATTACTTCAGCCAGTGGATTTTTATTTCCCGTTCAAGCGGCCTGAATTCCGGGTCGCCGGTCACGAGTTCAGCCTTATTTTCTTTGGCCAGCGCGGCGGCGAAGGCGTCGGCCAGGCTCAGCTTGAAACGTGCTTTGAAATCGGCGGCGGTGTCGGCCAGGGCGCGGGTGGCGGAATGAAAGTCGATGGGCAGGCCCTCCAGAACCTTTGCGGCCTCCGCCCAGGCTGCGGCGCCGTCCTTCTTCATGATCGAGTACTTCACCTCGGCGTAGTTCACATCGGTCATGTGGAGCGGGCTGTCTTTCTTGCCGGCGGCGATGAGCAGTTGCTCCATCGTCTCCGCGCCCGACTCGTCGCGGAAGTAGGCGATGAGCGCGAAGCTGTCGAGCACCTTAGCGAGCATGGCGCTCCTCGAGGGCGCGCTCCTGCTTTTTGTGCTCGGCCCACTCCTCGGTCAGCGATCCGCCGCCCGCCGCGCGCTTGAGGATGCCGCGCCCGCGCCGGATGAGTGCCGCAGTCACCGGTTTGAGGAGGATGCCCTCCGGCGTGGCTTGCACCACCGCTTTGGTTCCGTCCTCGATTTCAAATTGCTTGCGAAGGCGGAGCGGGATGACGACTTGGCCTTTGGTCGTAAAGGACACGGTCTCGGGTTTGTCGGTCATACTCATATTCTATAGTCTTACTCAGAAATAACAATCCGTCAACATCTGGTGAGTAGGAGTATATGTTGTGAGGAGGACGTTGCTAGCCGGGTGCCATCCTTTCCAGCTTCAGCGGAGGGTGGCCCGTGACCAATGGATGTGGGCCCATCCTCTCGCCAAAAGACGGCGAGAAGGATGGGGCACCCGAGCTTTCACGATCAAAAAATGTCGGCTCGGCTGTCGATTTTGTCCGTGCGCGACGACTAGAGAATGAACAATCCAGTGCGCAAAGCTACGCTGCTGGCTATAACAACAGGAGAAGACAATGAAATTCATCTGTTTGGGCTACTACGACAAAAGCAAACACGACGGCATGACCGAAGCTGACGCGAACGCGATGTTCGACACCTGCTTCGAATACGACGACCATCTTCGCGCCAACGGCCACTACGCCGGTGGCGAGGCGCTTTATCCTGCGGAAACCGCCGTCACAGTGCATTCGCAGAACGGCAAAGTCGTAGCCACCGACGGTCCCTATGCCGAGACCAAGGAACAGCTCGGTGGCATCCTCATCCTGGAGGCGCGCGACATGAATCATGCGGTCCAGCTCATGTCACAGCATCCGGCCGTGAAGGGCGCCAGCATTTTCGAGATTCGGCAGGTGTTCGACATGAGCGAAATCCAGAAGGCAAGTGAGCAGCGGCGGCGACAGCGACAGACGACTGCACGCTAAAGACGGCCTGACCAGAAAAAGGATTGAAAAGATTGGTCAGGGAGAGAGGATTTGAACCTCCGACCCCCTGGCCCGAACCAGATTTCAGTAATTGGTGGAATCTGATGGAGGTGCGTAATCCGAAGTCATTTGCGATGTGTAGCTTGGCGCCACATCATTGAAAGCTAGCAAAATCTGATGAACTTTGCGGGCGCGACCGTCACAAAATCGTCAACAGTTCTGGATACGAACAAATAGCGAACACCCAAGAGCCAAACAAGTGTTTGTGCGTTCGGGTTGATCGTCACGGCATTTCCTAGACGCCGCTCCGACCAAGTCCCGATGAATCACATTGCTGCTTTCTTTCTCATCGGGAAAAATGTGCTCTTCCCAGGTACATCACCGAGAACCTGGCGGACAGGAGGAGCCGACAGAAATATTTCGCGCAAGGGCTCGCCCGGCGCAAACGAATCGACAATCGACCGAACCGCCATTTCTGCTTTGCGCTGCTGTTGCTCTGCTTTGTCTGCCTGTCTCAATTCGCGGTAAAGATTACAGCCGGTCGCATGCACTTGCCACGCCGCCATGGGAACATCGATCCGCTGCAGAATCTCGAGGGCATGAGACAGGAATTCTTCTGCTTCGCCCCATGCTTCGCCCGCCATCGCAATCCTGGCCTCCATCTCCCAAGCGCGGGCTTGCAGGTTCGGATCTTCGGTGGAGAGCGCCGCCTCCAGGAATTTGTCTGCCTCTCGACGCGCCTTCGCCGGTTCGCCCGAGCCCAGCCATGCCGCGGCAGCCCCATGTTGCGCCTGCATCCGCCAGTACCAGTAAAGATAGAACTTCTCCCTCGTCAGATCCTGGACGGCCGAATAATGGCTCAGTGCATCGCCGTAGTTTCCCAGCCCGGATTCAGCGCGGCCCAGAAATAGAAGTGCCATCGACTTGGGCGTGCGCGCGAGCGGGTCGAGGCTGGATTTCAATACACCCTCGCAAAGCCGGCGCGCGCCCTCGAAGTCCAACACCAGTGTGCGCAGTCCTGATTCGATCCCGGTGAATGCAGCGAACCAAAGCGCGTTTCCGTTCCGACGCGCGATTCCCGTGGCCGCACGGGAGCTCTCAAGCACGTTGCCAAGCTGGCCCAGGTGCAAACGCGCCAGCATCGCTCCCCACGAGCCCAAGTACTGCGTCAAGCTTGTCGTCGCGGCGGCAAGCACTGCTTCTGTCTTGCGCAACGCTTCCCTGTACTCGCCGCGAAAGATTTGTACCTGTGAGGCATACAGCATTGCGGTGTGCAAGGGTGTATCGCCGCCTGGAGCTGTCTCCGCGACAGGTTCGGCAGCAGCGCAGATAGCCGCGTCCTCCCTCCGCCAACCATCGAGCACGATACGAAAGCCGGCTGCCAGCACTTCCGCACGCGCCAGGAGGGCGGGGTTGCCCAGATCACGACTTACCTCCACCGCCAACTCGCTGGCGGCGATGCCTCGATCGGCGTCCGAAATCGCGGCCACATACGCCAATCGGCTTAAGGCGGCGAGCTGGGCCTCTTTGTCGCCAGCTTTGGCAGCCTGCGCTGCCTCCAACTCATAGGCCCTCGCCGCTTCGGTCACCTCTCCTAGCGCGTAGTGAGCATTGCCCACCAGGCCCAAGGCCAGAATCTCGCGCTGTGCCGCGATTTCCGAGTTCAGCCTGGGGAAGAACTCTTGTGCACGTCGCACCATCGCGATTGCATCGCGCTCGGCGAACCTCTTGGCGGCATTTTCCGCCATGATCAACAGATAGAAGACGGCGCGCTCGTAGTTCCCGCCCTGCTCGAAATGCAAGGCCAACGTGGAGGCCAACTCCGGCCGATTGCGGCTGTAGATGCTACTCAGCCGTTCCCCCAGGCTCCGATGCAATCTGGAGCGGTTCACGGCGGATAGCTTCCGATAAACGGCCTGGCGGTATAGCGAATGCTTGAAGTCGTAGCAGGCGCTTGTCTCGCCGTCAGCAAGCTCCTCAAAAGGCGCGGGCTTAAGAAAATGGTCATGCGCAACGAGCCCTTCGCAGATGTCTTCCACCGCCTCTGCATCTTTCTCCAGCAACGGAGCGATCGCCCAAATCGAAAAACGTTCCCCGGCTACGCTCGCTATTCGTAAGAGCTGTTGCTCCTCGGCGCTCAATTGCTCCATTCGCAGGTCTAGAAGGTGCTGCAGCGTTTCGGGGACGTCCAGCGCGATCTTGGCGACCGGAATGGTCAGGGACCATGTGTCCGCGCGCTGCGCCAACAGACCTCGCTTTTTCAACTCCTGCACAATGGCCACCATGAACAGAGCATTGCCGCCGGAGTGCCGGTAGATGAGATTTGCCAGAGCTGATGGCTTATCCATTCCAATTTCGGCATTCAGATATTGCGCGATTTGCGGTTCTTCCAAGCCTTCCAGCGCGATTTCCGAGCAGAGCCCACGTACAAGCAGGTCCTGCTTGATGTCCTTAAGAGGACTTTTGGCCAACACAACATCCACAGCACGATAGGTGCCAAGTACGAGCAGCCTAGCCGGTCTTCGACGGCGAGCAATAGCCGAAATCAGATCGAGCGTCGAAGGATCGCTCCAGTGCAGGTCCTCGAGCACCAGGCATAAATAATCTCTCTTGGTAAGAGTTTCGAGTGCCTCACAAAGCTCGCGCAGCATCCTCTCGCGCGTACCGCCCATAATCTCGCGCTGGAGCGTGGTCTTTTGCTCTGGCTTGATGAGAGAAGGGAACTGAATCATCCAAGTGGGCGCCTCCCTGGTCAAGCCTTCCAAGACGGGTCCATCGCCGTCGGCTCGCAGCAGCTCTCCGAGCGCCTCCAGGGCAGGGTAGTAAGCTTCTTTGCCACCAAAGCCTTCAACGCATTGGCCGCGTGCAATTCGTATCTCACGTCTCGGAGCGATCTGCTGCAGGAACAAATCGACCAGCGTTGTCTTTCCGATGCCGGCTTCGCCGGTGACGAAAATTACCTGGCGCTGTCCTCGGCCGGCTTTTTCCAGCCTGCTGTCGAGATCACGCAGCGCCCGGTCGCGTCCCACGATCTTCTTCTGTTCCGTCTCGTCCAACGGACGAATTGCGGAATCCTCGTTCGTGACGGGGACAATGAACTCATAGCCTCGCTTCGGCAAGGTCCGTATGAACTGCGCCTCCTGCGGACTGTCGCCCAGGACCTTTCGGATTTCAGTGACGTACTTCTTGATTAATTCCGGGTTAACGTAGGTTTCCGGCCAGAGCTTCTCGAGCAGTTCGTCCTGAGTCACCAGCGTCCCAGTGTGCTCCACGAAATAACGGAGCACATCAAAGGCTTTCGGCGTGATCGGTACCCGCTCGTGCCCGCGCCATAAGCACTGGTTGACTGTATCGAGCCGGAATGAGAGAAACGCCTTCATCCCCGAAAACTCTCTAGCATGAATGTCGGAGACACTTTCTTGGCGAGTGTACGCCAAGAGATGTTACAACCTAGACACAATTTGGCAAAGGCGGGAAATCTGCTTCCATCCCACCCGCATCATTTGCAAGCCCGTCATACGGCGGTGCAAGTTATTGAGCGGCAATGGCCTCGTGTTCCGCAGCAGCCACTTAAATACCAGGATTCGCGCTCAGGTTTGCGCCCCTGGACACGGAGTCAGGCAAATTTCAGGAAAACGGTACTCCATCTTCACCTCTTCCTTCTCCCCGTTTCGTAATCTGGGCTCGTCATGCGAGGAGCCTTCGTCGTTCGTCTGGGTCCGGGGACCAACCCTTCTGGTGGCTTGTTTGAGGGTTGGATCGAGGTGGTGGATTCCGGGGAAGAATTTAGGTTCCATTCCGCCGACGAGCTCTTGCAGATCTTGGGGCATCGTTTCTTCGAACCACTTGGGACGGCGGATGGGTCGACCGAGGAAGTATGACTAAGCGGCGCCAGCAACAACAGGATCCTTCGTGTGGGAAAGGCAGAGGTGGATGTGATCAAAACGTTGGGACTGACAATAGCGGTTTTGTTCGTTGCGACCACTGGTTGGACGCAGGATCGCCTGATCCTCTCAGGTAACGTAAGCCCGCAGGTAGGGCAGGAGGCACGGATGCTCTACGCCGCGGTGTGCATAACTGCAGAACGCGAATTTGGCGCCACTCGCCCCCTTAAGCCGACTGTGTTTCTTGTGGTCGGTGCGAATCAGGACGCCTTGGATTGGGAAGGGAACCGGATAAAGCTGCGGAAGTGGGACCCCTACCTTTTTTCCCAAGGAGTAATCGCTCTCGCCTATCGGCAATTGATGCCCCTGCACGTGAGCCTCAAGGCGGCCTCGGGGCTAAAGAAACAGGCTCATCGATCAATAAAGGAGTAATTGAATGGATCGCTGCAAGGGTCAGGAAATACCGGACATAGGGGTTGCCGACCAGGGCACGGCGAACGTTCTGCAATGTCCGGTCTGTGGTTGCGACGTACCGTCGAGCCGGCAGAAGTTACTCGTCGCGTTATCAATGGTTAACGAACCGGATGTTGGGATTGTCGTATGTCATTGCCCGGAAAATCATAGGTTCGTTGCCTCTTTCAAAAGACTTCGCGGAAACCACGCTCTGGCTCGCAGGTAGTAGTCATGGAGCCGGGCGGGTAGGTCGCGTGGCGAGGCGAAGCGTCTATTCCGTGGTCGAAGATCATGTCAAGGCAACAGCAGGTGTCGAGTGGAAGACCGCGGATGCCATCGACGAAACGCCAACCTGTACAAGCTAAACGCCAGTTGTGGAGGGCCGTGGAGCCTTGATCGCTTGTTGCGGAAACGTACATCAACGGTCTAGTTGGCTAGGAAGCCACAGCGATCCATGATGGAGGCGAATCGCGCATGGGAGCGCAGGAAATCCCACTTGGGATCGATGGGAAGAAAAATCAGATGAACATCCCGCTGATCGTACGCGCGCTCCAGACAGTCCAGCGCGTCATCGGGTTGATTCAGTCCGGCGTGTATCAGCGCCATCGCATAGGGCGGAACGTATCGTTCGCGCGAGATTGCTTCTAGCGTGTGCAGTCCTTGCCTCGCCTCGTCGATCTGTCCGACTTGCGACAAGAGGTAGCTCCGCAGCGCGATCACCTTGGTATTCCCACCACTCAGCTTACCGGCATGACTGAGGGCATCGACTGCCAGGTCCGTATTGCGGAGCTGGACGTGTACCTGCGCGAGCTGAAAGTAACCAATCCAGAAATGCGGATCGATGACCGTGGCTTGCGTGGCAAACTCGACGGCTGCGGAATAGTCGCGCGCCGCGAAAGCGATCTGCGCTGACAGCGCGTGGTGCATGGCGTACAGCGGATCCAGTTCGCGGGCGCGGCGAATCGATTCACGCGCGGGTTCGTGGCGGCCCATGTGGGAAAGGACAATTCCCAACATGCGGTGCGCCAGGGGATAGGTTGGATCAAGCGTAAGAGCTTGGCGGTACGCCTTCTCCGCTTCCATCCAATCCCATTCCAGCCAGAACTTGAGGAAGCCGACAGAAGTTTGCACCTCCGCCAGCCCCGGGTCGGAGCTCACAGCGTGGGCCACTGCGGCACGCGCCGGATTCCTGACCGAGAGAGGAGGTGCATCGCCATTTACCGGGCTGGCCGAATAAGCGTCGGCGAGTCCAGCCCAGGCCAGCGCATATTGCGAGTCCAACTGCGTGGCGCGGGTGAAGTATTCAAGAGCTCGCTTGGTTGTCGGCGGCGTGCTTTGGTTCCAGAAGTGCCGGCCGTGAAGGTAGAGGTCATAAGCTTCGGCATTCTGCGTTTGCCGGCGCGCCAAGGCTGTGAGACGCTCGGGCGAGAGGCGAAGCCGAATCTCTTCCGCGATAGTGACACTCAGTTCCCGCTGGAACGCCAGGATGCTACCAGGCTCGCTGTCGTAAGACGCTGCCCATAACTGAGTCTGATCGCGCGTGCGAATCAATCTCGAAGTAATCCGCAGGAGTTCGTTCTCGCCGCGAAGCGTGTTTTCGACGACATAAGTCGCCCCCAATTCGCGTCCGATCGTGGCGAGGTTCTTGTTTCCGCCTTTGTAGACCATGACGGACCGGCGGCCGATAACATGAAAGTCGTCTCTTCCGATCCGGCCAAGAGAGAGTATGGTTTCCTCCGTAAGACCATCGGCCAAGTATTCCCGTTCCACTCCCGCTCCAAGATTCTCGAAGGGCAAAACGGCAACGATGACTTGTGCGGGCTTCTCTTGCGCCCGCCCGTCAATGATGACCCGAACATCGGCGATGAAGCGATAACCTTTTCGCGGGACAGTTTCAATAAAGGCAGGAGGATCCGTTGAGTCTTTCAGCGCTCGACGAATTTTGCGGACCGCGGTGTTGACCCCGGTTTCAACGTCGGTGAATACATCTGCGCCCCAGAGTCTCTCCGCGATCTCCGCCCGCGACACCAACCGCTGCCGACCTTCCAGCAGGAGAATAAGAAGATCCATCGGCTGTCGCTCAACGTGAACTGGCTGCCCCTGACAGCGCAACTCATAGTTCGCCACGTCGAGTTCGAAATCGCCAAAACAGAACCGCGGGCTCAGATTTGACAAGGCATGGTCCTTTGGGCATCTAGAGTGCCACATCTTCAATAACCATTGCCAGTTGCCGCTTCAGAAAAACTTCAGATTCAAGTCAGCCGCTCTCCATGGTCAAGAACATCTGACGATGCGAATATCGCACCGGTCTTTGCTCTGGTCAGAGCGATGCAAACTCCAAAATGGCGGAGGAGAAGATGTCTGAACTCGGAAGATTCCAACCTTTGAGGCACGCACCCGCCCCAATCCATCAAACGCTCAACCTGGGCGTCGCGATGCAGTATCAGGAGACTAGCCAATGGTGTTGGGTGGCAGTGGCCACCAGCATCAACCACTTTTACAACCCTGCCAGCACCGAAACTCAATGCGAGCTCATGACGATCGTGGGCCAAACCGTTAACGAGCTCTCTCTGTCCACCGGTGCCTGTCCCGACCCATCGATGGTCGCGGCCAATCCGACCTTAGCCAGCCAATTGGCAAATCCTTACAACTCCAATGCGCTGTATTGCCTCGAAGGTCAGATCACGCCCGCCTATCTTAAGAGCGGCGGGGTGGGGGATGCGCTGAACGTACACGACAATTGGAACAGTCCCTCGCTTCCCAGACTCTCACTGTCACAGATCGCCGCCGAAATCGACAATGGCCGCCCGGTGGTTGTGGACATCACCTGGCAGTCCGGCGCTCAGCACTTCGTCGCGATTGTCGGCGTGGTGAACGAGATGCTGGTGATCTGCGATCCCATCAACGGCCAATCGAGCCTCCAGTATTCCGCGTTCCCGTCGCAGTATTTCGGCGGTGCAACCTTGGACCAGGTATACCTGACCCGGCCGGCGTACAGTCCGAGCAGCGCGAAGTGGTCGCCTGAGCAGCAGGGTGTCGGAGTCGGCACCAGCAATGCTCCAGCACTGGCGGAGTTCAACGGCCGGCTCTATGCGGCCTGGAAAGGCGTGCCCGGCGACACCCGCATGTTCTGGTCGAGTTTCGACGGCCGCAATTGGTCGCCCGAACAGCCAGGCGTTGGCGTCGGCAGCAGCAATGGGCCCTCCCTCGCGGTGTTCAACGGGAAATTGTATGCGGCGTGGAAAGGCGTGCCCGGCGACACCCGCATGTTCTGGTCGAGTTTCGACGGCCACAGTTGGTCGCCCGAGCAGCCAGGCGTCGGCGTCGGCACGAGCGATGGGCCCTCCCTCGCTGTGTTCAACGGCAAGCTGTATGCGGCATGGAAGGGCGTACCCGGCGACACGCGCATGTTCTGGTCCTCGTTCGACGGCACCAGTTGGTCACCCGAGCAGCAGGGAGTCGGCTTCGGCACAAGCACGGGCCCGGCGCTGGCAGCCTTCAACGGCAAGCTGTATGCGGCATGGAAGGGAGAGCCCGGCGACGGCCGCATGTTCTGGTCTTCTCTCGACGGTGGGGGCTGGTCTTCCGAACAGAAGCTGAGCGCCGCGGTCGGCACGAGTGCCCGGCCGACCCTCGCAGTCTTCAACGGGCAACTGTATGCCGCCTGGAAGAGCGTGCCCAACGACAACCGCATGTTGTTGTCCGTGTTCGATGGAACCTCAACCTGGTCGCTGGCGCGCAGAGGCATCGGCTTCGGTTCAAGTGATAGTCCCAGCCTCGCTGTGCTCGGCTCCCGATTGTTTGCTGCATGGAAAGGTGTACCGAGCGATACCCGCATGTTCTGGTCAGTCTTCGAACCATAGATCTGGGTTGTTTGCCACAGGTCTTCTCTCTGTGGGCCGAGTCATTCGTCGGCGGGCGCAGGTTTCCGATTCGTAAGCCCACGGGACAACCATCACGAATTAGAAAAAGGAGGGTACTACCTTGAAACTCCAGCATGGATTGCTGTCGCTATTTGTGCTTTGTCTGGCCGCGGCTCCGGCCGTAGCTCAGAATGATCTCTATGACAATGGCCCAACCAACGGCACAAACACCGCTTGGACCATTAACTTCAACTTCGTGGACAGCGATACCTTTTCGCTGAGCCAAGCCTCGACCGTCAACGGTCTGACCTTCGCTGCCTGGCTGATACCTGGCGACGTTTTGCAGTCGGCCGAGGTTTCCATCACGTCGAACGAGTTCGGTGGCACCATCTACTTCGACCAGACGGTCAACTTCACCCAGAGCGGCTGTACCTTGAACGGGATGAGTTATTTCGTCTGCAACGAATCGGGTACGTTCCCTGGCGTAGCTCTGAACGCCGGGACCTACTGGCTGAACCTGCAGAACGCGGTCGTCCCCAGCGGAGACCCGGTTTACTGGGATGAGAACTCCGGACCGTCGTCAGCCTCGAACAACGAGGTTGGCACGATTCCATCCGAGTCCTTCACCGTGTTGGGCAGCGCCAGCAGCACCTCTTCCACCAGTACCAGCACAACCAGCTCAGTTCCTGAGCCTAGCAGCATTCTCCTGTTGGGAAGCGGGATTCTGGGGCTGAGTGGCATCGTCCGCCGTAAGCTGTCGCGCTGACAGGGCGCCGTTCTCTACCGATGCTGCTCTCCAGAGGCCGGGGGAAACCCTGGCTTCTACTCAATCTCTATGCGGACCGAACGGCTTCCCAAGAATGGTGAAATCTGGGCATAACCAGGACGTCGGCTCGAGAGACTTCGTTGAACTGTAGATGTAGAAAAGAATGGTCGGGGAGAGAGGATTTGAACCTCCGACCCCCTGGTCCCGAACCAGGTGCTCTACCAGGCTGAGCCACTCCCCGACGAGAGAGGAAACTGCGATAAGGCGCGACGCACAAGCGCACGTCACCACCTGATTATAACAGCAGATCAGTTGAGGAAGAACTTGGTGTACAGCGTGTCGCGTTGTGCGGGGCGGAAGCCGGCGTCGCGAATGATGCGGCGCAGTTCTTCTTCGGTCGTACAGTTGCGTACGCCGGCAGCGCGCACCACGTTCTCTTCGATCATCACTGAACCCACGTCGTTTCCGCCGAAGCGCAGGCCGGTCTGGCAGACCTTCAGGCCTTGCGTCACCCAGCTGGATTGCACGTTCTTAAAGTTGCTGAGGAAGATGCGCGCGATGGCCAGCGTCTTCAGATACTCGACCGCGGTGGCTTCATCCCAGCCGCGTCCGCCGAGCGCGGTGTTCTGCGGCTGAAACGACCACGGGATGAACGCGGTGAATCCGCCGGTTTCTTCCTGCAGATCGTAGATCGCCTGGAAGTGATTGATGCGGTGCTCGTACTTTTCGCCGACGCCGAACATCATGGTCGCGGTCGTTCTCATGCCGAGTTTGTGAGCGGTGCGGTGCACGTTGAGCCAATCGTTGGTGAGACATTTCAGGCGCGCGATCTTGTAGCGCACTTCATCGTCGAGGATCTCGGCGCCGCCGCCGGGAATGGAATCCAGTCCGGCTGCACGCAGCCGCTTGATCGTATCTTCGATGCTGAGCCCGCTGACTTCGGCGATGCAGATGATCTCTGACGCGGAGAAGCAATGCAGGTGGACCTGCGGAAAGCGCTGCTTCAGTCCGCTGAGCATCTGCTCGTACCACTCGATCTTCAGATCGGGATGCAAGCCGCCTTGCAACAGAACGCCGGTGCCGCCCAGCTCGACCGTCTCGCGCACCTTGTCATAGATCGTCTCGAAGTCGAGGAGGTAGCCTTCCTTCGCCAGCTTGCCTTTCAGCGGGCGATAAAAGGCGCAGAACGTGCAGTATTCGGTGCAGAAATTCGTGTAGTTGATGTTGCGGTCGATGATGTAGGTGACAACGCCCTCAGGATGCAGCTTGCGCCGCACCGCGTCGGCTTCCATGCCGATGCCGATCAGGTCATCCGAGCAATACATCTCCAGCGCTTGCGCTTTAGTCAGAGACATCAGTGTTTGGGTGATGTGCAACCCTTCCAGACATTCTAACGTTCTGATGGTGAGGAGGGAAGCCGGCGCCGAATCCGTCAACCATCCGACATGTGAATTCCATAACGTCAACGCAACAATGCCGGCGCAAAAGCGTTTATAAGCAGCAACGTGATCAGTTTGCCGCTGACCCAGGGCAGGCGGATAATAGTGGCCAACCGAGCGGCGCCAGCCCCCGCTCCTGCCGACACTTCAACTCGCGGAATAAGCGCCATTTGTGCAGTCGCCACGATTTTGCGGAACTTACAAGCTCCATGAAAGCAATCAGTTAGGGAGGGTATGGGTGAATCCCGGTCCTTCTGCTTACAGATTTTCTTACCAGTAAGATTTTTGCAAAGTGATTAAGAAGATGTGAGGAAATGCTAACGCGTTAGGATAACGGACGAGCCGCCATGAGGAGGGCGGAAGACATGAGGCTTCTCGCTTTTGGGAGATGCGCACTAATGATGCAAGGCGCAATCGCAATCCTGGCCCTGCTGACGCCCCTCAGTTGCTGGGCGACGCTGGGTGACAACGCGGCTTCAGTGCTCGCCGATCAGGCGCAGATGAAAGGCACCATCACCAGCGTCGACAACAGTACCTACGTCCTGCACGAAATCACCGCCCCATCTGGAGCCAAGGTGCGCGAGTATGTGTCGCCCGCAGGCGCGGTTTTTGCCGTGTCGTGGGAGGGTCAATTCCCGCCCAACTTTCAGCAGCTGCTGGGACCTTATTACCAGCAAGTCCAGCAAGCCATTGCGCAGCAGAAGAGCGCGCAGTCTGGTGGTCAACAGCAAACGCGGCGGCGGCGTGGACCGGTCTCCGTGCAGACCTCCGGCATCGTGTTCTCGCAAAGCGGACACCAGCGCAGTTTTCACGGCCAAGCCTACATTCCCCAACTCGTCCCGCAGGCCGTTCAAGCCAGCGATATCCGCTGAAGGAGTTTTGTCGTGATGATTCGCAGATTTGGGTTGTTGCTCGCGGTAGCAAGCATCCTCGGCTGGGCGGCCTGTGGTGGAGGCGGCGGAGGGAATTCCGGGACGGTCACCTCCGTGATGGTGAGTTGTTCCCCCGGCACCGTTACCTCAGGCGGGACCAGTCAGTGCACCGCGACGGTCACAGGAAGCGGCAACTTCAACACCGCCGTCAATTGGAGCGCGAGCGGGGGAACGATCAATTCTTCCGGCTTGTTAACCGCGCCCACAGTTACGACCAGCCTGCTGGACACCGTCACTGCGACCTCGGTGCAGAACAGCAGCGTAGCGGGAACGGCGACAGTCACGGTTAATCCGACATCCGCGGGATCGAACGTCGCCCCGATCGTCGTCGATGCCGGACCGCCGAACTTGGGATACATTTCAACCAACGTCGCGTTCGTCACCGTCACGGTTTGTGTGCCTGGCACGAACAATTGTCAGAACATCGACCATGTCATGGTCGATACCGGCTCCTTCGGACTGCGCTTGATGTCGACGGCCAGCGGCGGAGAGCTTAGTGCGTCATTCTTGCCGCAGGAGAACGACTCCAGCGGCAATCCCTTGGATGAATGCCTGATTTTCCTGGACGGTTATATCTGGGGTCCTGTCCAGACGGCAAATGTTTCGGTTGCCGGCGAGTCGGCCAGCAACGTGCCGATACAGCTCATCATTCCCTCAAGCGGCTCACCTGCGGTGCCGCAGACCTGCTCGAGTCAGACGACTGGGCCGAACGAAGGAGACAGCCTGGGCGCATTCGGCGCCAACGGCATCCTTGGGGTCGGGGTTTTCCCGCAGGACTGCGGTATCGCCTGCACCAGCCAGAACTCCAGCCCTCCGGATCAGTACTATGACTGCCCTTCGTCGGGGTGCACGCCGACGTTTGTGACCATCGCCCAGCAGGTGCCGAATCCAGTAAGTCTGTTTACGACGGACAACAATGGCGTGCTGATTCAGTTGCCATCGGTGCCCGACGGCGGCTCGTCAACCGTAAATGGCTCGCTGATCTTCGGCATCGGGACGCAATCGAACAATGGCTTGGGCAGCGCGCAAGTTTACGGCCTGAATGATGAGGCAAACTTCACGACAAACTTTAATGGCAACAGTTATCCCGGCTTCGTCGATAGCGGCTCAAACGGTCTCTTCTTCCAGGATTCCAGCATCGCCACGTGTCCGAGTCCGAATCAGGAGTGGTACTGTCCCAGCACCTCGCCCGACAATCTGAGCGCCGGCAACCAAGGCACAAACATGAACTCGCCGGTTACGGCAAACTTCAGCATTGAGAACGCGGACAATTTGTTCAGCGGCAGCAACTCCGCCTTCAGCACGCTGGGCGGGACCTATCCTGGCTCGTCTCCGAGCTTTGACTGGGGGCTCGCCTTTTTTTATGGACAGAATGTCTTCAGCGCGATCGACGGAGCGGCTACTTCGGGAGGGAATGGTCCGTATTACGCGTGGGGGCCTCTTACGGTAGAGGCGGGGCCTTGAGGCCGCCGTCGGTAAACTTCTAGACACTAGACTATTGTTTACGCCGCCGGCGTCATCCTTGATGACCGGCGGCTTTCTTTTGCCTTTAGTCGCAATTAATACCATTGTATTAACCTCATCGTCGCTTGGCAGCAAGCCGCCCTTCAGCGCGCTCCTGCTCGCGACCGCGTGCACTGTCCGGCATCTAATTAACTGAGGTTAAGAAATTATGAGGCTGTCGAGGTTGAATCTGATCGCAGGTTTCTTCCTGGCAGCGATTCTGTCTGCGCCCGCCTGGGGCGCAACTCCAGCGCTGCCCGGTACCGTGAATTACGTGGAAGGGCAGGCCTCCATCGGGTCGCAAGCCCTGAACGCCAAGTCTGTCGGATCCACCACCCTGGAAGCCGGCCAGACGCTCTCTACCGGAACTGGTAAAGCTGAGATTCTGATGACGCCGGGCGTGTTCTTCCGCCTGGGCGACGACAGTGCTGCGACCCTGGTCTCGCCCAGTTTGACCAACACCGAGATCGCTCTGTCCCAGGGGCAGGCGATGGTCGAGGTCGACGAGATCAACAAAGACAATCTGCTGCGCGTGCAGGAGAACGGTGCCGAGACGCAATTGTTGAAGACCGGCATCTACGGCTTTGATGCCAATAACGATAACGTCCGCGTCTTCAAGGGCGAAGCGCTGGTGCAGGACGGCGACCGCCAGGTCAAAGTGAAGGCCGGACACCAGTTCGCATTAAACAACGCGAGCCTGAAGGCCGCGAAGTTCGACGAGCACGAGTATCAGGACACCGATCTGTACCGCTTCAGCAATCTGCGTTCGCAGTATCTGGCTGAGGCTAACGTTGATGCCGCGGGCTTGTACTATCCGGGCACACCGGGATGGATCGGCGCTGGCTGGTATTGGGACCCGGGATTCTTCGGGTACACGTGGCTGCCGGGCGACGGCTACTTCTATAGCCCGTTCGGCTGGGGCTTCTATTCGCCGCTGTGGATCGGATACTACGGAGGTTACGGCTACGGGTATCGGGGCTATCCGTATCACGGTTATGGACCGGCGCGGCCGTACCACGCTGGTACTCCGGCCTATGTCGGCCATCCGGCCCAGGGAATTCGCGGACCGTCGAGCGCGAGCGTTGGAGCTTCGCATTTCGGGGTGATGGGCGGAGGGTTCCATGGTGGCGGTGGCTTCCGTGGAGGAGGGTTCCGCCGCTGACCTGAGCTGAGCTGGCGAGCAGTGACAGCAAAGCGCGGTGGACGAGCGGGGCTTTCCTTAGCCCCGCTTTTCTTTGGTCGCGAGGGTAGTGCGTGCCTTCAGGCCAGCGTTTCGCCCTGGCCTTCTGATAGTGGCGTTTCCACTACTGCATCGCAATGGTCGCAACGCCTATGGAGACGATCGCAGCGCAGGCGGCGCCGAAGCGCCGCACTACCAGGTGCCTATTCCGGAATCGCTCTAAAATGTCTTGAGCGTGACCTATGACAAAACCCAGCGACAATAGTCCACAAGCTTCCCGTCCCCGCATGCAGGGATACGGCGTGCCGCAATCGATGGAAGGCGCGCTGCATTGGGCCTGGGCGGAGAAGCGTCTCAGCGAATCCCATAATTATTGGCTTACGTCGGTGCGCGCCGACGGCGCTCCGCACACGATGCCCATCTGGGGTATCTGGCTCGACGGCGCGTTCTACTTCAGTACCAGCGCTACCAGTCGCAAGGGACGCAATCTGCAACGCAATCCCAGATGCGTCATCTGCAACGAGGACGCTGCTGAAGCGGTGATCCTGGAAGGTATAGCGGAGCAGATCAAGGACGACGAGATTCCCAGGCGGGCATTCACTGACTACAAGACGAAGTACGGCTGGGAGCTTGATCCCAAGCTTGGTCCCGTGTGGGTAGTGCGCCCCAGCGTCGTCTTCGCGATGCCGGAGAAACAATTCCCCAAGGGCGTCACTCGCTGGAAATTTGCGTAAGAAATCCCGCGCGATTGGTCAGCTGGTTTCCACTCGTTCGATTCACTATTAATTCACCTGTTCGCAATTCTGCTGCAACGTCAGCTTCCGACAATGCACGCAGATTCCAGCTCGCCATTTGGAATCCTTCACGCGAAAGGAAATCAACCATGTCGAAGGAAGCTGCGCATCATCACTCTCAAGCCGCCGAGCACCATGAGCATGCGGCCAACCATCACCGGGAAGCGGCCCAGCATCACGAGGCAGGCGACCACGAGGCGGCGGCGCATCATGCCCATCTGGCGCATGGTCACCACGTGCACGCCACCCATCATTCCGAGGAAGCCGCCAAGCATCACGTGCAGGCGCACGCCGCCGAGTAAGAGCGCCGGGGTTCACCGAGACAGCGGCCACTCGGGCCGCTGTTCGCATTTGCCGGGGGAATGATAGCCGCTGCTGGTGGCTTAGGGTGAAGCAGCTTTGCTTAGGGTGGAGCACGCCTTTCAGGCGTGCATTGGGAACTTTTCCGGGAAACTGGCTTCAGCCGCCGAGGTAATAGTATGGATATCTCAGGCGCTAAAGCGCATCTTCAGATATGGCTGTTTAGGCATGCCTGAAGGCGTGCTCCACCCAATAGAACAAGCTGGCTTAATTCAAACCAAGCGAACTCGGCCGTTGTTTATCTTGGCAATGCCGTGTTGAGGCGGAACACCGTACCATCTCCCGTGGAGCCGACGGAGGTCGTGGTCCCGTAGAGATTGCCGTCGCTGCCCTCGATCAGTCCGGCATACGGATACTTGCCGTCGCTGCAGCCGGATTGCGAACAGAAGCTGTAGAGCGACGTCACCGTTCCCGCGGGCGTCATCTTGAAGATCGAGCCGAAGTTGTGCGCGCCGCCAACTTCCGTAGTCGCATAGAAGTTGCCGTCGCTGGCCAGCAGCAGCGCGCCCAACGGAGCGGAGCCGTCGGTGATATCGAAGACATGAAGAATGGTGAATGTGCCGCTGGGCGTCATTTTGAAGGCGATGCCGGCGTTGAAGCCGTCTGGCGCTCCGCCTTGCGAGGTGGCCCCGTACAGATTCCCATCGGAGCCGAGGGTCAGACCGGAGTAGGGAAAGCAGCCTTCCGTCTGGCGATTTCCGAACGCTACCAGCGAAGTGAAGGAACCTCCGGGAGTGACCTCAAACACCGTGCCACAAGCGTACTGCCCGCCAAACCCGGTAGTGCCGTAGAGATTGCCGTTGCCGGCCTGGACTAAGCCTCCGACTGGTGATGAGCCCTCAGTCCCAAAATAATAGATTCCGCTGAGCTGTCCGAAGGGAGTGACCTCGTAAACCGTTCCGGAACCGTTGTTGCCGCCGTTCGGCGCCGCGCTGTACATGTTGCCGTTCGAGGCCTGAAACAAGCCGGCCTGCGTATTCGAGCCGTCCAGTTGATAGATAAAACTGTCAATGATGTGGAAGTTCCCGTCGAGAGTGAGCCGGTAGATCGTCCCCTGACGACCCACCCCGCCGTGAGCGGTCGTGCCGTACAGGTTGCCATCGCGCGCCTGGATCAGCCAGCCATAGGGCTGATTGCAGTCGCTCAGCATGACCTGATTGCAGGGGTGAATCGTCGTGAGCGTGCCGCTGGGCGTGAGCTTGAAGATGGTGCCGCTGCGGTTGGCGCCCCCGGCAGATGTCGTGCCGTAGAAGTTCCCATCACTCGCCTGCAAAAGCGAAGCATAGGGAGCGCTTCCGTCCGAACCGCTGAAGCTGTGCAGCGTAGTTAGCGTCTGCGAGGCCAGGGAAATGCTTCCCGCGATCCATAGAAGAAACGACAAACGCATCGTAGTCCGATAGAGGGTGTTCATTCTGTCCTCCTCACTTGTCGGCGGGCTGAATCACCGCGAGCCACACGCCGGTTGGCTTTTCAGAAATCCTTACGGCGCAATCTAATTCCTGCCGCGAGAGATCGCGGCGGCTCGGGCCCCGCCGGTCGCGGAGGCAATATAGCAACTCGCCCCGCAGCAATTGTCTCGGAGTTGTCAACAATATGTCAGAAGATATAGGAGCCGGCCTAGCTGCCGTAACCTAAGCGGCGTTCTTGACGGGCGCTCCCGACTTCCCTGGCCGCCGCTGTTTGTTTCTCCACCAGAAATAGATTCCGATGAAACTGCCCAGCACTGCCAGTCCAATCAGGATGTAGAGCAGGGGCTCATAATACTTGCCGAGCCAGTGGAGAATGCTTCGCCCGTAGATGTGTCCCAGATACGCAAGCAGGAGGTAGCGAGCGCCTCGGCCCAGTGCCAGGGCGCACAGAAATTTCTGACGTGGATACTTCAGCGCTCCCGCAACGATCAGGATGGGCACGATAGGCATGGGCGGCGGGATCACGGCGATGACCGAGATCGACCAGAAGCCGAATTTGCGAAAGATGTGTGATACCTGGTGGGCACGCCGCTTTGACAGCTTCTTCTCCAGGGTCTCTTCGCCGCCCTTAACTCCCAGGCGATAGGTCAGGTACCCGCCGAGCAATGCTCCCACCGTCGCCATGATGGCGTAATACCACCAGGGCTCATGGTGAGCGGCTGCCAGCAGAATCGTGGCCGCATCCATGCCGCCGGGCAGCGGTATCACCGAGTTGTCCACCAGTCCAAGCGCGATTAACCCGGGACCGCCCAGGCGCGTGACCAGGTGCATCAGCGTCTTCTTGAACACGGCGGCGGCGAGGAGATACATGGCTTCTTCCAGTGGTAGGGTAGGGATTTTGCGCCGCCTGCCTCGCGCGGGCCACAGGCCCACGTTACAGCCGGCCGGAGGCCAGCGCCACTCTTTATAAGCTACTTCCAGTTGGTTAGAAGCAAAACAGAGGCGCTTGGATCAGGTCAAGCGAATAACTTGCTTTCGCGGGCCGGTTAGGCCTTCGAGCTGGTGAAGGCCACCGGGCCAAGAAATCGCAGCTCCGGGACGGTCGCGATCAATCCGATCTCCTGCGAATAATGCAGAAAAAGCTTCAGCCCGGCGTGGTTCTCGCGATCAAGGTAGTAGTGGATGTTGTCGGTGAGATAGTTGCGGATATCGTCTTCGCCGAGATCCAGCTTAGGGGACCACTCTCTGGCAATGACATCCAGATTCTGCGGCTCCAGCCCGTGGTTGCGGGACTGCTGGAAGACCTGCGTCAAACAAATGTCTTTGGCTTGACGCTGGAGGGCGTCCAGCCGCACCGCCCAGAAGGCGAAGACAAACGGCTGCCCGGTCCGTTCTCGCCAGATATGCGCCAGGTCGTAAAGATGGTAGCCGGCATCGAACGGGACCTTGAGAGCGGCGTCGCCGATCAGCAAAGCAGCGTCATGATCGCGCAACATCTCATCAAGCTTAGGAGAATGGGGCGTCAGCTCACGCTCGCCGCCGAGGAATTTCGTGAACAGAACCTGCAACAGCGCCACCGAGGTTCGCGACGAGGTATCGACCGCGACGGTCCGCACGTCTTCAATGAGCTTTTTGCCAACGAGGAGGATTGACCGCACCCGCCCTTTGGCTGCGATGGCGATGTTGGGCAGGATCACCAGCTCCGGGATCTGCGCGTAAGTAAACGCCGGGATGATCCCGATGTCGGCTTGGTTTGCGGCCAGCGCAGCCGCACAGGCGGAGGGGATGGTGTAGTCGATCTGGAAGTAGCGTCCCGCGTCGCCATGTTCGAAATCCCACATCAGGGGCGCGGTGTTAAGGAAGGAAATGGCAGAAATGCGGAGGCCTGGCATGAAGCATCGAGTCTAACAAAACGCTGCGCGCCGGAGGCCGAAGACGGCAGGTGAAGCGCCCAGTACCGCCGATGCGGCCGCTTTGCCCCGGTGTAAAAAAACGTTCGCACAAAATCAAAACCGCAGTATAATCCGGCCAGCTCCAACCAAACTGGGAATCTCGTTGCCCTAAATCACGGCCCTCGTGCGAGCTGTTTCTGGCCACTCGCTAGTGATTCAGGCAGCCGCTCCCCGGATCGGGCCCCATTCACGACAAATCTCGACTTTGGCGCCGGCAGCGCCAACTCAGCAGGAGGAAGCATGAGAGCAAGACCGACGTGGCTGATTCAAGCAGTGCTGACCTTATTGGCCGTATGTGCCACCCCAGCGATCGCGCAGCAGAGCTCGAAGTTCCCAGCCAATACTGGAATCTATCAGGGAGTACAGGGGCCGCTGTCGCCAATGACACGGTTCCTGGCTTCGGAACGCGGCAAGCAGTACCTGCTGCATACCTCAAATCCGGCAGCACTCGGACTATTGCACTGGTTTCATCCCGATGCGGTCGCCCAGTATCCCCAGGAACCGTTGCGGCAGGCTCCGGTAGAACCGGCTGCGCACCTGGTCTCCAGCCCGGCGATCACGACTACCGGATGCGGCACCACCACCGGCATAGTGATGAACCGGGAATCCGCGACCAATGCGGTGGGGCAATACGCGCCCGGCGTGGATTTTATCTTGAGCGAGCTCGGCTCCGGCAAAGACCTCGTGGCGGAATATGGCCAGGATAACCGTTTCGGGTTCACCTTCGATTCCCTGGCAGCCATTTATGTGCATCGCGATGCCACTCAGGATTGCTACGGCGGTACGGATTTCGAGATGAGCAACCCGCCGATTACCGATCCCAACGATCATGCCCAAATGATGACCGGCACCACTGGGCAAATGATCGCGGATCCCAACCCGGCGCACAAACAGTTCATCTTTGCCGATACCCGCGAGGACACCCTCACCTCGGGAGTCGGCCTGTACCGGATGCCGGCTAGCAACTGGGAATCGACTTCGAAGTGTCCGTCCGGGACTCTGAACTCGGCCCAGTCGGCAACCTGCGCCGGTACGAGTGGGATCATCGTCTTCGCCAGCGAAGATAATCTTTCCGATTCGGTGGCCATCGCTCAAGACCCGCGCACCAGCGGCACCGGCGCCGGCGACATTTATCTGGTTTCCCCTTCCGTCCGCGAACTTCGCACCGTCATTCTGATCTCAGCCTGCAAAGCCACCTTCGCCAGCATCTCCGACTGTTCCAGCCCCATGATTCTCAGCGGCAGCACCAGCGCAGGACTGCCTAGTGTTGCTGTTGTTGGCGGTGGGCCCAACGCCGGAGCTGTTGCGATCAGCTTTGCTACCGCCGAACCCGATACCTTGCATTTCCTGTCCTGCACGCCGAATGGCGCGCCCAACCCACCGACTTGCACAAGCTCCCACACCGTCACCAGCGACAGCAACATCTTCACCCAATTGACCAACAATCCGCTTCCGGAAATATCGATATGGCCCCAGCTTGCGGCGCGAACCGACAGCGGTGGTCAGACCCTGTTCCTGGTCTGGTCGGATTGCAAAGCAGGTGAGTTCACGTCAGGGCTCTACGGCTGTCCCGAGTCCCAGATCGTGATGGCGACGAACACCAGTCTTACCAGTCCGGCTTGGTCGCTGCATCACATCTCTGGTACGGGCGAGGATCGCTTCTCGCCGTCTGTCGCCTTCGATCCCGGCCAGGGTATCGTCACGCTTGCCTATTACTCCACCGTCTCGGACGTCTACAAGAACCGGACGAGAATGGCGATCAACCAGGTACCGGCCGGCTCGACGACACCCGGGAGCACCGTTATCCTGAACACGACTTACGACTCGCTGCAGGGCGATGGAACGGGCTTCGGTTTTGAACTGCAGGAGATCCAGAATGCCAGCGTGGCCGCTCATGGAGGCTCAGCCTCCGGCAGCAGCCGCCTCTATGTTGGTTTTACCAGCAACGCGCGGCAGGGCACGTATACCGGCACGGGTGGCAATTTCACCAACACCCAGGCTGATAACGCTATCCTGCGCGCCACCTACTAACTCAAGTCAACAACAAGGCCGCTGGCTTCGCTTCTCGAGGATACGAGGAGCGGAGCCAGCGGATGTAAACTACGACCACATGGTCTGTCCCGGCCAATGACTCCGAGTAAACCAGGGCTCGCGCAATTCCCACCAGCCGCCGTGGCCTATGCCGGCGAAGGGAAACCGCTGTCGACTGCGTGCGATCTGGGATCGCTGCGAATCGCGCTCATTCACGACTGGCTGGTGAGTATGCGCGGCGGCGAGAAGGTGCTGGAACTCATCTGCAGCAGATTTCCTAACGCTCCGCTCTCGACGCTGCTTTACACGCCGGGATCGGTCAGCAGTACCATCGCGAATCGACAGATCAAGACCAGCCTGCTGCAATCTCTGCCATTTTCGCGCAGAAAATATCGACAATACTTGCCGCTGTTCCCGCTGTTCGCTGAACTATCCAGGGTCGAAGATTGCGATGTGGTGATCTCGTCCTCGCACGCGGTGGCGAAGGGAATGGTCAAGAAGGGAAGGGATTCGCGGCCTCTTCACATTTGCTACATCCACACCCCGATGCGTTACATCTGGGATCGCTTCGATGATTACTTCGGTCCGGACAAGGTTGGTGCACTGGCGTCGACCTGCATATTCAAGCCGGTCGCCACAATGCTGCAGGCTTATGATCGCAGGACGGTCGAGCGAGTCGATGTCTTTATTGCAAACTCGCATTTCGTTGCCGACAGAGTCAAGCGGCATTATGGCCGCGACGCGGAAATCCTGGCTCCGCCGGTCGATGTGCATCGCTACATGGCGCTCAGCCGCTCGCCCGAAGACTGGTATCTCATGGTGTCAGCGCTGGCGCCCTACAAGCGGGTCGACCAGGCGATCACCGCCTGCGCTCGAATGGGAAGGGAACTGAAGATCGTCGGCGCCGGACCAGAAGAGAAGAAGCTGCGGGCGCTGGCGCGAGATCTGCGCGCCAAGGTGGAGTTCCTGGGCTTTGTTGATGACGCCCGCCTCGGTGAATACTATAGGAGGGCGCGCGGCCTGCTTTTTCCCGGAGTCGAGGATTTCGGCATCGTTCCGGTGGAGGCGATCGCAGCCGGATGTCCGGTGGTGGCCTTCGCTAAAGGCGGAGTTCTGGATTCCATGACGCCGAAGACCGCTGAACTGTACCCCGCCGAAACCGTGGAAGGATTGCAGGAAGCGATTGTCCGGTTTGAAAGCCGTACCTTTGCTGAGGACGAGCTGCGGCGTCGTGCCCTGACATTTGCGCCGGAGCGCTTCCTCCGCGGCTTTGACGAGATTCTTGCTGGAGCGATTTATAGCTGGCGCGATCGGTTGCCTGCAGTGATGGAACGTCTTTCTGCTTAGGCCGATTCGTCGCCCATTTGCATACACGTCCAACCCTACCATCCGTGATCTCGACCGCCTCGCATCAGCGCTCGTCAACCTCAAGCGCAGAAAGATCGGAGATGCGATCTCTAGTGCTGGACGCCCGGATGCTCAGCACCGGCATTGGAACCTATACGCTCAATCTGATTAGCGAGCTGGTCAAGCAAAAGGATTTTCCGTTGCGTCTTCTGACTTCCCCAGAAGGTGGCGAATCCCTGCACCAATTCAATCGCGACGTCAGGATCATCGAGGCCCCAATTTATTCCGTCAGAGAACAGTTTCAAATTCCGCGAACGGTAGAGAAGTCTGATGTCTTACACGTCCCACACTACAATGCCCCTCTACTGCGAAAAGGGACACTGCTGGTAACCATCCACGACCTGAATCACATTCTGGATCGCACCTACCGCCGGACTTTCAAGAGCATGGCATATGCCCAGCCTATGTTGCGTCTGGTGGCGCGGCGGGCAGATCACATCTTCACCGTATCGGAGTATTCCAAGCGCCAGATTATCGAACATCTTGGGGTTGGGGCTGAGCGCATCAGTGTTGTCTATAACGGCATCGGAGC
>Ga0335078_10002709_pt1 | contig 26699 bp, 25 predicted proteins | sample Lox_Sample_32_FD_206711 | JGI IMG/M metagenome (GOLD analysis project Ga0335078, IMG submission 206711) | Soil microbial communities from Loxahatchee National Wildlife Refuge, Florida, United States - Lox_Sample_3.2 | ecosystem: Environmental > Terrestrial > Soil > Wetlands | place: USA... | reverse complement strand
TCAGAACTGTATACCATTGGACGTTTATTCGATTTCGCATGTGGCCGCCATGGAAAGAACCCAAGAAACTGCGAGGCCACCCAGGCTGATGAAGACATGCCCCAAGTGCGGGTCTTCCATCGACAAGGGCTCCGGATGGTGTCCGAACTGCTTTGCATTGCAATCCGACAAGTCTGCCTGAAGGCCCCCAATCCTACGTGATTCGTCGCCAGTCCATGCAAGGCTAGCGCCAAATGGTTCTCACCCACAACGGATAATACCCCAAGTCGATCCTCAAAAGATCGCTTGACCCAGACGAAGTCAGTCGAGCGCTTTTTCGGCAAGTACGCAGAACGCTACTCTAAGAGCCAGAGCCACGCGCATGGGGAGGATCTCGCAGCTCTGATCCGTGCCGTCAAGCCTGCACGAAACGAAGTCGCGTTGGACGTGGCGACAGGGACAGGGTTCACGGCGCTCGCACTGTCCAAGGTGGCAGGGTATGTGACGGGAATCGATATGACAGACGAGATGCTCGAACAAGCGAGGATGCTCGCAGCGAAACAAGGTACGACCAATGTCAGGTTCGAGTTGGGAGACGCAATGGAGATCAACTACCCAAACTCCTCGTTCGACGTAGTCACGAGCAGGCGGGCCACACACCACTTCGGGGACGTGCTCAAATTCCTTCACGAAGCGAGACGGGTTCTCAGGCCAGGGGGGCGTTTGGGCATCGTAGACATGTCCCCTCCAGAAGGCTCGGAGGAATTCTCTAACAAGATTGAGAGACTCCGCGACAAGAGCCACGTCCAAGCCTTCACTCCGCGGGCCTGGAAGTCGATGGTGCTCCAGACCGGATTCCGCGTCGACTCTGCACAAATCCTCGTGGAGCCAGTCACCTTCGAGAGATGGCTCTACCCAGTAGAACTTGGTGGCAGGGAGGAAGAGGCGATACGCTCGGCTTGGAGCTCGGCCCCCGCGAATGTCAGGAGGGTGCTGGGGGCGAAGTTCGTTGATGGAACAGTCAGGGGTTGGATGAAATCCAGGATCGTCCTCTCCGCTTCAAAAATCCCCCGAGTCGAACATCATGGAGGAACCAGGCCTTGACCCGGGTCGTAGGCCACATAGACATCGATTACTTCTATGCCCAAGTGGAGGAGGTTGAGAACCCATCACTGAAATCCAGGCCAGTCATTATCTGCGTTTTTTCCGGCAGGACAGAAGACAGCGGAGTCGTGAGCACCGCCAACTACGTGGCGAGAGGGTTTGGAGTCCACTCGGGGATGCCCATAGCGTCGGCGAAAAGGAAGCTCACGGGCAAGGATCCCGCTGTCATCAGGATGGATCATGAAAAGTATGAAATCGTCTCTGCCAGAATCATGGAAGATCTAGAGCAGAAGGTGGACTTGCTCGAGCCCACGGGCATCGACGAGGCTTTCTTCGACCTCACAACCTGGGCCGGCGACTTCGGCAGAGCACGCAAGGACGCCGAGTCGATCAAGGAATCACTCCTAAGGAACGAACACTTGACCTGCTCCATCGGCCTGGGGCGAAGCAAGGTGGTGGCCAAGCTCGCATCCGACACTGCGAAGCCAGGAGGACTCTTGGTAATTCCCCCCGACTCGACAGAGGCGTTCTTGTCCCCGCTCCCTGTTTCAAAACTCTACGGGGTAGGTCCAAAGACAGCGGCATCACTTGACGAAATGGGAATCAAGACAATTGGGGAGTTGGCGAGAGCCCCCCCTGCTGAGCTGGAAAGCCGTTTTGGAAGGAAGTTCGGCGGTTATCTATTGTCGGCATCATCGGGGACAGACTCGGACCCTGTCGTCGCTGGACTCGAGCCAACCCAGTTCAGCAGAATAGTGACTTTGGCACATGACACGAGGGACCCTCGGGAGGCTTATGACCGGCTCTCTGACGGCATTGACTATGTTCAAGGGAAACTGGATTCGTCGGGAAAGGCTCCCAGGACCATCACCGCCATCGGGATTCTCACCGACCTTTCTACCAAGACGAAGAGCAAGACCTTCGACGCTCCGGTTGCCGATTTGGCCGCCATTCGAGAAACGACCCTCATCCTCTTCGAGGAGTTGAGCAAGGTCGTCGAGAGGGACTTCAGGAGGGTTGGCGTGAGAGTCTCCGGCTTCGAAAAGACCGAAGACCAGACTTCACTGTCCGAGTTCGTCCGCCCTGCGGGTTGACAGCATGAGCCAGCGAGAGGAATTGAGGGAAAGATTCCCGGATCTGAAGAGACACGGCTCGAAGCTCGACAGAGCGATAGACGTCGTCCTAGCCGGCGGAGTGAAAGAAGGGGTTTTCCTTCCCAGCGGGAGGAAGGTCGTCACTGTAGTAGGGAGTCTGGGAGACGAATTCGTCGACCCTGACAAGCCTTACTGTTCGTGCAGCAACTTCTTCTTCCGGGTCCTCGGAGGCAGGGAAGAGACCTGCTATCATCTGCTAAGCTACGTCGTGGCCGTGCGCACCGACATGCTCGACATCATCAAGTTCAGTGACGACGAGTATGGGGAGTACACCGCGGCAACCGCAAGGGATGTCTTCGAAGTAATCCGGAAGAGCGGCCACTAGTTGGAATGGAGCAGGCCGCGCGGGAAGGCATCCCGTGCCCCTAGCAGGGCAATTCGTCCCTCGATGAAGACTCTGAAATGAAAGATGTACTGTTATCCTAAGTGAGCCAGCGGCGAGATTCGATCTCGCGACCCCCTGCTCTCCTTCAAGAGATACAAGGCAGGTGCTGAAGTCGGGTCTCCCTCTAACCAGGCTGAGCTACGCTGGCCCAACCCTTGCACTTGGAACTCGGTTTATCACCTTTCCCGCACTGAATCTTCTAAAGCGAGCCGGCCCAAAACCCAGGCATGGAGTATCGCAGGCTTGGAAGGACCAGGGAGAGGGTCTCGGTAATCGGCATGGGAGCCTGGGGGATGGGCCTCTTGAGGAACTCGGAAGCCTGGACCCGCGAACTGAGGTCCCTTCGAAGAGGGATGGAGCTCGGCGTCACTCTGATAGACACCGCCGAGACATACTCTTCAGGCCGGTCGGAGGAACTTGTGGGGGAAGCGGTCAAGGGGCATCGCGAAGAGGTGTTGATAGCCACGAAAGTGGCGCCGCCGCACCTAGACCACGACGCCGTGATCAAGGCCTGTAACAGAAGCTTGAGGAGACTGGGGACGACGTACATCGATCTGTACCAAGTCCATTGGCCTGACCCGTCCGTCTCCATCAAGGAGACCATGTCAGCCATGGAGAAGCTGGTCCAGGAAGGGAAGGTAAGATACATCGGGGTCAGCAACTTCGGCGTTGCCGAGACGACAGATGCAAGAGCCGCCCTCGGCAGGAACGAAATCACCTCGAATCAGGTCGAGTACTCCCTGACGAACCGGTATGTCGAGCCGGAAATCCTCCCCTACTGTTCCAGGGAAGGAATCACACTAATCGCCTACAGCCCCCTCGCCAACGGGCGCATCACCACCTCGGTCCAAGAGTCTCTGCTCGGCAGATACAAGATGACTCCCGCTCAAATCATGCTCAACTGGGTCACCAGAAACGAATGTGTGGTGGCCATCCCCAAGGCGAGTGACGTTGCCCATATGGAAGAGAACGCCGCTTCGGTCTCCGCTAGGTTCGACCCGAAGGATTACGAACTGCTGTCTTCCTCTCTCTAAAGAGCCTATTCCGTTGGCAGCGGGTAGAGGCAGTTCGCACAGCAATTGTAGGACATCTCCAGGCTGCTGTTTGGATTGAGGACTCGGTCGCACCAGATACAGCGGCTGGGAGCAGCGAAGACCTGCATTGTGGGGAACTGTGTTTTTTTGCTATATAAGATACAGCAAATGACGGTCATGACGTAGACAAAAAGCGAACTATTTCGTGATGTGGTGCATCCGCACCAAATCCTTCTCGAATTGCTTGAGGTTGGGCGGTATCCTCGTGTTGATTGAATCCTTCAGGGCTAGGCCCTTGTCTCTCTTTGTCTTCCAGACCTGAGCGTTGAACTCCATAATGCTTTGGCTCACCTTTTCGCTCACTTCGAACCTCTGGGCCTTCGGGAATGACTCCATGTGGATGCTCTGCGACCCGTAGAGTTTCCTCCAAGCGTAGTCCGTCATGTATGGGATGATTGGCGCGAGGAGCAGGAGCATGCTCTTCACCACTGTGTGCAGGGTGTACCAGGCGGCTTCCTGTTCCCCTGGGGTGACACCATCCCCGTAAGCTCGCCCCTTGGCCATCTCGAGGTAGTTAGATGCGAAGACATTCCAAAGGAATTCCCGCACCTTAGTGGATACCGTGAAGACATCAAACTTCTCATACGCTTCGACGCACTCCTCCGTCAGCTTCCCCAGCTCGTTGAGCATCCACTTATCGGTCCATGTGAGCTCCGCCTTCTCCGGCATCGGGAACGAACTGATGAACCTGCAGGTGTTCCAGAGCTTCGTGAGGAATTTTCCTGCCCCGGCTATTCTCTCCTCGCTGAACCGGAAGTCGTACCCTAGGCCCGCCTCCGACGCTCCCCAGAACCTAAAAGCGTCGGCTCCAAACTTGACCAGTATGGGCTCCGGGTCGACGAAGTTCCCAAGGCTCTTCCTCATCGCCCTCCCCTGTGAGTCCTGGCCTAGGCCTCCTATCCAAGCATGCCTGAAAGGCTCTCTGCCGGTGAGCTGGTAGTTTTTCAGGAGCGTGTAGTAGAGCCAGGTTCTCACAATATCTTTGCCCTGCATCCTGATGGTCGCCGGATACGTGAGGCTTCGGAACTTCACGCTCTTCGTGTACTTGGAAATGAACAGCGGCGAAAGACTCGAGTCCATCCACGTGTCGAAGGTCCGCGTCTCTCCAATGAACCTCGTGTTGCCGCATTTCTTGCACTTCTTGAAGGGCGCTTCGTCCCTCCAGGGCCTGTAGTAGACCCCAGGCTTGGGGAGGTGCGGCGTATTGCATTTGCTGCAATACCACACTGGAATCTCCGTGGAGTAGTACCTGCGTCTTGATATTGGATAGTCAGTTGTGAGCACATCAATCCAGTCAAGCAGGATCTGGCGGTGCATCGCCGGGTGGAACTCGATTTTCTTTGCGATCTTCTTGAGTGCAGGCTTGAAGTCCAACTGCTTGAGGTAGTACTCTTCCATGGGAATTATCTCGATGGGGGTGTGGCTCCGTTCGCAAAGCGGCGTCCGGTGCTGTATCTGCTCCACCTTGGTGGCAATCCCCATCTCCTGAAGGTCCTGGATCACCTGTGACCGAGCATCCTTGATTGGGACTCCGGCATACTTCCCCACGGCCGCCGTCATCTTCCCGTCCATGTCGACGGCGACTATCTCTTTCAGCTTGAACTCCCTGAACAGCATCACGTCGTTATAGTCTCCATAACTGCATACCATCACAACCCCGCTCCCGAACTTGGGGTCCACGCTCTTGTGGCCTTGGATTGGGACCTCCCTGTTGTAGATGGGGACAAAGGCTGTCCTGCCGATGAACTTCCTGTACCTCCCGTCAGCAGGGTTGACCACCAGCATCTGACACGCAGCCAGTAGCTCGGGCCTGGTGGTGGCCACGGACAGCTCAGCTCTGCTGTCCTTTACTTTGAACGTGTTTGTAACGAGGAATGTGGGGAGCTCCTCATACTCGATTTCGGCGTCGGCGATGGTCGTGTTGCAGTCTACACAATAGTTATTCGGCCTGTTTGCTAGATACACGAGCCCCTTCTTCCAGAGCTCAATGAAGGACCACTGAGTCAGGGTTCTGTATTCTTCGGAGTCGGTCCTGTACTTGTTGTAGTAGTCCCCCGAAATACCCAGGGTCTTCAGGAGGCCTATCATGTACGCCTCCAGATCATCCAATGCGTGCTTGCACAGGTTGATGAACTCCTCGCGCGGAGTCTTCCTCATCTGCACTCTGTACTTCCTTTCGGCAAAAATCTCCACGGGGAGGCCGTTCCTGTCTATCCCAATTGGATAGAGGACGTTCAGCCCTCTCATCCTGGCAGCCCTGGCCGTCATGTCGATCTGAGTGTACTGTGTCAGTGCTCCCGGGTGCCATGGCTTGCCGGAGGGATAGGGTGGAGGGGTGTCTATCACGAAGTTGCGATTTTTGCTATTTGAAGGCTTGAAATCAAATATTCTTCTCTCGAGATACCAAATCTCTCTCATCTCAGCTTCAAGTTTTGGGTCCCAGGACGTGGCCTCAAGCTTCGCTGAGAATTGGGGTTGCAAACGAATGCAGGCTGTCCCTTGAGACAGTATATTAGGTTACGAGAGGTTTCGGGTCCAAAACGCCTGGTTTTCTGGTCGTCGCCCTGTCCACGGCCTTCAGTAGGGGGTACCCGATGATACCAATCGGAACGACCTCGCTCCCCAGGAATTCAAGCCATCCCACCCAGGCCGGCACCCCTGGTGCTCCTGCCAAGGCGACCACATAGGTCCCTACAATCAAGGCGACCACGACTATCTCGAGGCCTACCGCAAGCGTCCAGGCTCCCTTGAACTTCCTGCGAGTCAACGCCCACGCTAGAGTGGCCGCAATCAGGTTCGCCATTGGCCCACCGACGATGTCTATTATTCCGAGGTTGGGTCCCAAGGCATTCCCTATGAAACACCCGGCGGTCACCCCAGCGATCGCCGCCGGCCCGAACAAGATTGAAAGCGGGAGAAGGGCGTCAACAAGCCTGAACTGCAGGGGCCCGAAGCTGATGAACCCAAAGAAGAGCACATAGGCTCCATAAAGCGCAGCCAACAGGGCAGCCAGTGCAACGTTGCGCGTCGTCCAGACTCTTCTTTTATTGTTCATTTCCTCCCACACCGGGATTTCTATGGCGGATCGGGTGGAGGTCACTCACCCGCCTTGCGACCGACGCGCTTTCCGGCCCATTTAAGCGATTAGGCAAACTTCCTTCCAACCCGCATCTGTGAGCGTCCAATCTCCGAAATCACGGGCCAGGTCTTTGCGAACTCCTTCTGCCTCAACGACAGGAGCGACAGGGCTTCCCACCGAGGAGAACAGTGGTCCGATGCGTTTCTAGGCGCCCTTCCCCTTAGCCGCCTCGGCGGAGAGGACCTCCTTCGGAAGGAGCCAGAATATGTCCGGATGTTCCGACTTCAACGTAGAAAACATGGGTGGAAGAAGCCCGTTCCTCCTGGCCCTCCGTACGTTGTACTCCACGAACCTCCTCATGGCGCTTGTCTCTCCGGCGGCTGCCACGAACGCCCGAATCTTCTCTATCGCCGTTTCATCGTCGAGCTTCTTGACATTGACCAAATACGGAGCAAGCACCAGCCACACCAGCCTGTGCCTTCCGTCAGACACAGGGTGGGCGAGCAGGTCCTCCACGTAGAGGTACCCCTTGTTCGTCCTCGGTCTTGGCGAGGGGACGTACTGGATCACGCCCTCTTTCACCCCTGCGAGCTGCTTGGGGAACGGCCCTCTCCGGAGGTTCCTAACCCCATCGGCTATGGCAGCCAGCGCGCAGTCGCTGAACAGGTCGTTGAGGAGGTTGTCGCTGAGGTGTACCACCCCAGCTTCGAGCTCCTGTCTTGCAAGCTTCCACTTTGGATTCCTGGAGAGCTCGTACTTCGAGACGAGGGCGAGATAGCCTTCGAAGTGCATCGAATAGGTCGCCCTCTCGCTTTTGGCTTGGGGCAGGCTCACCGAAGCGCCGAAGCATTCGGCCAGTATGATGACCTTGGCGCCGGGATCCTCCTTAAGGAAGAATTCCTTCGCCCTCTCGGCTTCCTTTTTGGAGAACTTGGACGTCAGCACCGGATCCTGACTCGCCACGAGGGCGGCGGCGAAGAAACTGGAGAACTCGACGAGCTCGGAGATGTGAGGCTCATATTTCGCCCTCCCGAGACTGTTGAGCAGTCTGCTCTGAGTCTGCTCGATAACCTCCCTGCTGGCGAGCCCGTCCTCTACGGGTATTGATTCGAAGAACTTCCTTGACCGTGGGGCGAATGGGTATCTTAGTTCGAGGTCAGACAGCAGCGGTTCGCCATAGGGCAATTTAGCCCCACCCGGGGCCCCATCCAATCAAAGGCTTCTTAGCCTTCCTTGGCCGTCGACACGATGGACAGTACGTCCCTGTCTCTGAGCACGTAGTTTGTCGGGAGGTGCAACCCCGTTCTGATGTCTATCGCATAGAGCAGACCCTTCACGAGGTCAGTGTGTATGTCCTTGGCCAAGTCTTCCACCGTCGACCCGCTGGGGAGCAGGTAGACGTCGGGCAGTATTCTCCCGTTCTTGTCAGAGAGCTTCTGTGGATCGTAGACTGGGTAAACAGCGTTCTCGCGCAGCAACTTGAATATTACAGAGTTGAGCGCGAACTGAACCCCTGTCCTGAGATACTCTCCGAACACCTTCCTCCTGATGTAGGCCAGGGCGCTCTTCTGGGCATCATTGAGGTCCTGTGGCTTTAGGATCTCGAATCTCTCCTCACCTGGGACGTACTTGATGAGCCCCTTGCCCTCGGCCCTTCGAAGCGTAAGCTCAGCCTCTCCACTCGTGGGGACCACGATCAGACCCTTGAACTTCTCTCGCAGCTTCTGGAAGTTCTCCGCAGCATATGAGAGGTCCATCTTGTTCGCGATCAATAGAGTGGGCTTCGAGTATTCCCGCAGAGACCAGCAGAAGGCCTGAATTTCTTTCTCATTCCAGGAGTCGAACTGCTTGTCTTCTAGCAATGCCTCTTTCATGGCCAGAATCACATGCTCCTTCCTCACCCCTATCCCATGCATCACCTCCTCTACGGCGGCGGGGATCCCATACCCTGGAGTCTTGGAAAGCTTCGAGATCTTCGGCAGGTTCTGGTTGAACAACCTCGTGTACCAGAGCACCAACTCCAATTCTACGTCTGCGAAGTCAGCCGTGGGATCGCCTGTTCCTGGCTCCGAGATCTTTCCATCCTTGTCCACGCTCCCCGACGCATCCACGACGTGGAGGAGGGCGTCGGATTGGGCCGCCACACTGAGGAATTGGTTTCCGAGCCCCTTCCCCATCCACGCTCCCCTGATCAGCCCCGGAAGGTCGGTCACTTCCACCGGGATGAACCTCCAGCCGTCTTCGCACTTCGAGTTGGTCGGATTGTCGGTAACCCCGAATTCCTTGTGCACGCACAACGTCACCACGTTGGCGACGCCTGTCTCTGGGGACTTTGTGGTGAAGGGGTAGTTTGAGACCTCTCCCGAAAGCAAGGTCATCGAGTTGAACAGGGTGGTCTTCCCTGCGTTGGTCTTACCAATCAGACCTATTCTGATGGGAATGCAAAATCACCTATCCCTGCGGGTCTCCTGCCGATTATATAGTTACGCGGACGACCGAAGTCAAGGAGAAGGAGCTGACCGCCATGCCCGTATCGCTTCGTACCAGAAAACCGCAGCGGCAATTGCTAGCACCGCGGAGGACCATTCCAGGACCGGGACGGACCCGAAGTCTGGGTAGCCCACAAAAGCGAGGTACACGACGAACACCGTGAAGACCACCGCATAGAAGATGAACCTTGGAACGATGAGGGTCCTTACTCGAAGGAAGTCCCTCATTACATCCACCTTCACTTCTCCCACCACCTCGTATTCCCCATTGCTCTCTGAAACGAGCCCGAGGTCCTTCAGCTTGTTGAGATGGTACTGCGCTAGCGAAGGGTTCGACATCAAGAGGGCCCGCTGAACCTCCCTTACTCCCACCTTGCGCTTCTTCAGGGCGTACACATAGACGCGGAGCGTGTTCCCTTTCAGTTCCGCGTCGACCATCCCTGGGGTGCGCTTCTCGGCCGGGTTGGGGGGTCGTTGCGGCTGTTTGGCTGGCTCGCTCATGAGAAAGGCCTGTTCGCCCCGCTCGCCGTTCGACGTTCAAAAACATTGGTCGGTTTTACCTGACACGACGCTTCTCGAGGTTGCCTGTCTCATGACCTTCAGCCCAGTGCCCCCGTCGCAGCCTAGCTCCTGTATCTCAGGATGGCACCGACGCCTCCGAATGTCTTGAACATGCTCCCTTCCTCCGTCCCCGAAGAGATCACCTCGATCTTGGATCCCACCTGGAACGCCATCTCCTCCAGCACATCGACCAGGTCCTTCTCAGTGACCTCGTAGTCCGTCGCCCCACACTTGGCACAGGGGGTGGCCGTCATCACTTGGCGTTGCTGGACCTTCCTTGAGGCCAATACGGTTTCCATCTTCACGGTCCCACACTTCTTGCACTCGGCGTCGATTCTAATGGTGTCCAGGTCATCGGAGACCAGCACCACGTCGGCGCTCGCCTTTTGCAGGGCTTCAATTACCCTGGGAAGCCCATACACAGCCAAACCACCCTGCCTGTTGACCTCACCCAGGAACTTCTGAACCAACTTCTTCTCCTCCACGAGGCGGACGTCCTTCAGGATGTCTCCCGCCTTTTCGACGAGCTCCCTTACCCCCTCCCGCCCAGAGTACCCCAAGTCTAGGACGGCGACGACCTTCTTCTGCAGCTCGTAGTGGAGGTATCCTCCTTTCAAGAACTCGTCTTTCGTGGGGCCAGGTCCGCCGACCAGCATCCCGGTCACCTTATTGCTGTCGATGAAGACGCGCGTCGCGTGCTCCCCAACCCTGTTGAAGTAGTATGTCAGTTCCATCTCTCGCCCCCGCTCGTACCTTCTCGCGGACTGACCTCCCTTTCGGGTCTTTCCTGAAATGCCCGACGTCAGTAGGTCGACGATCTCCAGGCTGTCCCCGCTGAGTATGCCCATCCCTACCTCACTCGAATCGATGGAGAGAATCCCGTACACCTTCTCTTCTCTGAGCATGTCTTTCAGCCACTCCACATGGAAGTGGTCGTCGCACTGGTACAGGTACTGCGTCACGGGCTTGGGCGGGACGATCTCCCATACGTTGACGACTTCGCTCCCGGGCCCATTCGTCGGCAGCGCCCCGGAGAAGATTACCAGGCCGTTGTCCGGCGCGGTCCTGTACAGCTTGAGCCTCTGCATCGCCTTCGTAAGGGCGTCTTGGACGTGGTTCCTCGTGGTGTCGGACTTGATGTTTCCCGCGGTCCCCCATTCCTCGCGGAGGTTGGCGATGGCCTCATGGATAGGCTTCCTGGGAGGAATGTAGAGCGAGACCAGTTCTGTCCCTCTTCCCTCCTTGTTGCTCAGCTCGGAGATGAGCTTCCTTACCTTGTATAACCTAACGGAATCTGTCTTTGACAATGCGGAGCTACCCCTTCGTCAGGCCGAGAATGCGGACGTGAAGAGAGAGGCAGCGGTCATTGGAATACTGAAAATCTTCCAGACCCATTTATAAAACCTATCACATCTTAAGCAGGCCTAAGCGAGGATTTGCTATCATGAAGGCGGTTCTCCGTATCGGCGGCTCTGTCCTAGGGTCCCCGCCATCTTCAAAGGTGGTAAACGCCTACGCCGACGTGATATCAGACCTCAATTACGAAGGGCATTCCGTCGGGGTGGTCGTGGGGGGAGGCCAAGTCTCCCGCGACTACATCAGATCGGCCGCCGAAATGGGCCTGTCGCCCTATCAGCAGGACACCGTGGCCATACACGCGTCGCGGCTCAACGCAAGGCTCGTTGCCATGAAGCTGGGGGGTGTGAGCAGCGTCCCGACGTCCATAGACGGGATGCTGCAGAGGCTCGCTAGGAACAGGGTGGCAGTGATGGGGGGCTTGAAACCAGGGATCACAACCGACACCGTCGCGGCAATCGTAGCTCAAAAGTGGAGGGCGGACATATTGGTCAAGGCATCGGACCAGAACGGCATCTACACCGAGGACCCCAGGAACAACAAGAAGGCTAAGAAGCTTGACAAGATTACATACGAGAAGATGAAGCAGATCCTCGGCGGTGAGCACAGGCCCGGCATTCACAGCATCGTCGACCCTGTGGCAGTGGAACAGCTTGTCGAATCGAGGGTCAGGCTGGTGGTGCTGAACGGCATGGATCCCAAAGGCGTCATCAGAGCGGTCCACGGCGAGAAGATAGGAACGCTCGTAAGTTGAGCGAGTCGTCAATAGCAAGGAGAAACCAGAAATGGTCTCTCCAGTAGTCTATGTCTCCCTACTCGCGGCCGTTTTCGTTTCCTTCTGGTCATCCTTGGTCGAAGCGACCTATCTGACCCTACGCCCCTTCTCCCTGAGCTCGTCTATCGGGAGCGGAAATGCCAGGGCATCGACAGCCCTCGAAATCGTGAGCGAAAAGACCAGACTGGTAAGCGTCACCACGTTCGTCGACACAATATCCAACGTGGTGCTGGCTACGACCATCGGGTTGATCCTGTCGGATTATTTCGGCCCCATAGGCTGGGTATACAGTGCAGTGGGGGGCTCGTTCGTCATAATGACCCTCCTCTACCTCCTGCCCAAGGCCATAGGGATAGAAAACGCGCTCAAGATGTCCATGGTCCTCGCTCCTTCCACGATGGTGATCATGAAAGGGCTCGCTCCGGTCGCGGTCCCCTTGACCAATATCGCCAGGGGCCTTTCAGAAAGGCTGGTTGGCAAGCCGGGGTACAAGGAAGTCGACCTCGCCGCGGAGTTCGAGGACGTCGTGACCATGCTCGAGAAGGGAGGGCACATCGAGCCAGACGCAGGTAGGTTGCTCAGGACTCAGCTGGCTTCGTCCAAGAACACGGCGGCCAGCGTGCTCACCCCGATAGAAGAGATACTCTACATCGACAGTAACGCAACGGTGCTGGAGGCCCTCAGAGCAATGGGCCAGACAAACCATCCCCGCATGCCGGTTTACGACGCCAAGAGGAAGGTGTACGTCGGAGCGGTGACGTCGCGGACCATCTCAAGAGCCGTTTCAAGAGACCACATCGACTTCGTCATACACGATTACATGATTCAGCCTGCGCGGGTCCAGGCCGACGACAGTCTCCCTACTGTGATAGACAAGATGCAGGACGCGGCGACAACAATCGCTTTCGTCTTCGACGGGGAAAGGATGATTGGAATGATCACCCTCTCCGACATACTCGAACGTCTGCTCGGTGTAAAGGTCTAACTCTTCTTCGGGAGGGCCAGGGCGTTGAGTTCGTCGAAGCTGATTGCCCCTTCGGTCAAGGTCTCGTATGTCCCTTTCTCCAGCACTTCTCGCGAAGCACGGCGCAGCAGCCCCAATGCGGCATAGGAAGCGCTTGGCCCGAAGCTCACCCGTGCGATCCCAAGGCGTTTCAGTTCCGGAACCGCAGGGAGGCCTTTCCTGACCATGACGTTGGTCGGGAAATCGAGGGCCTGCACGAACCGGGAGATGGTGGCGGAGTCAGTCAACCCCATCGGATACACGCAGTCCGACCCGATGTCTCTGAATGCTTTCGCCCTCCTGATCGCTTCTTCTAGCTTGGCGTCGTCATCGCCAGGAGTGTACCTGAAGGCATCGGTGCGGGCATTGATAACAAATGGTACCCCAAGGGATTTGCGCAGACGGATGAGGGAGCGCAACCGGTCCAGCTGCTTCTCCAGGGGAAGAAGCTTCTTCGCGCTGTGCACAAAATCTTCGATGTTTATTCCGACAGCGCCAGCGGAAACGACCGCCCGGACGCTCTTGGCGACGCTCTCAGGGGTGTTCCCGAATCCTCCTACCACGTCGACGCTGAGGGGGACTGAGAGAACCCTGGCGATCCTCCTGACAGCAGACACGAACTCTCTGTTAGGGATTTCCTCTCCGTCGGGATAGCCCAGGGAGACCAGCATCCCTGCGCTGGAGGTGGCTACTGCAGGGAATCCCTCATCCTCGAACATCCTGGCGCTGGGCACGTCCCATGCGTTGGGGAGGACGAGGACGCTCTTCCTATCATGAAGCGCCCGAAACCTCTCTGCCCTGGAAGCCTGCGAACTCAAATGAGATGCCCTGTGAGGAGGAGGTGTCATAAACTGTTTCTGAAGGGTACGTTTCGGCTAAAGGGCGCTCAGTCCCCGATCAGAGTCAGTTCTGCCTGCTCTTCCACCCGTAGGTTCACGGACGTGACGAACAGGCGGCATCCTTTGTGGGCTGGTGCCTCTGCAAAGTGAATCGTCTGGCGGTGGGTCTGGCACCACAGGAACTCGAGCCCGGCCAGAAACCGCGCCACGAAACAGTTCTCGGGTGGTCTGTCTGCAAACGTAGGTCGCCTGAAATGTCTGCCTCGACGGATTGCCGCACTCCCCCCACGATTTCGTCGTCGGCTCCCTGAATGGACTCCTTCCTTCCTAGGGACTGCCCGAGTCTAGGTCTCCAAGCTCTGCTACGGAGTTCGAAGGACTATAGCGCCATTCTGTAGGCGAAATAGTCCCCAATCGTATATTCGACCTTGGCGAACTAATTAGGGAGCAGAAACAAATGAACAGGTCGCCAAGAACCCGCGGCTCGTCTTGGAGACTCCTATACGCCTCTTCGGCGCATTCAACGTCACGGAATGGAGCGAAGACGCCTATGTTTACCGCCCTCCATTCGTGGTGGAGAACACCTCGGGCAAGGTCTTTGTCATCCCCCGAGACACTCAGGCGGAGTCCGCCCTCGACAGCATCTCATCATCATTGGGTCTGAAGAAAGTGCGGCAGGGGCATGTGAGCTACCTTGTGAACAGAGGGAGGGGGATCAAGGCCCTCAGGGAGTTCGATTGGTATGTGCGCAGAAGCTGGCGAAGCAAGGGCCTAAGGGTGCTCTGGGCCTTGGCATATCTAGGACAGAAGAGGGACTGGTCGCTAACGAATCTTCGGCTCGATAACGTCGCCGATGCAGCGGGGCTGACGGCGCAGGAGTGTAACGAGGCCCTGCTAGGGCTCTTCCATGTGAGCGACGGAAACGTGTCGCTGGCAACCTTGTCGGAGTTCGGCTCAGACAGGGGGATGGTACAACAGACCATTCAGAAGAAGATTGCCCAACTCCCCATATGGACAGAAGAGATGGTGATGGGGGTTCTCTGCAACGAGCCGGGTGCGTCCGTGTCCGAGTTACACGAGGCGGTGCTAGCCCAAGGGCTGAGCGTGGGAGCCGTCTACAAGTTGACCGAGCGCTTGAAGACCCAGGAGTATGTCTATCCTCTCAGGCACTACAGAGTAAACGAAAGAGGGCCGATGAGGGAGATGCTGACGGCCGACTGTAGGAACTGCTTTTTTGGTTACACGTCACCGGATAGCTGCCTCGCAGACACCCTGAGGCAAATCGACGACGTGCTCGGGCACAACTACGGCAAGAGGCCTGGGACGGCCGAGCGGGCAGCTTTGCACAGCGAACTCAAGTCGACCCCATACGCCTCGCGGACCAATCGGCGTGTCCTCTCATCGCTCAGGCTGATGCACCAGTTAGATAGTATGATCAAGGATGGAAGTGTGTCAAGCATGCTGAAGAAGTTGGAAGAGGTCTACGGGGTAAGCTTCCCGATCAAGGCTCCCCAGCAAGTACAATAAAAGCGCGGTCTCACTTCAACAACTCTAGTTCGTTATCTGCGACGAGTCGTACTGCTTCGGCGATCCGCCTCTGCCGCGTCTCCGGCCTCTTCGCCCCCGATACCCAAAGGAGGTACCTCTTGCGGTAGCTAGGAGCCATGGCCTTGTAATTCTTCCAAGCGCGCTTGTTCTTCCGCAGGGCAACTTCGAACTCTTTCGGGACGGCGATTTGGCCCTTGTTGAATCTCTCCAGCAGCGAAGTCTTTCCTGTCCTCTTCTCGTAGGCATCCAACCCCCACCTCGTCATTTTGCCTTCACGGTGCAGTTCATGTACACGCGTAGCGTTGGAGTTCGACCAGATGCTTCCAGGCCTCCTGGGAGTGAACTTTCGGGCGTATCTGGTATCGTCGAGTTTTCGGATGACGCTGTCTATCCATCCATACGCCAGTGCCTCATCTAGAGCATCCTGGTATGAAATCGATTTCGTTCCCGTATTCTGCCTGTGGAACACCAGCCAAACCCCATGCCGGTCCAAATGGTTCTTCTGCAGCCACTCATGCCAGCCTTCGGCTACGCCAGGATCGAACTCTTCCAACGCAGTAATAGGCAAAGCGATGACATCTTGCGGTCAGCGATTTAGCGATATCGAAGTGTTCCGATGCGGGGGATTTGAACAAGCGAACCCCCGACAGTGGACACGATTGATGGGGATCTGCACTCCTGGTCATTCGACAACTCGCGCATGTAGTCTAATTAAGAAAGCGCAATTCGAATGTCAGGGAGCAGGCATGAGGCTGAAGGGTGTGTGTTACGACGTCGGTAACGTGATGGGGATAAATTGGCGACCCAACTTCGAACCTGAACAGGTCAAACGCGAACTACAGATAATCAGAGACGACCTGCATTGCAACGCAGTGAAAATCTCAGGCTCCGACATCAATCGGGTGACTGTCGCCGCCCGGTTCGCCGCCGACTTAGACCTCGAAGTCTGGTTCAATCCCACGATGTGGGACAGGGGCCCTGAAGAAACACTTCGTTACCTGACAAAGGCAGCCTGCGCAGCCGAGGAGCTCAGGGGGGAAGGTAGGAGTCAGATAGTCTTCGTCACTGGTGGAGAACTCACCCTGTTCATGCGTGGATTTATCGAAGGGAACAGTTTCAGGGCTCGAGTCGGGAACCCGAACCTGATGACCGTAGTGAAGGCGGGAGCGCACAATGGGCCATTGAACGCGTTCCTTGCGAGAGCCAACCGGTCTGTCAGGAAGGTCTTCCATGGGAGGGTGACCTACGCCTCGCTGGTCTGGGAGAAGGTGAACTGGAACAATTTCGACTTCGTCGGGGTCGACCATTACCGGACGAAGAAGTTAGGGGATCGGTACATCTCTATGCTGCAGGCCGAGTTCGTCCATGGGAAGCCGGTGGTCGTGACGGAGTTTGGCCACGCGACGACCCACAGCGGAATCGGAGAAGACGGGCTCCTTCTGAGCACTGCCGGACTCGAAGAGACCACCATCAACCAAGCTTCGCAGCTACTTCACTACAAGATTCCGTTGCTGGGACGGCTCGTCCGACCTCGCCTGAACGGGGAACATGTCAGGGATGAGGCGTGGCAGGCAGACATGGTCGTCAAGACACTCGAGTTGCTCGACTCCGCGGGGGTCGACGGGGCCTTCATCATGCAGTTCCTCTCTCAAATCACGCCGTACAGCGACACGCCGAGATACGACCTTGACATGGCGAGTTCGAGCTTGGTGAAATACTACGAAGGAGGGAGGAGGGGAGCGACCTATCCCGACTTGAACTGGGAACCAAAGGAATCATTCAAGGCAGTTGCAGCCTACTTCGCCAATCATTAGCGGTTACAAACTCTGTTCACAGCATCAGATGGAAATCAGGCCATGCCAAGTGGATGCCTTCGCCGTTGTTGCATATGTGCAAGATTGAGAAATGGGGGGGGTGGGAATTTATGGGTTCGCGTTCAAATCTGTGACGAGTTAGTAGTTCATCAGGGGAATAACTAATGTTGCCATTCTTCGGCTATCCTTAAACGCGAAGCGCCCACCTGCCACGCTCAGACAGAATGGAAGCAAAGAAGCCAGCGGGAGTAAATCGGGCAAGCATCCTCAGACGAATCCCCAAGGCAGAGCTCCACCTCCACATCGAAGGCGCCATCCCCTTTCGCATGCAGCTGGAACTCGCCAAGAAGGGAGGCCGCGTCAGGACCGCCTCGAGCCTCCGCGAGAAATTGAGGTTCAGGGACTTCGGAGGTTTCATACGGGCCTGGTTCTGGCTGATGTCGTTCGTGCGGGAGGAGGAGTTCTTTGAAGAGCTCGCCTACGAGGTCCTGAAGGATCTTAACCTCCAGAATGTGAAGTACGTTGAAGCCTTCTTCTCTCCAGGCGACTTCAGGGTAAACGGTCTGTCAGAAAGCGGAATAGCGGAACGCCTGATTAGGGGAAAGGAGAGGGCGCAAAAGGACTTCGGCATCCGCTGTGAGCTAATCGTCGACCTTGTTCGGAACTACGGGCCGGAGTACGGAGCGACCCTACTGGGCCAGATGGTACCTTTCCTGGAGAAGGGCATCATCGGTGTGGGCATGGGCGGAAGCTTTGAAGACCTCTCCTCGACCGACAGATATTCGACGGTGTTCAGAAAGGCGAAGAGCCTTGGATTCAGACTGACCGCGCACGCTGGAGAGGTTGCAGGGGCAGATTCAGTGTGGGCCGCGGTCAGGAAACTGGGGGTTGAGAGAATCGGCCACGGCACTAGGGCCTACGAGGATCCGTCATTGGTCCGCTACCTGAAGGAAAGGCGGATCCCACTCGAAGTCTGCGTGACCAGTAACATGAAGACTGGCGTCTGGCAATCGTACCGAACGCATCCAATCATGAGGTACTTCAACGAGGGCCTGCTTGTGACAGTAAACTCGGATGACCCGACCTTTTTCGACACGAATATCACGAAGGAGTACGCGAGGCTGGTCGGGAGCGTAGGCTTCGAAATCAGTGATCTCGAAGAGCTCTCCTTCAACGGGATTGAAGCTTCGTTCATGCCGGAGGATAGCAAAGAGCTGTTGCGGAAATCATTTGAACGAGATTGGGAGAGGTTGGGGAACAGCTGGTCTAAGTGATGAGGCCCTAATGTGGAGACCGGCTTTCACTCTCCGGGCCCGCGTTTAAGGGAATAGAGCTTGGTTCGAGTTATTAGGAATCATACCCTTATGGGAGTCGAACCCCTCAACGCCTTCTTCCGCCCCTCCATCAGCTCAGTAAAACCAGGATTTGTCCCCATGGCCTAAGGTGCGGGGGGTGGGATTTGAACCCACGAACCCCTAAGGGACGGGATGCCCCATCCGAAGCGTGGCCGGATCTTGAGTCGGGGAATGCTGTCCCGCACGGTTGACCAGGCTTCGTTACCCCCGCGCCGATGGCGCCCGGCCGCGTTCCGATAAATGTCTGTCACTGTTGGACCGTCGCAACCCGGCTCGTCTTCCTGAGCAGCCGGTGAGAAGATATCTCGATTATTATGTTACAGTATCGCGCCAGCTGCCCGAAATAGGACGCGAGGACCCTCGCATACCCGAATTCTCCCGACGCCAGCATCCTCTGCGTTACTTCCTTCTCGAGCTTCATGGTCTCCTCAACGAGGTCGAGGGACTTGCCGATGAGCTTGATGTCTGGCGTGAGCAGACTTTCGACCGTCGTGTTGAACGCCTCCCCTGCCTTTGTCGCCAGCCTCCTGAGGTCTTCCATGACCTTCGGGTTCATTCTGGCCGCCAGGCCCTTGAGCCTGGCCAACTCTTCGGCGATGTCCTGTATGATTCCTCCGATTTCATCCAGGGTCTTGGCCGACATCCTATTTCCGGACGCGTGCAATGGGGATTCGATCCCAATTTCTGACGCCAGTTCCCTCCGGTTCAACGCGACCAGCAGCTGTCTTAGGATCAGCCAGTAGAGTTCGTCGATTTCGTCCTGGACGCGGGCTACCTCGTCCAGACTCGCCGTCTTCTTCAGGTCGAGCGATTCTGTGACGGCTTCGAGGCTTCTCGAGACAAGGATCTGCAATCGCTTGACAAGCGAATCCACCGGGAACTTCGTCGGATCCATGAAACTCTGAGCCACGATATGAGAGCCATCAGACTCGACGACCTCCATCCCCCTCAGTCTTCTGACGGTCCCCAGGACCCTCTCCGCGGTCGAACGATCCAGCGGGTCCTTTCCCGTCACTTCGATGGTGTCGTACCCCAGCGCGTAGGCCCCCACGACGAGCCTAGTCAGCATCTCAGCACCTCCGACCAGTTCTGCCCTTACGATCACCCTGGTCATTTCCCGCCCTTTGGTAGCAGGGATAATGCGTAGCGTCCCATCGGAATCCTCCCTGAAGAGAAGACTGTCCCCCTGCTTCAGGTTCATGTCCGCTACGTACTGCTTTGGAATCGAAATGGAGAGGGAATTGTATCCAACTTTCTGCACCCTTCTGGATTCGTCCATCGTTGTAAGTACGCGTAAGCACTATAAGAACTATATTCTTAAACAACTATGTTCCATAATGTCCTTAGTCTTTCGCATGAAGAGGGACGATTTCTCATGGATGATTGGCGGTGTACAAGGAAGCGGGGTGGATACCTCTGCCAACATCTTCGCCAGAGCGGCCGCTGCAGGCGGCCTCCATGTCTTCGGCAAGAGAGAATACTACTCTAACATCAAGGGGGAGCATAGCTACTTCCAAGTCCGCGTCTCGAAGAACCTAATCAGGTCGCACGTCGATACCGTCGACATGCTGGCGACCTTTGAGGAAGAGACCATCTTCAGGCACGCATTGGAGGTGAGAAGCGAGGGTGCGATCATTTACGATCCAGACCAGGACACAAAGCGCCTCGACCAGGTCCCGACCTTAGAAGCACCAGTGAGGGACGCCCTCCTAGCCGAATTGTCGAAGGCAGGGCTTTCTCCCGATGTCAAGGGGCTCCTCGAACTCGCCCGAAGGCGCGGCGTCCATGTCTATGCCGTGCCTTACAACGACCTCCTGAAGTCGGTCGGCGCCAAGCACGGAGAGACCTCGCTCAGTACCCTCCAGAGGATGCTCAATGTGATGGCGGTCGCAGCGTCATATGCGCTTCTCTCCTACGATGCGGGCCTCGTCAAGGACGCCATCAGGAAGCAGTTCAAGTCCAAACCCAAAGTCGCGGAGATGAACGCAGACGCAATCGGGACAGCATACGACTTCATCGGGCAGAAGTATGCCGGAAGCTTTGCCTACGCACTCTCCCCAGTGAAAGCAGATGGAGTCAGGCTCTACGTAAGGGGGAACTCCATGGTGGCGATGGCAAAGGAGCTTGCTGGATGCAGGCTCCAGACCTACTATCCGATTACTCCGGCGAGCGACGAAAGCGAATACCTCGAAGCGCACGCCGAAATGCAGCTCGACGGGACCGCCGCCCGCGACAATCCGCAGGCCGCCGAGGTCGCGGCAATGAAAACGGGGAACATAACGGTCGTCCAGTCGGAGGACGAGATCGCGGCGGTAACCATGGCGATCGGGGGAGGGCTGGCAGGGGTAAGGTCTTCGACATCTACCTCTGGCCCTGGCTTCTCACTGATGGCAGAAGGGATGGGCTACGCAGGCATGAACGAAGTCCCGGTCGTGATAACGCTCTATTCTAGAGGGGGACCCAGCACGGGGCTCCCAACGCGTCACGAGCAGGGGGATCTCAGGTTCGCGCTACACGCTGGGCACGGGGAATTCCCAAGGCTTGTCTTAGCCAGCGGGGACCTCGAAGAGGCGTTCTACGACACGGTCAGGTCCTTCAACTACGCCGAGAAGTACCAGACCCCCGTCATACACATAGTCGACAAGGCGCTCGCCAATTCGGACGGTACACTTCCGATGCTCGACGTGAACAAGATCAAGATCGACAGGGGGGCATTCCTCAAGGAGATCACCGACGCGGTCAACGGCGAGTACGAGCGGTTCAAGCGTACCCCCAGCGGGATCTCTCCCAGGCCCCCAGTAGGGACCAAGGGCGGGGTCTACTGGCATACCGGGGACGAGCATAACGAACTCGGACATATCAGCGAAGACCCTACCATACGAGACTACATGATGGAGAAGAGAATGGGGAAGATAACGCTCGCAGACATGGAGATTCCTATCTCCGACAGAGTGAACTTCTTCGGCCCGGAGGATGCGGACATCACGGTCGTCAGCTGGGGTTCGACGAAGGGCGCGATACTCGACGCCATGGAGTGGCTCAAGCAGGACGGCATAAGCGTCAACTTCCTGCAGCTGAGGCTCATCAACCCGTTCCCCACGGAATACGTCGCGAAGGTGCTGTCGAAGGCGAAGAGGATTGTCGGCATAGAGATGAATTACTCGGGGCAGCTGATAGGCATCGTCCGTGAGAGGACGTGCATACCGATCGAGCAGCTCGTGGTCAAGTACAACGGAAGACCGATGTCGTCGGAGGAGTTGTACGGAGCGCTTAAGATAGTTCACGAAGGGAAGGCTCCGAAACGGATAGTGTTGAAGCGTGGCGCTTAAGCTCTCAGACCTGAAGACGGCGGCGCACAATGACTGGTGCCCCGGCTGCGGGGACTTCGGGATCCTCAACGCCGTCCAGATGGCACTCGCCGAGATGAACGTGGACCCATCGAACACCGTTGTGGTCTCAGGGGTCGGATGCTCGTCCAAGGCCCCGCACTTCATCAAGACCTACGGGGTGCACACTCTCCACGGAAGGTCCGTCCCGTTCGCCACAGGCATCAAGCTGGCCAACCCCAACTTGGAGGTTGTTATCGAAGGAGGGGACGGGGACGGCTTGGGCATCGGAGCCGGCCACTTCGTCAATTCGGGGAGAAGGAACATCGACATGCTTTACATCATCCACGATAACGAGGTCTACGGCCTAACGAAGGGCCAGGCATCTCCGACCCTCGGGCTCGGGATGAAGACGAAATCCCTTCCGTCACCGAACCTCAACCAGGGAATCAACCCGCTGATGCTGGCTATCGCATCCGGCTACACCTGGGTTGCCCGGGGCTACTCCTACGATGTCCGCCATCTCAAGGACCTGATAATCAAAGGTATCCGCCACAAGGGGTACGCCTTCTTGGACGTCCTCCAGCCATGCCCCACCTACAACGACATCCAGACCAAGGAGTACTGGGCCGGTGAAGGGCATCTAGATGCATCCGGGAAGCCTCTCCCGCGCACCTACAAGCTCGAGGAGAAAGGGTACGACGGCGTGGTCCACGAGGACAACCCGGAAGAGGTCGAGCAGAAGGTTCAGCAGGCCATCCTGAAATCATTCGAGTTCGGAGACCACACGCCCATCGGCGTTTTCTACCAGAACGAGTTCGTCCCCACTTACGAGGAAAGGCTTACCAGCCGCACCCCTTCGTACAAGACCAACCCGCCTGCTGCCCAAGAGATAGCCCACCCAGACGGGACTCCGCTCACCAACATCAGCAAACTCCTTGATGAACTGAGAGTTTCGTAAAGCCAGGCAAACCCGGCGGGAACGAAACGTCGAACTCTCAACTGACGCCCTCTGGCTACGGCGACCGATGTCTGGAACCGTGACGTTCTTCCACCATTGCCCAGCCTGCGGGAAGAGATTTGAAACCAGGCCCGTCGGCAAGGAGCAGATTGAAGGCGACACAGGCGCCGGCACAAGGGAGAATTCCAGCATTCATACAAATGCGTACACGGGTGGTCATGAATGGTTGGAATCTCACGACCAGACGAGCGAATTCAGGGAACCTAGGGATGCACCGGGGACTGAATAGGACATCAGTTCCCGATAGGAACTGAACCCACCTTCGATTTTATAGCGGGCTTTCGCAGCCGGCTACCATGGAGCCCGAGGGCTTTCTTTCGGTCGGAGGCTTCAGAATCTACTACCGCTCCGAGGGGGATCCTGCACGCGGAATGGTGCTGGGATTACACGGCGGACCGGGGGGTTGCTACGACTACCTGACTCCACTCTTCGATCTCGCCAAGGAAGGATATCGCGTGATCCTCTATGATCAGAGTGGGGGAGGTAAATCTGAGCGCCTGAAAGACACCTCGCTTTACAGTATTGAGCGGTACGTGGAGGAGGTCGAAGGGGTCAGGAAAGCCCTCAAACTGGGGAAGGTCCACCTCTACGGCCACAGCTGGGGAGGAATGCTCGCCCAGGCCTACGCTCTGAAGTATCAGTCCAATCTGACCAGTCTCATCTTGTCCGGAACGACTTCGAGCGTCCCGGCGCTTGCTGAAGAGTCGGCGAAGGTCTTTCAGACCCTCCCCGCCTCCGTCAGGGAGAAGGTGGCGAAGTACGAAGGCGCAGCAGACTTCGAGAACGCGGAGTACCTCGGGGCCGTAGATGCCTTCAACCACAGGTTTCAGGCCCTGGTCGACCCCTGGCCTGAGACTCTGAAGTATTCATTCGAAACATTCAGCCTTCCGGTGACAAACGCCATGTTCGGCCCATACATGGTGGCCATAACAGGTAACATGCGCTACTGGGATGTTACAGACAAACTTGGCAAATTGAGGGTTCCATGCCTGATTATTTGTGGGGACCGGGACTTCCTGACTCCGAAGTTGCACAGGACAATGCACGAGAAGATTAGGGATTCGCGGCTCGTGATCATGAAGGGGGTGTCGCACGGCTCGATGTGGGACGCCCGCGACGCCTATGTCAAGCATCTCGCCGACTTCCTCAATTCGACCTAGGCACGACATGGCCCTCCCCGAGAAGGTAGCGGTCGCCGTCGGGACAAAGAATCCGACGAAGGTGAGCGGAATCAAGGTCGCCCTCTCCAAGTATTTCCGAGAGCTGGAACTGAGGCCTATCGATTCATCTTCCATCGCAAGGCTTCAGCCGTTTGGGCTCAAGGAGATGATCGCAGGCGCCACCGGCAGGGCGAAGTTCGCGTTATCAAAGGCAGGAGGGGACCTCGGAGTTGGGGTGGAGGCAGGGATATTCACCGTCGGCGACGTCTACTTCGACAACCAGGTTGCAGCGATAGTGGACGGAGCCGGGAGGATTTCTCTCGGTCACTCTGCGGGCTACATGCTGCCGCGAGAGGACATGGAGAAGCTGCTCAGGGATGGGCGAGAGCTGGAAAGATGGGCCGAGGAGATCAGCGGGATAACCGAGGTGGGGGACAAGGGGGGAATCATCCAGCATCTAACGAAGGGAAGGATGACCCGTACAGACCTCACCGAGCAGTGCGTCGTCACTGCGATGATTCCATTGCTGCATCCAGACCTCTACAAGCTCTGATCAAGAGCACTTGCCAAAATTGAGAATCGCCTCCGTTTCTTATTAGACTCTCACGGCGGGACGACATGATTGTCCGTCGCAAGACTCGACCTCAGAAAATCCCTCCATGACTTCTACTCTCCTCCCGTGGGAGATGTCAAACTAGTCACCCTGCCCGCGATGAAATTCATCAAGGTGGACGGGGAGGGGGACCCGCAGGGCGAATCCTTCCAGCAGGCGATGGGGGTCTTGTTCACCCTGGGGTATACCCTGAAGTTCCGGTCGAAAAAGAAGCTGAAGAGGGACTACAACGTCATGACCCCGGAGGGTCTCTGGTGGGTCAAGGGAGGCGGCTTCGACCCAAGTAAGAGGAGTGACTGGCTCTGGACGCTAATGGTGGCCGTCCCAGATTTCATTACCGACAGCATGTTCAGCGGAGCCAAACTCGAAGTGCGGGAGAAGAAGGACCCACCCGGGTTAGATAGGGCCCGTCTGGAACCGTTTGAAGAGGGGGCAGTGCGTCCAGACAATGCACCTAGGGCCTTATTCCTCTGAGGGCGAGGCTGTCGCGCGCCTCGAGGCCTTCGCGAAGGCCCACGGCTACAGGATGGTCGGGAAGCACCACGAAATCTACTTGGGTGATCCTAGACGCGCGAAGCCATCGAAGCTCAGGACAATCATACGGCACCCTCTTGTAAGGGCTCGTGAAAGCCTATAACGAAAACAGATCCCCCATCGCCGTTGGATTTTCGCCACCTTTTTCCTCAGAAGCCCATAATTGGGATGATCCACATGCCTCCCTTGCCTGGCGCCCCGAGCAACAAACTGTCTATCAAACAGCTAACCGATTTCGCGCTCTCCGAGGCAGATAAGCTGGAGAGGGCCGGGCTCGACGCCTGCATTGTGGAGAACGTCGGGGACACCCCTCTCTTCAAAGAAAGTCTCCCCCCATATTCGGTCGCTGCGATGACAACAGTCACCAAGGCTGTGGTCGACCACACGAGGATGAAAGTGGGTGTGAACATGCTGCGCAACGCCTGCGAGGAGGCCTTCTCAGTGGCTCACGTCACGGGCGCCCAGTTCATCAGATGCAATATCCTGATCGGAGCCTACGCCACCGACCAGGGGATAATCGAAGGATGCGCCGCAAGGGTGGCAGGGCTTAGGAAGACCCTGAACTCCGACGTCCTCGTCTTCGGGGACGTTCATGTGAAGCACGCTTACCCGATCTTCAACGTGGCGATCGAGTACGCTGCCCAGGACTTGGCCGAGCGCGGTGGAGCCGATGCCGTGATCGTGTCCGGCGCCCGGAGCCCGGTCCCTCCATCCTTCGAACGGGTGAAGAAGGTCAGGGACGCGATCGAGAAGCCCGTCCTGATCGGGAGCGGCATCAGTCTAGCCAACGTCAAACAGTTCTACCAAAGGTCAGATGGGGTGATCATAGGGGAACCTGACTTCAAGGTCGGGGGCGTCTGGGGAGGGCCCAGCGATGGGAATGCCTATCAACGGGCGGTCAGGAGCTGCAGGACGTGAGTGGCCAGAGCATTTGGGGCGGCTTCAACATGCCCCTCATCATAATCGTCCTAGGGGTGTTAGGAGTCTTCCTCGACTTCATATTCTTCATAGCGTTCATCGCCCTCCTCGGCTACTATCTCTACCGGCTCGAGAGGAGGATAAGCAACCTTGAGGGTCCCGGTTCCCAGGACCAGCAGGCCAAGAAGCCCAAGCAGAATTAGACCTACGGACTCGACCTCATCAGACGCTCGCATCAATTCTGGCCCTGAGGCCCCGCACGATTGCGTCTTGTACGAGCTCTGGGTCCAAGAGCTAGGAAGACTCCATGCGACTCGGCGCGTTCAAGCTAGGTAAGAGAATGCCTCCCCCGCACGGTCGTTCCTTCTGATTGCTGGACTATTGAGAATCAAAGCATGTCCAAGCCGGTGACGTTGCGCTCTGCGTGGCTAATTAACACGGGAATGCATATATACAAACCCCTAACCGTGGGCGCTTCTGCGCATTAATTGGCGGCGTCTGCCTCGAGCAAAAGGGCCGAGCCCTAACGCCATGAAACGCACGACCTCCAGATGCGCGTACAAACATGGAGATCTGACTTCGGTTAGATCTG
>Ga0335078_10002707_pt1 | contig 26704 bp, 22 predicted proteins | sample Lox_Sample_32_FD_206711 | JGI IMG/M metagenome (GOLD analysis project Ga0335078, IMG submission 206711) | Soil microbial communities from Loxahatchee National Wildlife Refuge, Florida, United States - Lox_Sample_3.2 | ecosystem: Environmental > Terrestrial > Soil > Wetlands | place: USA... | reverse complement strand
ATCATTGCACTCGCAGCGGAAAGCGCGAACCAGGGAATTTTTTCCACTACAGCACTGAGAAATGATCTCGGCTGCGCTGCCTTCCCTGTCTCTCTCGACTGAGGCCGTTCCGCAACCTCGGGAGCAGCCAATCGGCCGAGCGGCCAGTAGTCAAGCAGCAAGAGAGCAAATGGGAACGTGATCACTTGCGCTTTGCTCATCAGCGCAAGGGCGTAGGCGAGCGTCACCGCCAGATAGCGCCCGACACTCGGCCGTCGCACATAACGGCCGTAGACCGCCAGCGCCAGGAGAAAGAAAAACATGCTGAGAACATCTTTTCGTTCCGAAATCCAGGCCACTGATTCGACGTTAATCGGATGCAAGGCAAACAGCGCCGCCACGCCCAGGCTTTGCCACAGAAAACCCGTTGCGCCTTCCAGAATCAAGAACAGCAAGACCGCGTTCATCGTGTGCAGCAACAGATTGACCGCGTGCGGAGCCGCCGGACCGAGCCCGAAGAGTTGGCAGTCGAGCGCGTGCGACAGCCAGGTGATCGGATGCCAGTCCGAAGTTTCCGAGCTGCGAAAGGCCCATTGCACCGTGCTCCAAGTCAGCCCGGAGCGCACGTGTGGATTCTCCGTGACGTGCAGAGCGTCGTCGTAGTTAAGAAACGGAGCGCCAAGGATCGGGCTATACACCGCGACCGAGGTCAGTGCAAGCAGGATGCACAAGATCAGTTTTTGCCGGTTCGGTGATTGAGAATCGGGCTGGTTTCGATTCGAAGGCGAGTCCATCGCTTCCGGGAGCCTCAGCTGGCGGCCGTGTGTTCGGCGGGCGCTGGGGAATGCGACTTATGGTCTTTGTCGGCCTTGCCGCCGCTTTTAGCGTGATCGCGTTGCGCGGCTCGCAGGTCAACGTGAAGCAGGTCGAGCGCGCTGCTCGGAATCTCGGTGCCCCACTCTTCCATTTCCGCTTCGGCCCAATGCCCATTGAGGCGAATCGCGCTATCGGTCAGGTCCTCGGGAAAAGCCTGGCGGTAGTTGCCTTCGCGGGTCAGCACATCTCCAAGCTGGCGCCCGGAGAGCATCTCGTAAATCGATCGCGTGGCTGTCCCGTTACTGTTCGTAAATACCAGGAGAACTTCGCCGGCATCGCCGTAATCGGGGCGATAAAACCAGGCCTGCGGGGCATCAGGTTTGGGACGCGGGCGGCGCCGCGCATGTGCCGCTTCGACGACCAGTTCGGGCTTTGGCTCGTTGGCAGGATTGTAGTAGAGCACCCGCTGGCAGGAGTCGCAGTAGACGATCTGCTGGCCGTTGAACACTTCATTGTAGGTCTGGGGCCGGAGCCGGACCTGGCAGCCCATGCATTTCTGATCGATGACTTCCGCGAGTCCGGATCGGCGGAACTTCATTACGCGTTCGTAGTGGCGAAGAAGATCTTCGTTCACATCGCGCCGCAGGCTGTCGCGTTTCGCGCTCCACTCCGCCAGCTTCTTTTGATCCTCGGCAGTAACGCGGTGCGCTTCCTCTTTTTCCTTCTCAATTTCCGCAGTCTCGGCTTTCAGCTTGGCATCGGCCGCGCGAACGTCTTTTTCGCGCGCTTCCACGTTCACCATAACTTCCAGGATACGATCCTCGTTAATCCGGATCTCCTGTTCGGCGAACTGGATTTCGTGGAGGAGTGCTTTGTATTGATCGTTGGTTTTTACGTCGAGCGACTGGTCGCGATACTTGGAGATTTTGCCTTGCAGGTCCTGAATCGAGGCTTCGAACTTCTTCTTGTTGGCCTCATCCGCTTTGGCCGCGGCCCGCACCTTTTCGAGGTGGGCCCGGGTGCCAGCCAGCTTTTGTTCGATCGCCGCGATCCGCCTGGGCAGTTCGGCAATCTCCTCCTGTAGTTTACGGATCTCCTGATCCGCAATCTGGAGGTCGAGGAGTTTTTCGATGTCAGGAAGCATCGGTTAGGGGCACGCTTGATTTTAACATGCGGGAAACCGCTGCCATGGCGGTTTGCTCGACAAAGGCTGAAATGCGACCCGTTGTTGTTGACAAGCGTGCCGCTCCGCAGTCTTACTGTGCTAGCCTGCAATTTTGGTTTTGACACTTCATTAAGGGCCTTTTGGAGGTTTGACTTGAAAAGAACTAGATTTGCAGTAGTTGGCGTCTTCGCCTCTTTCCTACTACTTTCCATTCTGCCGCTCCCGGCGGCTTGCCAAACAGGCGCCACCAAGACTGCAAACTCGGCGGTTGTCGAGCGGGTGGGAGATACCGCATTCATTCGGCCCGCTGTGCCCAGCTTTCGTGCGCTCACGCCTCGGCAACAAGCGCTGGCTTACTGGCTGACCCAGGCTTCGATTGCCATCGATCCCATTATTTACGATCAGTTTTCCGCTTACGGCTTGCGCCAAAAACGGCTCCTCGAAGAAATCATGGCCCATCCCCGTGGAATCAATCCCCTGGTGCGTGCGAAAATTACCGAATACGCCAAACTCTTCTGGGCAAATCGCGGTAATCATAACGAAATTACGTCACAGAAATTCTTGCCGGGCTTTACCTTTGCGGACTTGCGCTGGTCGGCTGCATCGGCGCTGGCGAATGGCGGCTTCAAAACTCCGTATGCCGATTTGCCCGCTCTGAAGAACGTCACCGAAGTGAAGCGCGAGGTCGATGAGCTGCGCCAGGCTTTCTTTGATCCAACGTTTGAGCCGATGGAGGTAGCCAAGAGTCCCTCCGGCGGAAAAGACGTGATCCAGGCGAGCTCGAATACCTTTTATCCCGGGCTGAGCCTCGACGACTTGAAGGGATTTGAGGACAAGTATCCGCTGAATTCGCGTGTCGTGCGGGCCGCGGATGGCAAATTGACGGAACTTGTCTATCGTGCCGGGACGCCCGATGGCAAGGTGGCTCCGGGCTTGTATGCAACGTTCTTGAAGAAAGCAAGTGAGTGTCTGGAGAAGGCACAGGGCTATGCCGATCCGGAGCAGGCCGATGCGATCAGCCATCTCATTCGCTATTACGAGACGGGCGAATATCCCGAGTGGGTCGCGTTTGGAGTTGCATGGGTCCAGAACAATGCCACCGTGGATTTTGACAACGGGTTCATCGAAATTTATCGCGATGCGCGTGGAGCCAAGGGCAGCTCACAGAGTTTCGTCACCATCACCGACAAGCCGACGACTGCGGCGATCACCAAGCTGGCGGAAAACGCCGCGTATTTCGAGGCGAAGGCGCCCTGGCTGGACCGGTACCGCAGGACTTCATTCAAGGCGGTTTCGGTCAAGGCGGTGGAAACTCTGATTGAGACCGGCGACTTCAGCGTGGGCACCATCGGCGACAACTTGCCCAATGAAAATGAAATCCATGAAAAATATGGCTCGAAGAATTTCATCTTTACCGCGAGCATGCGGGCATTGAATGCCGCGAACGGTAAGTCGCTCATCACGGAGTTCGCTCCGGATGCAGCGACCGCTGACCGTGATCTGAAATACAGCACAAGAGCGAACGACCTCCTGGTCGACATGCATGAGGTCATCGGACATGGTTCTGGAAAGCTGACGGAACGCGTGAGCGCGGGCGCGCAATCGTTTTTGAAAGAATATTTTTCGACGCTCGAGGAAGCCCGCGCGGATTTAATGGCGTTGTGGAACGTCTGGGATCCGAAGCTCAAGGAGCTTGCCCTGATTACAGACCAGGACGAAGTGGCGAAGGCCATGTATGACAACGCGGCGGCGGTCGGCCTGACCCAACTGCGTCGCATTCCGAAAGGCGACACGATCGAGGAAGATCACGAGCGCGACCGGCAGCTGATTGCGCATTACATAGCCGCCGAGGTGCCGGGATCGATTGAACAGTTCCAGCGGGATGGAAAAACGTACGTACGCGTCGCCGACTACCAGAAGATGCGCAAGGGAGTAGGCATGCTGCTGGCGGAGCTGATGCGCATCAAGGCGGAGGGCGATTACGACGCAATCAAGGCCCTGGTGGAAAAGTACGGAGTGCACTTCGACCCGGCGCTGCGCGATGAGGTGACGGCCCGCTATCAGAAGCTGAATTTGCCGACTTACTTTGCCGGCGTCAATGCACGCCTCACCGCGCAATTTGGCAAGGATGGCGAGGTAAAAAGGGTCGATATCGGGGAATGGGATGTCGTGGGGCAGTATCTGGATTATGGGGCGATGTTCGACGCCGGCTTGCGGCACTCAAAAACGCCCGTGAAATCGACGCATTGACACGGCAGCTCAGCCGATTCCTGACTCCGGGGCGGCGCATGAAGCGGCAACGCTAACCTCCGCACAGCCATTCCGCGAGCGATCCGCGCTCGCCTCCCGCTGTTGGACATGGTAAAACCTAATACTTGCCGATTCATATTGCCATCTTCCTGTTTATAGCGGGCGCGCTGGGCGGTGCGCTGAACGCCGTCGCCGGAGGCGGAAGCTTTATTGCATTTCCGGCGCTGCTCTTTACCGGAGTCCCGCCTATTCCAGCGAACGCCACCAACACCGTTGCGCTCTGGGTTGGAGTCACCGCCAGCGGGGGCGCGTTTCGCAAGCATCTCGACATTTCCAAGCGCGTCATGGTTCCGCTGGCCGTCACGAGCGTGATTGGCGGAATTGCCGGGGCTTATCTCCTGTTGCACACTCCCGCCCAAACCTTCTTGCGCGTCCTCCCCTGGCTCATGCTGGGAGCGACCCTGCTTTTTGCTTTTGGCGCGCGCCTGGGGAAATCCGGAGGCGGCGTCAGGGACGACATTTCTACGTCGGCTCTGGTGTTCGCTTCTGTCTTCGAGCTGATTGTTTCCGTCTATGGAGGCTACTTCGGCGGGGGCGTCGGCATTCTGAATCTGGCGATGCTCGCAGTCATTGGCATGACCGACATTCATGCCATGAACGCTCTCAAGGTGGTGCTGGGCGGGATTATTAACGGAGTTGCCGTCGTTACCTTCATTGTCAAAGGCGCGGTGGTCTGGAAACAGGGCACCGTCATGATCGCAGGGGCGGTTCTGGGTGGATACCTGGGAGCGCGCTACTCCCTGAAACTGCCGCCGGCCTGGATTCGGGCCTTCGTAATTGTTGTGGGGACCGGGATGACTGCTTATTTTTTCTGGAAGGCTTATGTGTAGGCGATCGGGCTGGGATCATTGGTCGTGCGGGCGAACCGTGTGCACATCAAAGTCTTGAACCCACGGGGCGTGGAGATCTCACAGGTCGCCGAGTACTTCACTTCGCTGCGGCTGCCAGCATCTGTTCCAGCGAATAATCTTGCAACTCTCCGATTCGAGCGATTGTGATATCGGGCTTGGGATATTGCTCGATCTGTCCGGCGTCGTGCGCGTAGTGTCCCTGTCTGGGAAATATGGTCGTTACGCGGTCACCCCAATGCCGCTTGATCGCCGCCAGCAGCCGCACCTTGTCGTCGACCATGATGTAGTGCTTCGCCGGGTACTTCGCCTCCACGTCGTCTAGTTCGAGTTCCTTGTGCACATAGATGAGGACGTGACCCTCGAAAGCGTCGTAGAGGCCGGAGCGGTCCACCTTGCGCGGTTGGAAGACCACGTCGCCATCGCTGAGAATGACGGCTTTACCGAGGCGTCGTGCGTGGTCGACCGCGTCAAGCGACTCGGGGAAGAGCCGGTTGGCGAAGGGATAGTTGATCATGAAATAGGAAACTTCCAGGAGCTTCGGGTCGCGCGGCAGCTCGATGCGATACCTCTGGAGCGCACCGAGGTAATCCGCGTAGCCGAGTTCGCCGCGAAGTTGCTCGAAGATCTGCCAGTAGCGTTCGGCCGAACCCGCGCCCACTTTGTTTTGCAGGTGCCGCTGGAGATCGGAGGCGACGCGATCGTTATCGACGAGCGTGTTGTCGACATCGAAGAAGAAGACGGTGCGGGAGGTGGCGTCAGCGCGGTTCACGGGATCTCCTGGAGCTGCTGTTTTCATGATCATGCCAGAAATTGCCTTCGCCTTGTATGCTCGGCATGGCGGCCTTGCGCTGCTCGGACTGGCAGCCTGCCGCCGGCCATGGAACAACGGCTGCGTCTGGACCTGATTTTGCGTAGCCTCCGCGATTCTCGATGGCCTTTTATCGCATGAAACGCGGCTCTTGCGTGGGGGCTTGTTTAGATTGCGCGTATGTAGTAAAAAGGCCCTTCCTGATTCTCAATTAGCCTGCCGAACTTATGACCTTGCCTCACGAACCAGCCACTCTGGGCTCCCAGGAGAGAACTTCGTGGAACACATTGATCCAGAGGTAATGAAACGTTTCGATACGCGCTCCAGCCGGCGCTGCGAATTTTGCCAGGAGCTCGACCCGCATTTCATTCAGCGACAGCCGCTCGACCAGATGGTCGCTACCAGCCGCAAGGCTACCGCTTCCGCGCATCTGACGGAGGACGGCTATGTGCGGCATCGGATTCTGGAGTTGCGGCGGATTACCTCACGAGCGCCGCTCACTGCAGCGTGAGTGCAATCTTTTGCCGGTTTTTCCCGCCCGAAGAATTTTCCGCGCAACTTTGGCGCCGCTGCTAAGTTCTAATAGGCTAGACCCGGGATTTGAATGACGGCGCTTTCTGGCCTGCATCCCGGCTTGCTCCACCCGTCTGACTTCACGATGTTCGATTTACGCACCACTTCGGGATTCGCGACCACGCAGGATCCGGGGAGGCCGCCGATGCTGGCCGCTCGACGACTGAGTTTTCCATTCACGCTTTCTTTGCTGTTCGCGCTTGCCGCGGTTTTCTCTTTGCCTATGCCGCTTCCGGCACAGGTTCCCTCGATGGAATTTCACGGCGTTCCCCCGTCGGGCATTGGAGGAATGAACACGGCGTTTTCCGCAGTGCCGCCCAATGTCGTTGTGTCTCGGAATAGCGCGGCAACTCTTGGATGCTGCGCGAGTTTCTTCTTTCCATCCAGCTTCTCACCCTTGGTTCCCTATTCACGGGCGGTGAAAGGACATCATGGACGCCGCCGCCACCAACATCCCGGCGACGAGATCGGCGGGGGGGTTGAACCGGTCTATGTTCCTTACCCGGTGCCATACGCAGTCGATTCCGATTACACGACTGAGGATCAAGACGATCCGGATGAAGACGTAGCTCAGGGCGCCAACGTGACAGGGCAAAAACCCCGGGCGTCGGGCAAGGACCGAAGATACCAGCTTGCGGCGAATGGAGTTCCGGACGATCCGGAGCAGAGCAGTGGCAATGGCGATGACGAACGCAATGAGGGTGTAGGCACCGGGGACGATACGCCTGCGCCGGCAGTTCCCGCTCCGCCTGAAGTTCCGGTAGTGGCCCAGCCAACTACTATGCTGGTTTTTAAAGACGGACATCGCTTGGAGGTCGTTAACTATGCGATCGTTGGCGACACATTGTTCGATTTCTCCGGCGATCGCACGCACAAGATCCCAATTGCGGACCTCGACCTTGCGGGTACCCAGAGGGCAAACGAAGCTTTGGGCGTGGAGTTCAAGTTGCCGCCTGCCGCTGACGTCAAGAGCGGAAGCGATTAGCAGACCGAAGATAAAGCAAGGCCGATCAGGGTATCTTCAGGGGCGCGGCTACGCTTCCCCGCGGTGACCAAAGAGTCGATCCCGCGCACAGTGGAACCCGGGGGTAACGCCCCGGCTGATCCGGTTGTTTCCCCTTGACACACCCCTTTCCTGTATGGATACTTATTCATAGAAATGGATTTTTATTCATCGGGCGCCACATGTCCAAAACCGCACGCCACAAAGCGATCCTTGACCTGCTCGACGATGGCCCGGTCGAGAGCCAGGAAGCTTTGCAGCAGATTCTCGAACGCAAAGGCATCGAGGTGGGGCAGGCTACGCTCTCGCGCGACATTCGCGAGTTAAAACTCGTCAAGGGACCGGAAGGTTACCGGCGGGCCGCCGAAAATGCGGCCCAGGACGGCGTGCTGCCTTCGGTGATGCAGTTGGCCCGGCAGTTCGTGATCGAGATACGCCAGGCTGAGAACTTGCTGGTCGTGAAGACCACCGTGGGAAGCGCCCAGCCGGTGGCGGCGGCGCTCGATGCCTCTCATTGGCCGGAAGTGGTGGGAACCATTGCCGGTGACGATACCGTGCTCGTCATCGCCACCAACAAGAAGAGAGCGCAGTTGCTGGCGGAGCGGATTCGCGAATTGGCATGAAGTAAGGCGCCCTCGGCGTACGTGGGAACCACCCGGGTATGGCCGGATTTTATTTTGCAACGGAGAGCACAATCGAGCAATGCAGAAAACGCAGGCGAGAACCGAAACGATGTCTTTCACGAATTCCGCGCACGTACTGGCCGAGCCGGTTGCGCCGCGCGATCTGATTTCCGTGCACGACCTGGCACCGACGGAGATTCAGCAGCTCTTTAACCTAACTGCGATGCTGAAGCACCGGCCGGCCGATTTTCGCGGCGTTCTGGCCGGCAAGCAGATGGTGATGTTTTTCGAAAAGCCGTCGCTGCGCACGCGTCTGACATTTGAGGCGGGAATGGACAGCCTGGGTGGCAGCACGTTTTTTGTTGACCAGACTGCCAACCGCCTGACCGCGCGCGAGTCACTCTATGACATCGCGCACAATCTGGAGCGCTGGATCGACATCATTGTGCTCCGCACGTTTAAGCACGCGACGGTGGAGGAAATGGCAACTTACGCCGGCGTTCCGGTGATAAACGCGCTGAGCGAGCTTGAGCATCCCTGCCAGGCTCTGGCCGATTTCTTCACCCTGCACGAGCACTTTGGCGACCTGCGGAAGATTCATTTCGCTTATGTTGGCGATGGCAATAACATGGCCCACTCCCTGCTTCTGGCGGGCGCTTCGTCGGGCTCGAAGGTTTCGATTGCCACCCCGGAGAAATATGCTTTGAATCCCGTCATCCTCACAATGGCTCAGGCCATCGCCGAGGAGACTGGCGCAACGCTTCGCATTGGGACCGACCCACGCAAGGCGGTCAAGGGCGCGGACGCTGTTTACACCGACACCTGGGCAAGCATGGGACAGGAGGGCGAGGCAGCCGAGCGGCAGGCGGTTTTCGCGCCTTATCAGGTGAACGCGGCCTTGATGGCGTCGGCTGCGCCCCATGCCCGGTTTATGCACTGCTTGCCGGCGCATCGCGGCTGCGAGGTGACGGATCAGGTCATCGATTCGGTGAATTCGGTGGTCTTCGACCAGGCGGAGAATCGCCTGCACATTCAGAAAGCGATTTTGGTTTGGCTGTTGGGCGGCGGCGTGGGATCATTCTTCCATCCGGCGTTCTCGGCCAGGAGCGCTCATGCCTAATCTGGTGACCGATAAAGAGAGAATTGTTCTGGCGTATTCTGGCGGGCTCGACACGTCCATCATTATCCCGTGGCTCAAAGAGAACTATGCCTTCGATGTGATCGCCATGGTCGCCGATGTGGGCCAGGGAGACGACGTCGAAGCCGTCGTCAACAAGGCATACAAGACCGGCGCCAGCAAAGTGGTCGTGGAGGATTTACGTGAAGAGTTTTTGACCGGGTACGTCTGGCCGGCGCTAAAAGCAGGAGCGGTGTATGAGAATAAATACCTGCTCGGCACTTCCCTTGCACGGCCGGTAATTGCGAAGCACCAGGTTGAGGTCGCGCTGCGGGAGGGTGCATCTGCCGTCAGCCATGGTTGTACGGGCAAGGGCAATGATCAGGTGCGCTTCGAAATGGCCTATCAGGCGCTCGCTCCCGAGCTCAAGGTGATTGCGCCGTGGCGCGAATGGGAGTTGAAATCGCGCGAAGATTGCCTGGACTACGCGGAGAAGCGCGGGATTCCAGTGGCCGCCAGCCGCGAGAAGATTCACAGCCGCGACCGCAATCTCTGGCATTTGAGCCATGAAGGTGGAGAACTCGAGGACGCCGCCAATGCTCCGCTTGCTTCAACCTGGCAGATGACGCGATCGCCCCAGGAAGCACCGGATAAACAAGAGCTGGTGGAGATTGGATTCGAAAAGGGCGTTCCCGTTTCGGTCGGCGGTCAGACTCTCGACCCCGTGTCGCTGCTGGAGTTGCTGAACGAGATTGGCGCAAGGAATGCCGTCGGCCGCATCGATCTGGTCGAAAATCGTTTCGTCGGCATCAAGTCGCGCGGATGCTATGAAACTCCCGGCGGAACTCTGCTGCTCGCATCCCACGGCGAGCTGGAAGCCCTGTGCCTGGATCGCGAAGTGCTGCACTTCAAGCAACACGTTGCCTTGAAATATGCGGAGTTGGTGTACTTTGGGCTGTGGTTCACCCCGCTGCGTGAAGCTCTGGACGCCTTTGTCGAGACCACCCAGCAGAATGTAACGGGTTCGGTTACGCTCTCGCTCTACAAGGGCAACGTGAGCGTGATAAGCCGTAAATCGCCGCATTCGCTCTACCGCACCGATCTTTCGTCGTTCACCATGAGCTCGGGTTATGATCAAAAAGACGCCGAAGGCTTCATCCGCATCCTGGGATTGCCTTCGCGTAGCCGGGCGGCTCTAGATGCAAAATCGGCGCCGAAGACGAAGATTGAGGTTGGCTGATGAAGATGTGGTCCGGGCGATTTCGCCAAGGGCTGGACCCGGAATTTGAAAAATGGCAACGATCGTTTGGCTATGACCAGCGGCTGCTGCCCTTTGAACTTGCCGCAAGTCGCGCTCATGCGCGCGCGCTCGAACACGCCGGGGTGCTCAGCTCGGAGGAGCTTGCCGAGATTCTCGATGGCTTGAGCAAGCTAGCCCGCCTCGCGGAAACCTCTCCCGAATTTCTGAACGATCCCGAAGCGGAGGATGTTCACCACTTTGTTGAGAAGAAGCTGGCGGCCTTGATCGGCCCGGGCGGCTATAAGTTGCACGCCGGACGCAGCCGCAACGAGCAGATCGCCACCGACCTGCGGCTCTTTGTGCGCGCCTCGATCGACGGCCTGCAAACTCTTTTGGCCGATTGGATCGAGGCCATCGTTGCTCGTGCTGAGTCGGCGGGCTCTGCCGCCATGCCTGGATTTACTCATCTTCAGCCTGCGGAACCGGTTTTGGTTGCGCATTGGCTGCTCGCTTACGTGGAGATGTTTCTGCGCGATTCGGAGCGTCTGGCTTCCTGCCGCAAGCGCGTCAATCTTTGTCCGCTCGGGTCGGGCGCGATTGCCGGGGCCACCCTGTCCCTTGACCGCCGCGCGATTGCCGCCGAGCTTGGATTCGACGGCATCACCGCAAACAGCATGGACGCGACCAGCGACCGTGACTTTGCCATCGAGTTTGTGCACGCGCTCGCGCTCTTGGCATTGCATTTGAGCCGGTGGGCGGAGGAGATGATCTTGTTTTCGACCTCGGCTTACGAGTTTGTCGTCCTGCCCGAGGCTTATTCGACCGGATCGAGCGCCATGCCTCAGAAGAAAAATCCCGACCTGCTGGAACTGGTGCGCGGAAAAGCGGCGCGCCTCGCGGGTTGTGAAACTGCGTTGCAAACTGCCGTCAAAGGTCTGCCGCTCGCCTACAACAAGGATATGCAGGAGACGCAGCAGCCGCTGTTCGAGGCAGCCGACACCATGCTCGCAATCCTGCCACTTGTTACCGGCTGGATGCGCACAGTCGAGTTCACCTTCGCGAAGATGGACGCGGAGGCGCGATCCGGCTTTATGAACGCCTGGGCGGCAGCGGCCTACCTGGTGGAACGTGGCGTACCTTCTCGTCAGGCGCATGAAGCAGTCGGCAAGGCTGTGCAGCTTTGCGGAGAACTGAAATGCAATTTGCAGGACCTTTCAACGAAGGATTTGCAGGCGATTCACCCGTCGTTCGATGCGGATTTGCCCGCTCGCCTTGAATTGAGCGAGGTTCTGGCGATTCATGATGTGCCCGGCGGCACCGCCCCGCAGCGGGTACAGCATGCAATTCGAAGCGTGCGCGAACGAGCGTCGGCACTGCGCGCCACGGAAGCTCTCGCCGCTCCCTAATTCCCCTTTTTCGCTCTCCGGATCGTTCTTCGATCTTTCTTGCCCTGCCCGGCATCTAATTTCTCAGTTGTGTCAGTCATAGGAGTGTTCATCTGATCGGACGAATTCTTTTCTTAATGGTGTTCCTGGGTGTCATCTATGGCGTGCAACGGTTCTGGTTCCTGCGGGCCTGGAACTGGATTCACGCTCTCAACAGTTCGCAGTGGCGCGCGGGACTTGAGATTACGCTGATCGCCGCGTTCCTGGCTCTGTTTGCTGCGCTCTTCGATTCCTTGCTCGGACATATCGTCTCGCGGGCTCCATTCGGCAAAAGCCTGATTACATTTTCGCGGATCTGGGTCGTCACTTCGCTCTTTGCGCTGATTGCCGTCAAATCTGTCGCCGGAATTGAGTGGAGTACGAATCTTGTGAGCAGCCTCCGGCATGGAGACGCGGCGGGCGATCGAAGTGAGTTCGACGCTTCGCGGAGGGCGTTGTTTCGTTATGCGGCTTATCTTGCGGGCAGTTTGCCGTTCATCGCGGCGACTTACGGATTTGCTGCGGGGCGACTACGCTATTCGATCGAGCGCGTCGATGTGCCGATTGCGAATCTTCCACCGGAGCTTGACGGCTTGCGGATCGCGCAGTTGAGCGACATTCATATCGGCGACTACATGCCTCCGGAAGAGATTGCCCGCGCCGTTGAGATGGCAAACGATCTGGAGCCGGACCTCGCGGTGGTGACGGGAGATTTTGTTTCGAGCGAGGGCGATCCGCTCGATGTTTGTATTGGAGAACTCGCCAAACTGCGCGCTCCGCTGGGCGTTTGGGGATGCAACGGGAATCATGAAATTTATGCTGGCGTGGAAGATGACGCGGCGCGGCTTTTCAGCCAAAACGGCATGCGGCTGTTACGCGCTCAGAATGCGGTGATCGAGCATAATGGCGGGAAATTCAATCTGCTGGGCGTCGATTATCAGCGCGACCACATGGTTTCAGGCGAGCGCTCGGGACCGATGCTGGCGGAGATCGAGCATCTGATCCGGCGCGATATGCCGAATATTTTGCTATCGCACAATCCAAATTCGTTTCCGCGGGCGGCGGAGTTGGGGATCGAGTTGAGTCTCGCGGGACACACGCACGGCGGACAGGTGAAGGTGGAGATTGTCGACCACAGCGTAAGCCCGGCGCGGCTGATCTCGCCATTTGTGGCGGGACTGTATCGGCGGGAGATGGAGGCGTCAGCTATCAGCCATCGGCCGTCAGAAAATGCCCACAGCGCAGAGACTGTGGGTTCCCACTCTAACGTCGCACAAAACGCGAGGTTAGAATGGGGCACCCTCGGCACGAATGGTGCAAACGGACATGCAAAGGCTGCGCTTTATGTGAATCGAGGGCTGGGGACTTTTGGATTTCCGGTGCGGTTGGGCGTGCCTCCGGAGATTACGCTGCTGACGCTGCGTAGAGCGTAGTTTGTCCCTCGTCTATCAACAAAAGACGACCGCCCTCAGCGGCTAAAGCCGGCTCAGCCTTCAGCCGTCAGGAAATGCTCATGGCGCTGACAGCGGGGATTCCCACTCTAACGTCGTACAAAACGCGACGTTAGAATCAGGCACCCTCGATCGAGGTTTGCGTACCTCGTGCGACGCTGCCTCAGCGCACGCGCCGCAGGCTCTCGACGGAAGGGACGAAATAGTACGAACCTGTCAGCGGCTCGGTGAAGCGGGTCAGGGCGTCGCGCGAGCCGGTCACCAGTCCCACCATGCTCTCGAGCATTCTGGAAAGCCGCTTCTGGTCTGCGCTGAATCCGACGAAGACGGTGCCGTGGTCACCCACGCCGCCATATGGCATGTTGCGGCGGAAGATATGTCCAAATTCGTCCTGATCGGTGCGCGCGACATGCGAGTCTGGCGGCTTGTTCTCAAGCTCGATGCTCTCAGGCTTTGTGCGTCCCATGATGCGCTCCTGCTGGGCTACCGGAAGGGCTTCCCACTCGGCGACTTTGTGCTTCCACTTTTGGACTAACAAGATTGAACCGGCGGCGCCCGGAATTCCTTCGGGAATGAGCGCGTGCATCGGAGCATCGAGGAGCGTTGGATTCTCCGATCCGTCGATGAAGCCGGTGAGATCGCGGTCATGGCGATAGGGCCAGCTGAAGTCTCCTCTGACAGAGAAGCCAAACCCGCCATGTCCTTGACGACCGAGCGGGCCATATCGAAAATCACGTCATAAGCGCTGCCGGAGAGCCACACCAGCGCGTCATGCTGTGTGGCCGGCATGGTAAATCCTTCGATGCCGCGGATCTCTTGATTGAAACCCTCAACGCCCCGAGGAACGTCCTCGGGAACGAGAGTGCGCCAGAGTTCGGGACGAAAGCCGATGACGAAGTTCACGCCTCCGGTCGTGGTACGCGGCTCGCGGATGGCAGATATCGTGGAAGCGAACTGCTCATGCTTGGCGGGGTCGAGGAGATCGAATTCCAGATACGCATGTGAGGAGGTTCCGAGAGCGAAGATTCCAGCCTGAGGCGTGTACATGGGGGGATTATAGCGGCGGGAGATGCAGCTATCAGCTATTAGCCATCAGCCGTCAGGAATGCTCATCGTGGTGCACGGCCAACCGCTGACCGCTGAAGGCGAACGCGTTTCAGAAAGTGGCTCGGCAAGTTAGTGTTGTGCCCGAATATTTCTCCGGGCTTCTATGGCTTGCTGGAAGTGTCGAATTCCTATCAGAATCCAGCCAATTCCGAGAACAACGTGAATGACCAGATCGGAATTATCCCGGTGACGCAGCCAAGTGAGAATTACGTACGCTAATCCCAGTGCTATACCTGCTCCGGCCCAAAAGAAGTGATATCGCGGCGTTTTCAACTTCATAACGCTGGGCCCACGGAGATATCGCCTGTATATGGGAAATATCAGCGGTAGCGGCAAGGCAAGAAAAATAACATAGAGCGGCCATTCATCTGATCTAGCGTTCCCTCTTAGGACGTAAAGCAGAACACCCCAGATTAGAAGAGTTGGAATAGTGACTGTTGCGACCGCTTCCAACAAGGCGCGTTCGCGCGTCATGGGCAGAATTATGCCCTCCAAGGTTGAGGAAGACAAGCTCAAGAAGACGTCCCGCGGGAGCCGACAATTCGACCATTCTGCCGTTCGAAGAGTCTCAAATTGCAACCCGTTTTACTCCAAGAACTCTTCTATCGTGGTATAATTACTGTGTAGAATAATCACAATAACAATATTTAAAATCAATAATTTAGAAGCGATTCTATTGATATCCGCGGGTTAGCTCCTCGGGATAGCCGAGGCGCCTGTCCCTACGCGAAATTTTCCGGGAGTCAAGGTCTTACTTAGAACTGAGAACCGACAACTGAGAACTTCTTTTCATGGCTGACGATCAAAATCCACAACTTCCACTGACTCCTCCTGGCGGCGACGGGCCACAAGGTCCGGGCGCGGCGAATATTCAACCGGTCAATATCGAAGAGGAGATGCGGAAGTCGTATCTCGACTATTCGCTCTCCGTCATTATTGGGCGCGCGCTGCCCGATGTGCGCGACGGGTTGAAGCCGGTGCACCGGCGCATTCTTTACACGATGCAGCAGATGGGCCTGACGCCGGGCCGCCCAACGCGCAAGTGCGCCCGCATCGTCGGCGATGTGATGGGCAAGTACCATCCGCATGGAAATTTGGCGGTGTATGACGCGTTGGTGCGGCTGGCCCAGCCGTTTGCCATGCGCGCTCCGCTGGTGGATGGGCAAGGGAACTTTGGCTCGGTGGATGGCGATCCTCCGGCGGCGGACCGTTATACGGAGGCACGCCTGGCGCGGGTTTCGATGGCGCTGCTCGAAGACCTCGACAAGGAAGCGGTAGACTTTTATCCGAACTACGACAACTCGGAAATCCAGCCAACGGTGCTGCCGGCGCGCTTTCCAAACCTGCTGGTGAATGGGTCGGACGGAATCGCGGTCGGCATGGCAACGAAGATTCCCCCGCATAACCTGGCGGAGATTGTCGATGCAACCATCACGCTGGTGAATAATCCCAATGCGCAGCTGCCGGAAATTTTGAAATTCGTGCAGGGGCCGGACTTCCCAACCGCCGCAATCATTCACGGGCGCGCAGGAATTTTCGAGGCTTACCGCACGGGCCGCGGGCGTTTCATGATGCGGGCGCGGGCGGCGATCGAAAACATCACCAAGGAAAAGCAGGCGATCATCGTCACGGAAATTCCGTATCAGGTGAACAAGGCGCGGCTGATCGAGCGCATCGCCGACCTCGTCAACGACAAAACCATCGACGACATCTCCGACGTGCGCGACGAGAGCGACCGCGAGGGCATGCGGATCGTGATCGAACTGAAGCGCGGCGCGGAGCCGCAGATCGTTTTGAACCAGCTGTTCAAGCACACGCAGATGCAGGAAGGCTTCTCGATGATCCTGCTGGCGGTGGTGAACCAGCAGCCGAAGGAAATGGGGCTGATCCAGGCGATCCAGCACTTCATCAATCATCGCGTGGATGTGGTGCGGCGCCGAACCGCCTATTTGCTCTCGAAGGCGCGCGACCGCGAGCACATTTTGGAAGGCTACCTGACCGCGCTCGATCACCTCGACAACGTGATCACGATCATTCGCGCCAGCGCCAACCGCGCTGACGCGCGGGACAATCTGGTCGCGTATTTTGGCGGGAAGAAGATCGACATCAACACCGAAGGCCGCGCGCCAAAGCTGCCTCCGGACAAGCCGTTCACGTCGAAGCAGGCGGACGCGATCCTCGAACTGCAACTGCACCGGCTGACGCGGCTTTCGATCGACGAAATTTCGAACGAGTTGAAACAAGTGCGCGACAACATCGCCGAGTACGAGGCGATTTTGGCCTCAGAGAAGAAGCTGCGCGGGGTCATCGTCAAGGAACTCGAAGAAGTAAAGAAGCAGTACGGCGATCCGAGGCGGACTCAGATTGAAGATGAAGCGGCCGAAATACTGCTGGAAGATCTGATCGCCGATGAGCAGGTGGCCGTGACGGTCAGCCATTCGGGATATGTAAAGCGCACCCCGATTTCTACTTATCGCATGCAGCGCCGCGGCGGCACCGGCCGCACTGGCATGAAGACACGCGATGAGGATTTCGTTGAGCAGCTATTCATCGCCTCGACGCACGCTTACATTTTGATTTTCACGAACACCGGGCGCGTCTACTGGCTCAAGGTGTATGAGACTCCCGATGTGGGCGCGGCGGGCAAAGGCAAGCACATCGGCAACCTCGTCGGCCTGCAGGCCGGAGAAACTGTCCGGACGATGGTTGCGGTGCGCAACCTCGAGGAAGAAGGCCGGTTTATTTTCTTCGCCACCCGCAATGGAACCGTAAAGAAAACCGAGTTGAAGGATTTCTCGCATGTGATGTCCCGCGGAATTATTGCCATCGGGATCGATCAGGGTGATGAGCTTGTCGCCGCCACTTTGACCGACGGCCAGCAGATTGTCTTTCTGGCGTCGCACGATGGACAGGCGATCCGGTTCGACGAGTCGGATGTCCGGCCTATGGGCCGGCCGGCTTTTGGCGTGCGCGGTATGAATCTCGACAAGGGCGACTACATCGTCGGAATGGCGACCACCGCCAAGGACACCGAGCTGGCCGAAGCCGCGGCGGAGAAGGTCAAGGCTCAGGCTGGCGTGGAAGCCACTGCCACCGACGAGACGCTGCCCATCAAGGGCTCGCTGATTCTGTCGGTGACCGAGAACGGCTACGGCAAGCGCACTCCGGCAGACGAATACCGCCTGCAGGGCCGCGGCGGCTCCGGCGTGATCAACGTCAAAACGACGGAGCGCAATGGCAAAGTCGTGGGCATCGCGCAGGTCAATGAAGAGTCCGAGGTCATGCTGATCAGCCAGTACGGCAAGATCATTCGGATGGATTCCAGCACAATTCGCGAATCGGGCCGCGCGGCCCAAGGTGTGCGCCTGCTGTCGCTCGAACCAGGAGATCGCGTAGCAGCAGCGGTGGTCATTGCTCCCGAGGCGCCGGAGAATGGCGGAACGCTGATCCAGTAGCGCTCGCGATACTTGCCGTCGCGCTTTGCAATCCTACTTGGCGCGGGCACGTGCCCGCGCCATTTTGCTTTCTACCGCGCCTCAGATTTACTCCAATGGTTATGCCTGCGGTGATTCCCATGACGCTCGTAATCTTTCTATTGCCTCGACGTAGTGCTGCAATGAGCACAGCACCAGAGGTATCCAATGAACATGACGATCTTGCTGGCGCTCCTCGTCGCGGTCACGGCCGTTTTCGTTTTGGCAAAGGCCGTCGCGCACTCGATTGCGCGTAAGGGTGAGCGCGCCGCCGAGGCTCCGCGACAGCAGCCATCGTAATTTGATCGCATCGGAAGGCTGCGCTCGCCTTATCGCATCCTCTCCTCCGTTACCCCCGTCACTTCCTGATTATCCTCCCGTCGTCTATCGTTAACCTTGGAGACAACTGTCCCTCCCCGTGGTGTGCGGCGGCCTTCGCAAGCGGCCCGGTCCGCTTCCTTAGCGAGAATTTGTGCTTGATAAAGACAAAGAAAAAGAGCAACCGAACCTGAACGGCAATCAGGAGTTGCTAAATCGTCCGATTCGCTCTCTTGGACTGAAGCTCGAAGGCTCTCCGGTGGAGCGCTTTGTCGAGCAACTCTATCGCGAACTGGACGCCAAGCGGCTCATGAAGTTTCGCCCAGCCTGCTATTTGACGGACGAATGGGGCTGCCCGTCAGGCGAGCCGATTATTGGTATTCCGTTTTACCTGGCAAATGCAGAGTTGGCACTCCTGGAGAAGCAGGCCCATGACCTTGAAGATGCGCGCGAGATCATGATGTACCTCCGGCACGAAGCCGGGCACGCTTTCACCTATGCGTACAAATTGCACACGAAACCGGAGTGGAAGCAGATGTTTGGGTCGTTCCGGCGGCCCTATCGCGACAACTACCGGCCCGCTCCGTTTTCGCGCGATTATGTGCGGCACTTGCCTGGCTGGTATGCGCAGAAGCATCCGGATGAGGATTTTGCCGAAACCTTCGCGGTGTGGCTTACCCCGCGCTCGAACTGGCGCAAGCGTTATCGTGGCTGGCCGGCGATGGAGAAGTTACGCTTCCTGGATCGGCTGGCGCGAAAACTTGGGAAGACCGACCCTCCCCGGCGACGCGGCGTCACTGACATTACCGTGGACGACATGGAGATTACCGTTGCCGAGTTTTATCACCGGAACGGCCGCGAAGAAGTTGCCGTCACTGAACTCACCCCGGATACGGATTTGCGGGATCTGTTTTCGGTGTCGAAGCGGCGCAAGACGGCCGTTGCGGCCAGCGAGTTTCTGCATTCCCATCGCAAGCCCGTGATCGACAAGGTTGCGCAGTGGACGGGGGCGCAGCGGCCGCTGATCAAGATGCTGGTCGACAACATTGAGAAACGCGCGGCAGAACTCGACCTACGTGCGGATAAGACGCGTGCCGCCGAGCACCTGGCGGAAGTAACCGCATATGCGACCGCGCTGGTTATGACTTATGTCGCGAAGGGGAAGTTCATACAACCGTAGAAAGGCAGGTATCGGGTCTTTGTTGTCAGCGATCGGAGCTCTTTGCATTTGGGTCCGATCGCTTCCTGCAACCTGGCAACTGAGACCTGAGACCCGGGAAATTTACCGAGGGTGCTCATGACTGGAGCAAAGATGAAGATTGCGTTGCTATATGACTTATGGAATGAAGATCCCGTCGCCGCCGCTGCGAAGGAGGATCCGGCGAACGGGAACGCTGATGGCAATGGCAAGCGCGCCGGCGTCGCCCGCAAAGCTCGCAAGGTCACCAAGAAGGCAAAGAAAGAAAAGACCGATCGCGAGGAAATTGCCGAGGCTTTGCAGAAGCTTGGGCACGAGACCTCGCAAGTCGAGCTAGATGGCCGTCCACAGTCCTTACATGCGCTCGCGAAATGCGACGCCGATTTGCTCTTCAACCTGACCGAATCCTTCGACGGCGATGACACGAAGGAAATGAATGTTGTTGCCTACGTCGACCTGCTCGGCCTGCGCTACACGGGCGCCGGACCGCACGCGATTTTCATGTCGCAAGACAAAGCCGTCGCCAAGAAAATTTTCGCCTTTCACGGAATCAAGACTCCTTTTTTTGCGACCGCTTATCGCGGACGGATTGAACACGCGCACGATATTTCTTTCCCGTTGATCGTCAAGCCCGCCTGGGAGGATGGATCGATCGGCATCGATGCGGGCGCGGTCGTTACCAACATCAAGGAGATGATGGAGCGCATCCAGTACATCCAGGATGAATTCGATTCACCCGCATTGATCGAGGAATACATCGAAGGCCGCGAAATTTATGCGGGCGTGCTCGGCAGCTACGAAACGGCACAGGTCTTGCCTCTGGTGGAACTCGATCTCTCGCGCCTCCCTGAAGGCACACCGAAAATTGCCAGCTACGACGTGAAGTTCGAGAAGAACACCGAGGCGTATAAGCTGACAAAATCGGCGATTGCCGAGGATCTCGACGAGACGACCCGCACTCGGCTCTCCGAGACGGCGGTCGCCGCTTACCGGGCCCTCAAGCTGCGCGATTACGGACGCATCGACATGCGTCTGGCACCCAATGGCGACGTTTATGTGATCGAAGCGAATCCGAATCCCTGGCTGGCCAGCGGCCAGGAATTTGCCATGGCAGCAAAGGCTTCGGGACTCTCTTATACCGAGATGATCGGAACCATCGTCGATCTCGCCATGAGCCGATATCCAAACGTCAATATGTTGAACGTCGCTGCCACGCGTTAGCCCAGTTCGCGCCCCTCTTCAGACGCATCAGCGGGCATCATCGGCGATTGTTCGCCCCTGCTGGTTGCAACCCCTCAAACACTTCCTCGGCCCGACGCAGCGCTTCCTGCACGTTGTCGCATATATTCTCGGAGCCCACGAGAACTTCGAACTCAGTTTTCTCAATCAGTCGCATCGGCTGCTCGCGCGCGCCGCAAAGGATCAACTCGCGGCCACTCGCTTTCAGGGTTCGAGCAACCCCTTCCAGTGCAAAGAGACCTGTCGCGTCGAGCGCTGTCATGTTACGCAGGCGAAGGATGACTACCGGTGGCAGCTTATGTAAGTTCTCCGTGACCACAGCCAGTTTGTCCGTGGCGCCAAACAAGAACGGACCATGAATGCGGAAAATCGTCGCGTAGTAGGGAATGTCCTTGTCTTGCAGAATGTGCACGCGCCCATCTTCGATGTAGTCGTCCGTGACCTGAGAGACGGTCGTCGTCGCGGCGACGCGGCTGATGAAGAGCAGCGCTGCCAGGATCATGCCGGCCTGCACTGCGACGGTGAGATCCGCAAATACTGTGAGCGTAAACGTCACCAACCAGACGCTGATATCAGTTTTGGTCAGTTTGAGCAAGGCGGGTATCTCGAGCCATTCACCCATGTTGTAAGACACGACCATGAGAATGCCCGCGAGTACCGCCATTGGCACAAAAGCGACCCAGCGACACGCGAAGAGAAGAATCGCAAGCAGCGTGAGCGAGTGAATCATCCCCGCTACCGGCGTTTGGGCCCCGGCCCGGATGTTGGTTGCGGTGCGGGCGATGGCTCCAGTGGCCGGCAAGCCGCCGAACATCGGCGAGACGACGTTAGCTACTCCCTGGGCAACCAGTTCGACATTCGGGTTGTGGCGGTCGTTTGACATGCGGTCGGAGACCACTGCCGACATCAGTGACTCGATTGCGCCCAGCATTGCAACTGTAAGGGCCGGCCCGAGCAGACCGTGAATCAACTCCGGACGAAATTGGGGAACGGCAAAATGCGGCAGACCGCCGGGGATGCCTCCAAATCGGCTGCCGATTGTCTCGACACGCAGCTTAAAAGCCGCAACCATGGTTGTCCCGAGAGCCATGGCCACGATGGCGCCGGGGATGCGAGCCGAGATTCCGCGGCAGATCGCAATGATCGTTACTGTGCCGATGGCAAGCAGCGTGGCTTCAATTGAAATTGTGTGAAAGCTCTGTGCGAGCGCTTCCATCCGCTGCCAGAAGACTCCCGGCACTTTTTCCAGGTTCAAGCCAAAGAAGTCTTTTACCTGTGTGCTGGCGATGAGGATGGCGATGCCGTTGGTGAATCCGATTACGATAGGCCGGGGAATGTATTTGACGGCGGCGCCCATGCCGGTCAGACCCATGATCATGAGTACGAAGCCGGCCATGACGGTACACATGAACAGACCGTCAACGCCGTGCACGGCGACGATGCCCGCGACCACCACCACAAATGCTCCGGTGGGGCCCCCAATTTGCGTCTTTGAACCGCCGAGCAGCGAAATCAGAAAGCCAGTGACTATGGCGCAGTAGATTCCAGCTTGTGGCGTCAATCCGGAGGCGATCGAGAACGCCATCGCGAGCGGGAGGGCGACGAGGCCGACCGTCATGCCGGCGATTACATCGTGGAGAAATTTGCCGCCGCTGTAATCACGCAGGCACAGTACTGACTTTGGGAGCCATTCGTCGGGCAGGAGAGATGAAACAGAAAAAACACGGGCCATGGTAATAGCAATTATGACAGGCGCACTCCCAGGGCGGGCGTGATTTGCCTCACGGCAGTAACGGAGAGAATCTCTGACGGGCATCGACGAGACGGGCCCTGGCTCCGCGGGAAAACATACTTGCTACGCGCGACGCGATACACTGAAATCGCGTCCTGAGTTCTGCCGTCAGCGCTCAACACGCGGCGTTGTCTCCACTTATGAACATTCTCTACGGGATTAATACTGTCACCGAAGCGCTCAAGGCGCGGGCGCGCGCGTTTACCTGGATTGCGGTCGCCAAAGAGCGAAAGGACATCCGGATGCAACGCGTCATCGATGAGTGCCGCAAGCTCGGTGTTCCGGTGCGCGTTTTGTCCCGCATGGAACTGGATGAACTGGCCGGGAATACCGCTCATCAAGGACTGGTGGCGGCAACTTCCGCCAAGCAGTATAGCGATCTCGACGACCTCGTGGCGGCGCGCCGCGCAGAACATTCGCTCATCGTGGTGCTCGACGGAGTAGAGGACCCACACAACCTCGGAGCGATCTTGCGCACCGCCGACGCCGCGGGCGCCGACGGCGTCATTGTTCCTGAGCGGCGCTCGGCGTCGGTCACGGCCACGGTGGCGAAGGTTTCGGCCGGAGCCAGCGAACATCTCCCCATTGCAAAGGTCACAAACATTTCGCGTACACTCGAAGAATTAAAAGAGAAAGACCTGTGGATCGTGGGCCTCGATGAACGCGGTCAGCAGACCTACGATCAGCTCGACTACAAGATGCACTGCGCAGTCGTGCTCGGAGCAGAGGGCAAGGGGCTGCACGATCTGGTGCGGCGGCACTGCGATTTCCTGGTTTCGATCCCCATGCTGGGCCAGGTACCGTCTCTGAATGTATCGGTGGCGGCGGGGATTGTTCTGTATGAAGTCGTGCGCCAGCGGCGCCCAGGCGCATCGAAACAATCATGAGCTTCGCGCCGAAATCGCTCTGTATTCTCTGTCTCGTCTGTGCTTCAGGCCTTTTTGCCGCGGCCCTCGACCGTGAAGCATTCACCATCGCAAAATACGATCTCGAAATTCGCCTGGAGCCTCGGCAGCAGCGCCTGGGCGCGCGCGGCAAGATCACTTTGCGCAATGACTCGGCCCAGCCCCAGAAGGTCGTCGCTCTCCAGATTTCCTCTTCGTTGAACTGGCGGGCGATTCGCGCCTCGGGCAGGGCGCTTCAGTTCGTCTCCCAACCATTCACCTCGGACATCGATCACACCGGAGCGCTCTCCGAGGCGGTAGTCACTTTGCCCGCCGAGATTAAGCCCAAAGACTCTGTGGACCTGGACGTCGGCTATGAGGGCGTGGTTCCCCTGGATGCTACGCGGCTGACGCGCGTGGGCGTGCCGGATGCGATTGCGCGGCACACGAGCTGGGATCACATCGGCGCGTCTTTTACGGCGGTGCGGGGAGCGGGATATGTGGCGTGGTATCCGATCACGAGCGAGTCCGCGGATTTTTCCGAAGGCAACAGTTTGTTCGAGGTCACGGACCGGTTGCGGGCGCGCTCGGCAGGGAGCGAATTCAAAGCCAAGATCACGATGTCCGATGTGAGTAACGAGCGAGCTCCAGTAATAATCTGCACGCCCGCAGGTGCAAGCATGGTTGAGGAAATCAGCCGCGCGAAGCTCTCCAGCGCGGAATGTTCATGGGATCGACTCGGAACAGTCGTGCCGACCTTCGCCATGGCGATGTACAGTGGCGCAAACAAGCCTCCATTAAGTTTGTTCAGTTTGCCAGGACACGATGAAGGTGCGTCGACGTATTTGGATGCTCTGGCTCCGGCAGCGAAGTTTGTGACCGGTTGGTTCGGAAAGCCAACAGCTCCAATCGCAATCGCCGATTTCGCCGATGGCCATGCCGCTCCCTTTGAGAGCGGAACATTACTGATGGCGTCGATGGAGGATGCGGACGCGAATCTGGCGGGAATTAACCTGGTTCACGAATTGGTGCATTCGGCGGTCCCGTCGCCGCGGCCGTGGGTTTATGAAGGGCTGGCGCACTTTGCGGAGGCGGCCTATCGCGAACAGCAGGGCGGCCGATCGGCCGCGCTCAACCTGCTGGCAAGCCATCGCGCCGTGTTTTTGGATGCCGAGAAAGAACTGCCGGGGGCGCCCGTGAAAGACATTGGGCCGCCCCTCGCGGCCACCTTCGACGACGTCTACTATCGCTGCAAGGCAGCCTATGTGTGGTGGATGTTGCGCGACATGATCGGGGAGGCGGCTCTGAAAGCGGCGATTTCGCAATACCGGCCGGCGGATGACAAAGATCCGAAGTATGTGCAGGGACTGGTCGAGGCCGTTGCCAAGCGCGACCTGACTTGGTTCTTCGACGACTGGGTCTACCATGACAGGGGCTTGCCAGACGTGCGCGTACAGGCGGCGCATCCCTGGCAGGACGACAAGCCGGCGGGCGGAAAACGATCACAGATCGTCACCATTACGCTTGAAAACGCGGGCAATGCAGGGGCCGAGATTCCATTTACGGTCCGCTGCGAGGGAAATGAAGTTTCCAGGCGCCTGGAAGTGCGCGCCAGAAGCACCGCGACCATGCGCGTTGAGTTGCCGGGGACTCCTATTGAAGTCGTGCTGAACGACGGGAGCGTGCCGGAGAGCGAGACGGGGAACAATGTGTTTAAGATCGAAAAGCAGTGAAGAATAGAGAACTTGGTAACTTTATAATTGGGTAATTTTGAATTCCGAGTGTGGCTCTGTGTCACGAAATTACTCAATTACCGACTACAGAATTACCAAATTCTCTTCAGTGTGAGTCTGCTAAGGAGATCTCTTGCCCTACATCCAGTTTCTTGGCGCAGCCGGCGTCGTGACCGGTTCGAAGCACCTCATCAACACCTCATTCGATTCAAGTGGCAAACAGGGATTTCAACTTCTGATCGATTGCGGCCTGTTTCAGGGGCAGAAGGAGTGGCGCGAGCGCAACTGGCAGGACACTCCCGTGCCGGCGCGCGAAATCGACGCCGTCGTTTTGACCCACGCCCACCTCGATCACTGCGGATGGATTCCTCGGTTGGTAAAGGAAGGTTTCCGCGGGCCGATCTACGCCACGCAGCCCACGATTGATTTGTGCTCTGTGGTGCTGCCCGATTCGGGCCACCTCCAGGAAGAAGATGCGGCGTTTTATAACAAGCGTGGCGCGTCGAAACACAAGCCGGCCCTGCCTCTCTACACGCTCGCCGAAGCGCAGAATTGTATGCAATATTTCAAGCCGGTGGCCATTGGACAGACCGTACAGATGAGCCCGGAACTTTCGTTTCGCTTTGTTCCGGCCGCGCACATTCTAGGCTCGTGCATGGCTGAGATTGCACTGTCCACCAACGGGCAAACCCGGCGGCTGCTTTTTACCGGCGACATCGGCCGCGTTCGCAACAGCACAGTCGCCCCGGGCAAGGTCGTTCACTCCGGACCGCAGGAGGGTGAGACCGCTGACGTGCTGGTGATGGAATCGACTTACGGCAATCGGCAGCATCCGGACACCGATCCTCGACCACAGCTGGCCGCTCTGATTCGCGACACCGTCGCGCGCGGGGGCAGCGTGATCGTTCCGGCATTCGCGGTGGAACGGACGCAGAAGTTTATCTTCATCCTGAAGGAGCTGATGGAATCGGGCCAGATTCCGCGCGTGCCCGTCTACTGCGACAGCCCGATGGCGATCAAGGCAGTTGAGATTTTCATAAAGCATTCGGAAGAATACACACCGCAAGCCGCCGACCTGATCAAGAAATACGGCTCGCCAGTCACGTGGCCCGGCTTCACGTTTGCGCAGACTTCAGAGGAGTCGAAGAAGATTAATGACAGCAAATTTCCCTCCATCATCATTTCGTCGAGCGGCATGGCAACCGGCGGGCGCATCCTGCATCACCTGGCGCAGCGCCTGCCCGATCCGAAGAACCTCGTGATCTTTATCGGCTTTCAGGCGCCCGGCACACGGGGCGCAATCATCAAGAATGGCGGGCCCGAGGTAAAAATCTTTGGCGAGTTCATTCCGTCCCGGGCGCAAATTGCGGCGCTCGAACAGTTCAGCGACCATGCCGATCCTCCCGAGCTGCTGGAATGGCTGCATACCTTCAAGAACAAGCCGACGGTGACCTATCTGGTCCACGGCGAGCCGACAGCTTCGTCACAGCTGCGCGACCTAATGAAGAAGGATCTGGGCTGGAATGTCCAGGTGGCGCAGTATATGGAGAAAGTGATGGTCCAGATATGACGGAAGCTGAGTTTCGCAAACACCTTGACG
>Ga0335078_10002706_pt1 | contig 26717 bp, 22 predicted proteins | sample Lox_Sample_32_FD_206711 | JGI IMG/M metagenome (GOLD analysis project Ga0335078, IMG submission 206711) | Soil microbial communities from Loxahatchee National Wildlife Refuge, Florida, United States - Lox_Sample_3.2 | ecosystem: Environmental > Terrestrial > Soil > Wetlands | place: USA... | reverse complement strand
TGCTCGGTGCTGCAGAAACTGCCGGGCAAGACGATCATCGTCGGCGTCCTGGATCTGCATACGAACGAGGTTGAGACACCGGAAACGGTGGCCGGACGGATTCGCCGCGCGCTCCCCTATGTGAGCCCGGAGCGCATGGTAATCGCGCCCGATTGCGGCTTGAAATATCTGCCGCGCGACGTGGCCTTCGGAAAAATGCGGGCCATGGTGGAAGGCGCGCGGATGGTGCGGGCGGAAGCCGCCAAAAGCGCCGCGAGCTAAAATCAGCTTGCGGTGAAAGACCCGTTGGTGGGGCCCCTGGCTGCCATTGCCGCGGGCATCCTGGTTTCCCGTTACGTACCGTTCGCGCAATCCGAACTGCTCTGGGCGATTGCGGCCTTTCTCTTATTGGGAATTCTCGCGACCTTGAGGAAGGCGCGCGTCCTCGCAGGCGCGAGTTGCCTGCTTGGCCTTTTCTGCACCGGCGTTCTGATCAACCTGGCCCACGCGCCGGGGCCGCCGCCGGAAATCGACGCGGCCGCTCGCGAGATCGTGACGCTCGGCGGCTGCGTGGTCGAGCCGCCCGCCATCTCCGGCGACCGCGAGCGATTCATCCTCGAGCTCGAACCGCACGCCCGCGCGCAGGTGACGCTGTACACGCGCGAAGACGAGCCGATTCCCGTGCTGCACTACGGCCAGCGCATCGATCTCGACGCGCGCATCCGTAAGCCGCGTAATTTCGGAAATCCGGGTGCGTTCGATTACGCGCGCTTTCTGGCGCGCCAGGAAATCTATTGGACAGCTTCCGGCGCCGCCAACACGGTTCGCGTGCTGCCGGGCCGTTGCGGATATCCGTTCCAGAAAGCCGTCATGGACCTGCGGCAGGCCGCTCTCGACCGCCTCGCCGCGCTGTACCGCGGCAATGACTACAACACCGGCATGATGCAGGCGATCCTCATCGGCCAGTCGTTCCAGTTGCAGCGCATCTGGACGGAACAATATCGCTCCACCGGAACTTTTCACGCCATCGTTATCTCCGGAACCCACGTCGCCATCATCGCGGCCTTCTTTCTGTTCCTGCTGCGCCTGTGCTTCATTCCCGAGGCCCCGGCGCTGCTGCTCACCGTCCTGATTACGTGGCTCTACGCGCTGGTGACCGGCTGGCAGGCCCCGTGCGTGCGCTCGGCAGCGGGTCTGACCCTGTTCATGATCTGCGGCTACTTTTACCGCGAGCGCCGGCCGATGAATTTGTTAGCCGCGGTCGCGCTGGGTTTCCTGGTGCTCGATCCGGAGCAGCTCTTCGAGGCCAGCTTTCAACTCACGTTCCTCGCGGTCGGGTTTCTGTGCGTGTTCGCGCATCCGCTGATCCGCGCCACCTCCGGTCCGCTGGCGCGTGGGCTTTCCGACCTTGGCAATCCCGCCATCGACCTGCATCTCGAGCCGCGCGTGGCGCAATTCCGCGTCGAAATGCGGCTGCTCGCGGAGACTCTGCGGTTGGCGCTGCGGCTGCCGGCGCGCGCTGCGTTGCGCGCCATCACGGTTCCCGGCCGCGTGCTCCTCTTCGTCTACGAACTCGTCGTCATCTCGGCGATCGCGCAGATCGGGCTCGCCTTGCCGATGGTCGTTTACTTCCATCGCGTCGGTTTCTCCGGACTATCGGCGAACGCCTTCATCGTGCCGCTGCTGGGGCTGGTGATTCCGGTAGGCTTCGTCGCCGCCGCGACGGGCTGGCATTGGGTCGCGGCCCTCGGTGGCGTGCTGCTTCACCTCTCGCAAGCGGTCGTCCAGTGGCACGCGTCCATCGAGCCCAACTGGCGGGTTCCGACGCCGCCGGTGTGGCTGGCCATCGCGCTCTCCGCCGGCATGATCGCTACAGCCTTGACGCGCCGCAGGTGGCGGCTGGCGCCCGGAGCCGCAACCGCTGTGTTGTTAGTGCTGCTGCTCTGGCATCCGTTCGCGGCAGAGACGCATCCCGGACAGCTCGAAATGACCGCCATCGATGTCGGCCAGGGCGACAGCCTGCTGCTTGTGTTTCCCGATGGCAAACGCATGATCGTCGATGGCGGCGGCATCCCCACCTTCGGCCATCGACCGCGCGCGCAGCTCGATATCGGCGAGGATGTCGTCGCGCCGTACCTGTGGGACCGCTCCATCCGCACCGTCGATGTGGTCGCGCTGACGCATGCACACGAGGATCACATCGGCGGCCTGCCGGCCCTGGTGCAGGATTTCCAACCGAAGGAACTCTGGACTGGCGCCACCACTGAGAGCCCGTCTTGGAATTTGCTCTGCGCGCGCGCCGCGCGCGGCCACGTCAAAATTGTGCCCTTCACTTCGTACCAGCGGTTCCCGTTCGGAGGTGCAGAAATCGAGGTGCTGGCCCCGCCGCCCGACTACGTTCCTTCCGACGTCCCAAAGAATAATGATTCGCTGGTGATGCGCGTGCACTTTGGACAGCGCGCGTTCCTGCTGACCGGTGACGTCGAGCGCCCGATCGAGCGGCGCATGTTGCAGAATGGCAACCTCGGCCCGAGCGAGATCCTGAAAGTGCCGCACCACGGCAGCAAGACCTCCAGCACAGAAGAGTTCCTGGCTCAGGTGCAACCGCTCTACGCCGTCATTTCAGTGGGTACGGACAACAGCTACGGCCATCCGAACACGGACACGCTGCAACGCCTCCGCGAGCATCACGCGGTGATTTTCCGGACCGACCAGGATGGCTTGGTTTCCATCCGCACCGACGGCCGGCGCCTCTTTGTTGAGACGAACCGCTGGCGCGCGGCGTACCCGTTGTTACTTGGACTCTTCTAAAGACCGCCCGCATTCCGCGCCGCTGACTTGATGCGCACATCTACCGTCTTCATTCCAGCAGACCGAGCCGTAATCGCGGCAGGCGGCGACCTATAGGTACATTGATGTTTCATTTCAGGTTGTGGGCATCTCCGCTTTCGGAGCAACTGCAGATGACAACGGAAAATCGTCGGCCGGCGCTGACCACACCTGACGTCCTGAAACGTTACAAGGATGAGGCTCTTCCCGCTTTCGCCGAGATCGCCTTGAATGACGTGAATCAGGTTGGAAATCTCGGCGAGCGGCCGCTTCATGTGGCATCGGTTCGGGGGAGCATTGATGAATTGATGGCACTGATTGAGGGCGGGGCGGACATTAACGCGCCAGGAGAACTGGGGAAAGCCCACATGGCGGTCATCCAGTTACTTCTGGATCACGGCGCCACGCCGACCGCAAAGAACAACGCTGGAGAATCGAGGCTGGAGGTTGCGACAGCCAAGGAACGAGATGATATTCGCGTTCTGTTGCAAGATCGGCCCCAGAAATCAGCACCGAGAAGAACCTGACTGTGCCAAGCGAGTTGGACTGCCTCGGATTCGCGGCCGCTCGCCGTGATTCCCTGGGAAGTTCGGCCAAGCGCCTATTCGAAGGAGTTGCGACGTCGGTCTCGCATCGCCTTGCTCCCGGGGACGACCGGCTACTTGGGCTCTTCTGACGCCGCCTCGGCGGCGTCCGCCGCTTCCGGGCCCGCGGCCAGCGCCTCGGCGATCAAGCGCTGCGCTTCGCGGATCTTGCCGCGCGGCACCAGGAGCTGAAACCCAAGCGGCGGATACGGACCGGCGCCGCGCACCAGCGACGGAATTCCATTCGTATCGAGCAGGCCGCGGATGACATCGGCCTCCACCTCCGCGTCCACGGTCAGGGAATCGTAGAGCGGTACTAAATCGAGAGCATGGGAACTGAGCGGCTGGTCCTGATCTCGATCTTCGGGATCTTGCGCCATGACTCCAGGTTATCGCAGAATGTGGATGGTGCGGTGTTTCACAGCCGCGCCAGCGGAGGCTCGAGAGTGTCCGAAAACAACCACGAGGAACAGGACGAAGTTCGGGAAGAAAGCATCAGCACGCTCGCATGGTTTCTGACCGGGGCAGCGATCGGCGCGGCGGTCGCCATCCTCTATGCGCCGCAGAGCGGCAAGGAAACTCGCAACCTGATCGCCGATACAGCGCAAAAGAGCAAGGACGCCGTGACAGAAAGCAGCCAGAACGTGGTGGACACGGGCCGCGACATGTTCGAGCGCGGCCGGAAGATCGTCGAAGACGCCGCCGACCTGTTTGACCGCGGGCGCAAGCTGATGCGCGGCTGATGGCAACCGTCACGGTTGGAGACTTTGAAGTCTCCCTCGTACGTCATTCCCTGCACTGGTGGGATGGCGGCGCCTTTTTCGGCGTGGTTCCGAAGACGCTGTGGAGCCGTAAGATTGAGCCCGACGAGCTGAACCGCATCCCGCTCGGGTTTAACTGCTACCTGATTCGGACTGAGGATCACACCATTCTGGTCGAGACCGGCGAAGGCGACAAGCAGGACGCGCGCGCCCGCGAGCGCATGGGCCTGCCGCCGGAATCTGAGCCGCTGCCCGAAACGATTGCGCGACACGGCTTCAATCCCGAATCCATCGACATCGTCATCAACAGCCATTTGCATTTCGATCACTGCGGCGGCAACACCATTCTGGGCGAGGGCGGCGCCCGGCCGGCGTTTCCGCGTGCCCGCTATTTTGCGTCGCGCGGCGAGTGGGAGCACGCGCACGAACGCCTCCCGCGCGACAGCGTCAGCTATATCGATGCCAATTACGACCCGCTGGTCAACACCGGCCAGATGACCTTGGTGGATGGCGATTGCGAAGTGGTTCCCGGCGTCTGGATGCGCCGCGCCCCCCGGGCACAACCGCGACATGATGGTGATCACCGCGGAAAGCGCGGGCCAGACGTTCTGCTTCTTTTCCGACCTGGTGCCCACCACGGCGCACACGCAGCCCACCTGGGTGATGGCGTTCGACCTGTTCCCGCTCGAAACAATTCAGAACAAGATCCAGTGGCTCGGCGCCGCGGCAAAGGGAGACTGGGTGTGCGGGTTTGCGCACGACAGTTCGGTGGACTTCGCGAAGATTGCCGAGAATCCGAAAACGATGTTCTCCGCCGGGCCCCTGTAAAACCAAAAGTCAAAATTCAAAGGTCAATCAACGGTGGCGCAGCCGCCCACCTGCTCGCTTTTGACTTTTGACCTTTGCCTTTTGACTTTTGACTTTTTCATACTGTAGTTATGACCCGCCTTCCCGACTTCCACAACGAGCCCTACGCCGATTTTTCTCAATCTCCCAATCGCCAGGGAATGGAAGCCGCTCTGCGCGCCGTCCACGCGCAGTTCGGCCGCGAGTACCGCCTGCGCCTCGGCCGTGAGGAAATCACCACGGGCGACAAGCTGAATTCGTTGAATCCTTCGAATACTCGCGAGGTAGTCGGCATTCATCACAAAGCCACCGCCGAGTTGGCCAACCGCGCGGTGGAATGCGCCTATGCGTACTTCCCGGAATGGAGCCGTACGCCCGCCGAAGAGCGTGTCCGCATGCTGCTCGATGCCGCGCGCATCCTGCGCCGGCGCAAATTCGAATTCGACGCCTGGCTGGTATATGAAGCCGGCAAGACGTGGCCGGAGGCCGAGGCCGATGTCTCCGAAGCCATCGATTTCTGCGAATATTACGCGCGCGAGATGCAGCGCCTGGCCGGCCCGCAGACCGTGCACCAGCTTCCGGGAGAAGAAGACGAGCTGGTGTATCTGCCGCTCGGTGTCGGCATCGTGATTCCGCCCTGGAATTTTCCGCTCGCCATTCTGGTAGGCATGACGGTGGCTTCGCTGGTCACCGGCAACACGACCATTGTGAAACCGTCAAGCGAAACGCCGACGATCGCCGCCAAGTTTGCCGAAGTCCTGCTGGAAGCGGGCTTCCCGGAGAACAGTTTTACGCTGCTCACCGGCAGCGGTGCGGCGGTGGGCGACGTGCTCGTCCAGCACCCCAAGACGCGCTTCGTCTGCTTCACCGGCTCGCGCGACGTCGGGCTGCACATCAACGAACTGGCCGCCAAGCCGCAGAAAGGCCAGGTCTGGATCAAGCGCGTGATCGCCGAGATGGGCGGCAAAGACGCGATCATCGTCGATGCCGAAAGCGACCTCGACAAAGCTGTCGATGGCGTGCTGGTCTCCGCCTTCGGTTATCAGGGGCAGAAATGCTCGGCCTGCTCGCGCGCCATCGTGCACGAAAAGGTCTATCAGCCGTTCGTCGAGAAGCTGGCCGCGAAGACCAAAGCTCTAGCCGTAGGTCCGTCCGACGATCCGAAACATTACATGGGCCCGGTGGTCAGCGAGAGCGCTCGCAAGAGTATCCTCGAATACATCGAAACCGGCAAAAAGGAAGGCCGGCTGGTGGCCGGGGGCGCGGCCATGCCCGGCGACGGTTACTTCCTTGCGCCGACCGTCATTGCCGATGTCGAACCCACCGCGCGCATTTTCCAGGAGGAGATCTTCGGCCCCGTGCTGGCCGTCAGCAAAGCGCGCGATTTCAAGCATGCGATCGAGCTCGCCAACGATTCCGAATACGGCCTGACCGGCGCGGTCTTCTCGAATAACCCGGAACATCTCCGCCTGGCGAAGGAGCGGTTCCACGTCGGCAACCTGTACTTCAATCGCAAATGTACGGGCGCCATGGTGGGCGCGCACCCCTTCGGCGGATTCAACATGTCCGGCACCGATTCCAAAGCCGGCGGCCCCGATTACCTGCTGCTGTTCCTGCAGGCCAAATCCATCGCGCGCAAGGTGTAGGGCGCGGTAACCGTGGCTGGGGGATCTGTCGAGCATCGAGAGGATGATTAGGCGGCCTCGCCCAACCCAAAGAACCGATTGCGGCCGCGGGCCTCTTGAAACCCCGGAAGGGGGAATCCAAGCATCGGAAATAGCCGCGGACGCTCCCGGTTGCCCATGCGGGCGGCTGGCAATGCAGCACCTTGCTTATTTTTGGACACCAGCGGCAGCCGGGGGCGTCTACTATTAGGGACGAATGGCAGACGCGAACCGTTGCGTCCGGATGGCGCGAGGCGCCGTCTGCTGAGGGGCTTGGTCGATCAGCACGTGAGCGATCGCTTCCGCTACGCGCGCGGGTTCGCGGTTGGCGTCGACCCGATGCACCACCGACTGTCCGAACCAGCCGAGCACGGGGCCGGTCTGCGCGTCGTAGGCATCGAGACGCTGACGGATCACCTCCTCGCAGTCATCCTCGCGGGCGATCAGGGCCGCGCCGTCGTAATCACAAAAGCCCGGCTGGCGCGGCGGCTGCAGCAGCAGGTTGTAGATTCCCAGGCATTGAGGGCATTGGCGGCGTGCGGTGAGCCGCATCAGCAGTGCGTCGGCGGGCACATCCATGTGGATGACGGTCGGCGCGGGCAGGCCGCGATCGCGCAGCAGGCGCATGAAAAATCGGGCCTGCGGAATGGTCCGGGGATACCCGTCCAGCAAAAACCCCGCCGCGCAATCCTCCCGCGCGATGCGGTTGGCCACCATCGCGTTTACGATCTCGTCGCCTACCAAGCTGCCGGCCGCCAGGATGGCGGACGCCCGCCGGCCGAGTTCCGTGCCGGCTTTGCATTCGGCGCGAAACATTTCGCCGGTTGAGATGGACGGAATCTCAAACCGTTCGGCCAAAAACCCGGCCTGGGTTCCTTTGCCGCATCCGGGCGGTCCAAAGAGCAGGATGACCAAGAACTAACCTCCGCGCGATCTGTTTGATACTGAGCCAACACGTGCAACACCCTGGCCATTTTGGAGTTTACCGTTGAACGGCAAAACCCCCAACCAGGCTTCGTAACCGAAAGTACCAGCGAGGTCCTAACGGTTCTATTTGAAACCGTAGAAACTCACAGATCTTATCGCCCATTTCCGGCTGGCCTTTGGCGCGTGACGCGGGCCACCGGAATCAGCAAGGCTCAGTTTATCACATTTAGGTCCTGAATATCTTATTCTTCAGGGTTTCGGCGATAAGGAGCCGATCAGCGTTCCGGTGAGGTGTAGAAGATTCCAGCGGGCCCGTTCGGCCGTGTACTGGGCGTCGTATAAGGCTATCCACTTGTCGTTTTCGGCGACACGCGCTTCTTCGACCTGCCGCATGGTGGCCCGGCCTTCCTGAGTCTGGGCCAGCAGGACCGAAACTTGGTCCCGCGCCACGTCCAGGTCGAGGCGCGCCACATCCGCCGCCGAGTCTGCCTTCTTGACGTCGCGAAACGATTGTTGGATATCGGTTGAGATCCGATTGCGCGCGGCGTTGAGTTCTGCCCGCAAACGGGTCATGTCGCTCGTGGTCTGCGCCATTTGGGCGGAGACGCCGGGTCCGGCCAGCAGGGGAAGTTGGAACGAAGCCCCGATTTCGACGTTGTTTCGCTGGAATTTCTGGAAGAACTGCTCGTAGTTATTGATCTTGCTCAGCATCGAGTACTGAGCCACGAGGTCTACGCGCGGCAGCCGGGCGGCCCGCTCCCCGCGCATTTCCAGGGCCTTGGCGGCAATTTGCGACTCCAGGCGGCGCAGGTCCTGGCTGGATTCGAGCGCTCGCTGGATGACTCCGTCCTCGGATTGCGGCACGGCTGGGGCGGCGCGCTCGTCCGGCAAGGCGCGGACGCGGTCTTGCGCGGTATATCCGACGGCGATGGCGAGTGCGCTTTCGGCGGTCTGCTGGTCGGCTTCCACATCGATAGCCAGTTGGCGCGCGCGCGCCAGGTTCAGGTTTGCCTGCTTCTCATTCAGCGGCAGCGCGCGGCCTTCGCGGACTTGCGCCTGTACGGCGGTGAGCACGGCCTGGAGGCTCTCCGCATCCCGGCGCGCCAATTCGCCGACACGTGCCGTACGTTCGGCGTCGAGATACAGCGACGTAGTGCGCCAGGCCACTTCGTCCTGCTTGGAGGCCGTTCCGATCTGGGCGCTGCGAACATTCTCGCGGGCCTGCGCGACGACATAACTCTGGGGCCGGTTGAAGAGGAATTGGCTGGCGTTGGCTTGCACGATGCTGGGAGCGGAGCCTTCGATGCTCATCGGGAAACCATCGCTGTACGCCAGACCACTGCCGACAACCAGCTTCGGGGTAAACGGATCACGCGCCAGCCGCACGGCCTGCCGGGCGTGTTCTTCACCCAGGCGCGCCAGCGTAATATCGGGATTGTGCTGTAGGGCCGTTTCCACGGCCTGCCGCAACGTCATGGTGAAAACTTCCGCACGCGCAGCGGAGAGGAGTCCAAAACACACAAAGACTGCTTTAAACATGAGCTTATTGTAAGGCGGTCGCGCGCCCCGGGCTGCCGCCGAACTAAGGGGTGGCTGATTGGGGAACTTCGGGATTAACGGGGTGCCGCACAGGCTTGCCGGTGAGGACGCGTAGCACTTCCTCGGCGGCCTTGGTCTGCAGATCGACGAGCGACTCTTCCGAATAGAAACTCGTATGCGGCGTGAGGATCACGTTGTCGCGGCCGAACAGCGGTGAGGCGGCCGGAGGCTCCTTCTCCATGACGTCAAGGGCGGCTCCGGCAAGCTGCTTCTGATCGAGCGCGCTGGCCAGCGCTGCTTCATCAACAATCGGGCCGCGAGCGGTGTTGATCAGGTAGGCGGTCGGCTTCATGCGCGGGAACACGGCGGCGCCGAACAGATGGCGCGTGGCGGGGATCAGCGGCGTGTGGATCGAAATGTAGTCGGAGATCCGCACGAGTTCGTCGAAGTCGACGCGCTCGACGCCTGCACGGGCAAGCACGTCGTCCTGCACGTAAGGATCATAGGCAACCACGCGAATGCCGAACGCCTGGGCTTTCGGAGTGACCAGTTGCGGAATCTGGCCGAAGGCGACCAGGCCGAGAACCGTGCCGCGGAGCCGATGGATCGGAGTGACAGCTTTCATCTCCCAGCGGCCGGCATGCGTCCGCGCGTTCGAGGAGGGGATTTTCCGGGCCAGGGCGAGCAGCAGCGCCATCGCATGATCGGACACTTCGTCGAGGCAGTAGTCGGGCACACGCGTGACCACGATGCCGCGGCTGGTGGCCGCCGGGATATCGACGTTGTCGACGCCGATGCCGAAGCGGGCGATGATGCGGCATCGAGTGAGTTGCGTGATGACCTCCGCCGGCATTTTGGCGTACGTGGTGAGCACCGCGTCCGCGTCGCGCGCGATTTCGAGGATGCCTTCCGAGGTGGGTTGCGCGGCAAGGCGGAGCTCCGCGCCGATTTGAGAGAGCACCTTGTGGGCTGGGTCCAGATTGGGGAAAACCGAGTCCGTGACAGCAACCAGAGGCATGGGCTCAACCAGAGTATCACGGGGGGCAGTCGCGAATTACGCGCGTAGAAGCTGCGGAATCCTTCCGAAATGCTGGTCGCGCGTGATCAGGATGAGGTCGTGTTCCAACGCAAGTGCCGCGATCCAGAGATGGTTGTCGGGCACTGGAGTTCCCGCGCGTTTGAGTTGCACGAAGAGACGCGCGTACTGCTCCGCCGTCTCCCGGCTCGGAAGCAAAACCGAAACCGTGTCTTTCGAGAGCAGTTTTCGCAAGAGTAACTCGTTCCGGTGCTGCTGGCTGCCGCCATAGAATCCGGCGTTGATCTCGCCCAGCACGATCAGTGGAATCCACACTTCATCACAACGAGCGAGCCGGTCAGCCAACGCAGAATCGCCCTGAAACAGGTCAAACAGCCGGTTCGTGTCGAGCGCGACTCTCACTTCCACTTATCCCAATCAGGTTATCCAACGCACCACGCCGGCGACGCCGTCAACGGCAACCGTGGAACCTTCGGGGATGCGCTCGGTGGCGTTGAGAACGCCGAGCACCATGGGGATGCCGCGCTCGCGCGCGAGTGACGCCATGTGCGAGGTGCTGCCGCCGCGTTCGGTCACAACGCCGGCCACTTGCGTCAGGATGTGACTGAGCGCGGGGCCGGCCACTCGCGTGACCAGGATGTCGCCGGGAGCGATGCGCGACAGCTCACATTCACAATTGATGACGCACGCGCGGCCGGTGCCCCAGCCAATGCCGGCAGCGTGACCGTTCAGGCGCGGGCGGTTCTGCCAGAGGGCATCGGGAACGATTGCGGGCTGAACGTGAAGCGGGCGGGCCTGGAGCAGTTGGAAGACGTTGTCATCGAGAGCCCATTCGATTTCGACCGGCATCTGCATCAGTCGTTCGACACACAGCAGCAGGCGCCCGAGTTCGACGGCTTGTGCCTCGCTCAGGCACGGTTCGGACATCTGCGCGCGCGGCACGGCGCGGGCTTCCGGCTCCTGGCGATGGATGCAGCCCACCTGGTGATCCTTGCGCCCGGCGGTGATGGCGAGCAGTTTGCCATCGCGCGAGAGTTGGTAGCGGTCGGGCGTGACTTCGCCTTGCGCGATGGAGGAACCGAGTCCCCAGGTGGCAGTGAGGATGAGCGTGCCTTCGGCGGATTCGCTGAGCCCGCCGCCGGCGGCACGCGCCGCGACGAGCGGCTGGATCAGAACGGCCATGGCCGTTTCCGCGGGGTCGATGTCATGCGTGGCCATGTAGCGCAAGGCGCGAGTGGCCCATAGCGCGCCCCAGCAGGAGCGGACGGCGGTGATGAAATCGGCTTCGGTGTCGATGCCAAGGAAGCTTTCGAACTGGCCGGCGAAGCTGGAACCGAAGCGGTCTTCTACCAATGCGGAGGACCGGACAACCGTGAGCGCGCCGGTGCGCGCGGTGAGGTCGCGCCATGCCGCCAGCAGCGGGTCGAGCACTTCCGGCGTGATGGGTTGATCGAGCAGACCGAGCTTCATCGCCAGCGCGTGGCGGCGGGCTTGCGGACTCGACTGCGCGCCGAAAACGCCGCGCGCGTCGGCTTCGAGATGGAGGGCGCGGAGTTGCGTGCGGTAGGCTTCGGCATCGAGGCAGAAGCCCGGCGGGACCGGGAGGCCCGCTTGCGACAGACGCGCCAGGTTCGCGGCTTTTGGGCCGAAGCGGGAAGCGTCGGCGGCTTGGGATGAATTGAGGGGTGCGGTAGGGCGGGCTGGCAGCCCGCGGCAGGATGACATCCTGCCCTACCTTCCCGCCAGTTTGCCGTAATCCGAGTAGCCGGGCATCGGGTCGACCACCGTGATCTGTTCTACCGGGAAGTTGGACACAATCTCCACGCTGTCCTTGTGCACGATCAGCATCTCTTCAATGCGCACGCCCCACTGGTGCGGCTTGCCGTGCTGGGTTTCGAGCGCGAAAACCATGCCTTCTTTGATCTCGATCGGATGATCGAGCGACCAGATGCGCGAGATCACCGGTTGATCATATTGCGCGAGGCCGAGGCCGTGGCCCCACAGATTGGCGGCGGCCTGGTCTTCTTCCTCGTAGCCCCAGGCTTCCTTCGCCGACGGCCACTTCGACGCGATGTCGCGCGTGGTGGCGCCGACCTTCACCGCCTTGATGGAATCGTAAAGCCACTTGAGCGCGGTCGCGTAATAATCCTTCTGCTCCTGGCTGGGCTCGCGGCCGACCATGTAGGTGCGGTAGTAGCACGATTTATAGCCGTTCCAGGTGAGTGCGGCCAGGTCCATGAACACCATGTCGCCGGGCTTGATGATGCGGTCGGAAAAATTGCGCCAGTTCGGCCAGGTGTTGAGACCGGACGAAACAATCACATCCTCGACATCCTCCATGCCGGGGATGTTGTACAGGAACTCCATGATGTGGGCGGTGAGCTGGTTTTCGGTCAGCCCCGGCTTGAGGAATTTCATGAATTCCCAATGCGCGGCGTCGCCGATGGCGCCGACAATCCGCATGCATTCGTGCTCGTCTTGATTCTTGACGGCACGCGCTTCCATCATGGGGGTCATGCCGTCACCCCATTCGATTTTGTTTTCCTGGAAGATGCGAATCATGTTGATGTCGATGAAATCGCAGCCGAGCTTCATGCCCTCGACACCGCGCTTCTTCATTTCCTGCTGGATGGCGGCGGTGAACTTTCCGACCTGCATGGTGGACGCCGGGCCGGCCGCGCCTTTAATCCAGGCGTAGGAGTAGCGGATGTTTTCCTTGGGAATCCAGGGCGAATGCTTTTCGATGTGGAGGCCGATGTCGCCTTGCTCGAAGAGCACGGGCGCGTCGTCGCCGCACAGCAGCGCGTAGCGGAGGCCCGGCTTGAGGCGGTTCCAGCCGGGCGTCATGGTGCTGGTGACATAGCGAACGTTTTCGTCGTACATCAGCAGCATGGCGCCGAGGCCGTGAGCCTTCATGCGCTCCCGCGCACGCTCCAGGCGGTATTTGCGTAAGCGGTCCCAATTGATGCGCTCCTGCCAATCCAATCCCACCGCACCGACGTTAGCCATGCACACTCCTGTGATTTTGTTTGAGGCTGAGAAGCGGAACGGTCGATTATATCGAATCTCCGGCAGATCGCGCGGAATCCTCAGCCATGTTCTTTGTATTTCTTGAGCAGATTGCGGGCGATAATGAGCCGCTGCAGCTCGTTGGTGCCGCCGCCGATCACCACCAGCGGCGCGTCGCGGTAGTAGCGTTCGACGGGAAAATCTTTGGAGTAGCCGTTGGCGCCCAGAATCCGCATGGCTTCGAGCGAGACTTCGGCCGCGGTTTCAGTGGCGAACAGCTTGGCCATGCCGGCTTCGAGATCGCAGCGCTCGCCGCGATCGCGCTTCTCGGCGGCGGAATAGATGAGCAGTCGAGACGCTTCAATGCGCGTCGCCATATCGGCCAGCTTGTTCTGAATCGTCTGATAATCGGAGATCGGACGGCCGAAGGTGACGCGCCGCTGCGCGTAGCGGATGGCTTCCTCGAAGGCCGCGCGCGCGACGCCGAGTCCGCGGGCCGCGACGTTGAGGCGCTCCGCTTCGAGGCCGGTCATGACCTGTTTGAAGCCTTGGCCTTCGACGCCGCCGATCAGATTCTCGGCCGGTACCGGGAAATTGTCGAAGTGCAGCTCGCAGGTCTCGACGCCCTTGTAACCGAGCTTATCGATATCGCGGCCGACATTCATGCCATGCGCGCCCTTCTCGATAATGAACGCACTCATGCCGTGGTAAGCCGGCCGCGCGGCGGGATCGGTTTTCGCGAGCAACAGAAACGTGTTGCCGTGCCGCGCGTTGGTGATCCACATTTTCGAGCCGTTCACGTGGTAGATGCCGCCATTCGGTCGGGCCGTGGTGCTGATGTTTTGCAGGTCGGTGCCGGCATTTGATTCCGAAAGACAGATGCCTCCGCGCTTCGAACCCGTAGCCATCGCGGGCAGGAGCCGGCGCTTCTGTTCTTCAGTGCCAAACCGCGCCAGCACATCGCACATCACCGAGTGAGTGCCAAGCACGCCGGCCAGCCCCAGCCAACCGCGCGAGATCTCTTCGAAAATCATCGCGAAGGTGGTGTGATCGATCGCGGAGCCGCCATACTCTTCGGGAATGTTGAGGCCGAACAGGCCGATCTCCTGCATCTGGCGGACCAGTTCGTGGGGATATTCGTTGCGATGGTCCAACTCCGAAGCGACCGGCATCACTTCCTTGGCGACGAACTGCCGGACCGTGCTCAGGATGAGTTCCTGTTCGCTGTTCAAGCCTGGCACTTGACCGCTCCATTCCGGCTACAGATGCCGGCGCGCACGAGTTCTTCAATCTCCGCGTCGGTGAAGCCGGATTCGCGCAGGATCGCCTCGGTGTGCTCACCCACTTCCGGCGGCGGCCCCTGGATGGCGGCAGGTGTCAATGAAAACCCGAGCGGCAAGCGCGGCAGCAGAGCGGCTTCGGTTCCAGCCAGCGGGACGGATTCGAGCTGATGGAGAGCCTGGACCTGGCGATCGTGCATCAATTGCTCGGAATTCTGCACCGGGTCGTTGGCCACATCGTGCCGATCGAGAACGTCTGTCCAGTGCGCGACGGTGCCGGTTCGCAGGATCGCGGCGATCTCGCCGTCGAGTTCGGGGGTGTGGTGGACGCGATCGGGGTTGGTGCGAAACCGTGGATCTTCGAGCCACTCGAGTTTCTGCAATGCCGCGGCGAGGCGCCGAAACGCCTTGTCGCTTGAAATGCCGATCATGATTGCGCCGTCGGCCGTTGGATATGCGCCGTACGGAGCAAACGCCGTGTGGCGCGAGCCCTGCGGTTTCGGATTGACACCCGCGAACTGCCGGTAGAGCAGGTGATAGCACATGAACATGACGCCGGTCTGCAGTAGCGAAGCGTCTACGCGCTGGCCTTTTCCGGAGCGCTGCCGCTCGAAGAGCGCGGCTAGGACCCCGACCCCCATCCACACGCCGGTGCCGAGATCGAGGATCGATACGCCGGCGCGCAGCGGCGTCTCGGAATCGTTGCCGCTCATTCCGGTGACGCTCATGATGCCGCTGCGGGCTTGCAGGACGGCATCGTAGCCTGGCCGCGTGTAATCCGGGCCGCCCGAGCCATACGCCGTAATTGAGGCGTAAATGATATCCGGCTTACGCGCGCGAACCGCGGCTTCATCCAGTCCCAGCGCGGCCGCCTTGCCGCCGCGAAAATTTTCCAGCAGCACGTCGCAGGTTGCGGCGATGCGCAGCACCGCCTCACGGCCCGCTGGCTTCGTAATATCGATGGCCGCCGAACGTTTCCCGCGATTGAGCGGTGTGAAGTAGGCGCCCCACGAACCGCGATGCGGCCCCATGGCGCGCGCATCTTCGCCGCTGCCCGGGCGCTCGATTTTGATCACGTCCGCGCCGAGATCGGCCAGAACCATGCTCGTGGCCGGTCCGGCGACGATGGTGCTGAGATCGAGCACGCGCACGCCGGCCAGCAATTGGGGAAGCTCCGGCGCGCGGTCATTCGTCATTTTTCTATGCTCTCAAATCCGGGAAGATACCGCAGAGACACAGAGCCACAGACAAAAACCGAAAACGCAGGCCCTCGGCGTTCTCGGCACCCTCTGCGCCCGAGAATCAGGACGGCCCTGGCACACATGTCGTGCCTCGTTTCTCAGCGTCTCAGCGCCTCTGCGGTGAAATTGTGCTCCCTGTGGGATAATGAGAAGAACGCCCCCGTAACAGATGGATCCCCAATTCATTCGCAATTTCTCTATCATTGCGCACATCGACCACGGCAAGTCGACGCTGGCGGATCGTCTTCTGGAGATTACCGGCGCGCTTTCGCAGCGCGAAATGATGGAACAAGTCCTCGACTCCATGGACCTGGAACGCGAGCGCGGCATCACCATCAAGGCCCACGCCGTGCGCCTGAATTATCGCGCCGACGATGGCCGCGATTATCAGCTCAACCTCATTGACACGCCCGGCCACGTGGATTTTTCGTACGAGGTCTCGCGCAGCCTGCAAGCCTGCGAAGGCGCTCTGCTGGTGATCGATGCGTCGCAGGGCGTCGAGGCGCAGACCCTCGCGAACACCTACCTGGCGCTGCACCACAATCTGGAAATCATTCCGGTCATCAATAAGATTGACCTGCCGTCGGCCGAGCCCGAGCGCATCCGCGAGCAGATCGAAACCACCATCGGGCTCGACGCGAAGGATGCGGTGCTGGCCAGCGCCAAGCAAGGTACGGGTGTTCACGACATTCTCGAAGCGGTCGTGCACCTGGTGCCGCCGCCGAAAGGTTCACCCGACGCGCCGCTGCGTGCGCTGATTTTCGATTCGTGGTTCGATGCCTACCGCGGCGTCATCATTCTGGCACGCGTGATGGAAGGCACGCTGCGGAAAGGTCAGAAAATCCGGCTCTGGTCGAATCAGCAGGCGTTCGATGTGGACGGCCTCGGGTATCAGGCGCCGAAGGCCACCGCGTGCGACGAACTCTCCGCCGGCGAAGTCGGTTTCCTGTTCGCCAACATCAAGACCGTTTCCGACGCGAAGATCGGCGACACCATCATCGATCACGAAAACCCCGCCGCCGAACCGCTTCCCGGTTTCGAAGAGATCAAGCCGATGGTGTTTGCCGGCCTGTATCCGGTGGAATCGCACGAGCACGGCCTGCTGCGCGATGCGCTTGAAAAGTTGCGCCTCAACGATAGCGCGTTCAGCTTCGAGCCGGAGAATTCCGTCGCGCTCGGCTTTGGTTTTCGCTGCGGCTTCCTGGGCCTGCTGCATCTCGAAATCGTGCAGGAGCGCCTCGAGCGCGAATTCGACATCGACCTGATCACCACCGCGCCCGGCGTCCGCTATCGCATCACCACGACGGACGGCACCGTGATCGAAGTCGACAACCCGACCAAGTTTCCCGACCCGTCCTCGATCAAGCAGATCGAAGAGCCGATCATCGATGCCACCGTCATTACGCGCGAGGAATACCTCGGCGGCATTTTGAAGCTGCTCGAAGACAAGCGCGGCGTGCAGAAGAAGTTCGAATACATCGGCGGCGGCCGCGTCATGCTGACCTACGAGCTGCCGCTCAACGAAATCGTGCTCGATTTCTACGACCGTCTGAAATCCTGCTCGCGCGGCTACGCCTCGCTGGACTATCACCTGGCTGGATACCGCGTGTCGCCGATGGTGAAGCTCGACGTTCTGGTGGCGGGCGACCCGGTGGACGCGCTCACCATCATCGTCCACAAGGATTTCGCCTACGAGCGCGGCAAGGAACTAATCGCGCGGCTCCGCAAACTGATTCCGCGCCAGATGTTCGAAGTAGCGCTGCAAGCGGCCATCGGCAACAAGATCGTCGCCCGCGAAACCATCAGCGCCCTGCGCAAAAATGTGCTCGCCAAGTGCTACGGCGGCGACATCTCGCGCAAGCGCAAGCTCCTCGAAAAGCAGAAGGAAGGTAAAAAGCGCATGAAGCGCGTCGGCCGCGTCGAGATCCCGCAGGAAGCGTTCCTGGCGGTGCTCAAGGTGGGGCAGACGGAAGAGGCGGAGTAGCCAGCGCGTCCATAAGTCAACTCAGAGCCGCTCCAACGGAGATACCGGACAAGCGAAAATACAGGTTGCGAGCCTGCTGTTCAGTCATCCGGTCCAGGTCTTTGACAAAAATCATGGCTCGGCTCAGACGCATTTCTGAATCGTATCCGAGCATCCGCGGACGCCGCAACAGCCGGCGCTACTCCAACCTCCGGCCGCCATATGCTGGGCCGCGGAGTAGATTCTTGCCACTAATCGGGAAATTCTTCCCCAATCGGTCCAATTTGAAATAAGACCCGTTTCTATTTAAGTTATATAGGCGTATAATTTGTTTGTTCTTTTGTAGCCAGGTCCAGGGTTTGCGCTCTCGTTCGCGGGCTGCAAAAGCAAGGAATTGGCACCTGGTTCCCGCCTCACCTGGCTGCGTTAGCTCACATCTGGAGGCAACTATGAATGACGGGGCCAGCCAGACGCCAAATCAGCGAGCGCTGTCGTCCGCTGACCAAACCTCTTCTTCTCCAGCTCAATCTCAGGACGAAAATGATACCTGGATTGACAGAGTACTCAAGCTGCTTCGTTTGAAACTGTTCGTGGCTCTCCTCCCGCTGGTTCTCATAGGCCTGGTGCTGATTCACCTCGGCTACGCTCGTGCCGCCGCCGATGAACGTTACTATTTGCTTCGTGAGATTGGCGGGGGGCTTCTCATCTCAGGCCTGATTGGCGGCGCAGCCCGGATGTATTTCGCCTGGCTGGCGAGCGATTTCGAGGAGATCAAACGCAACTATGAAAACAGCCAATTGAACAGATCCCTCGGCGAGTTGATTACCGAGGTCTCCGGCCATACGACGGCGATTCGAGACTCTGCAAAGTCCCTGATCGCGCTGAACGCGGCTGAAGTTGACCGTGTCTATGAGAACAGGCATACGGCCTCCGCCGACATCAGCCGCGTTCTGGAAACCGAACAGAAGATGATCAAGATCATCGGCAACTCGATGAATGATCTGGTCCGGGACGATCAGCCCGACTTCAGGGCGGCATGGTCCTCCATGAAGGAACGACTTCGTTCGGGATCGAAGAGATACGACCCCGAACTCGAGGTCCGGTTGTTGTTGGTCGATCCCAACTCGGACGGGGCATACCTGAGAGCGGAGGCACAGAGCACCTTTACCCCTTCGGTCCTCTACAAAGACGTCGAACTGTCGATGCAAATTCTTCGAAATTTACTCGTCAATCAACAAACTCCTCACCTCCAAGTGAAGGTCTATAAAACAACGCCTGTCCTCTACCTGGCCTGGACACCTTCGGTGTCGTTCTTTCAGCCTTATTACTTCCGGCCGACGCACGAAGGCGGTGCTATCCCCGTGTTGCGGTTACATTCCTCCGGTCAAACGCAGAAGTTTTCGATGCACGCTGAGCTCGATTTCCATTTCGACTGGGTTTGGAACCATGCATCTGTCCCCTTGCTGGATTGGATGGATTCCTACGAGCGGAGTTGGGACAGCGCTCTGCGCAAAGCAGGGATCAAGAACGTCTTCTATGACAGCAAGACGAGTCTTGAGAGAATCCTTCGACTCATCGAGAATCCGGAGACCAAAAGGATCTGGCTCAAAGGCGCTACGCTGCATTCTTTCTTTGAACCGGGCCGGCTCTATGGCGCACTGCTGGAAGCGTGCAAGCGCCAGGGTGCCAAGATCCGGATCATGCTGATTGACCCGTCCAGTGAGCAGGCAAGGCTGCGCTGCTTCCGGGAATTTCTCGTGCACAATCCGGGCGCGAAAATCACTGACTTCGATCGCGCGCCGAGTATCCAACGGCCTCTCTTCTACCATATGGAGGCGACGATCAATGCGGTCTCTGCCCTGCTCGCCGACAAGAGCACGGGGGCGAACGTGCAGGCCAAGTTGTTTCGCTCCGGACCGGAAATGTTCATGATCCTGACGGACAAGTCTGTACTCGTGGAGCAATACCATTATGGGAAGCTGGGCAAAATGGGAAACGTTGCAGAAGACGTCCCACTGTTTGAGTACGAGAAGCTCACGGTACCGGCAGACAGCCTGGAGCATCCCTATTCGATATTCGAAGATCATTACGATTTTGTGTGGAAGCACTGCGCGTCTGCATTGCCAGCGCATCCGGAGGTTGGAATCTCGACTGCGGCATAAACGGATGCCTGCACCCTTAGCGTCTAGATCGGGTGGGTGTCCGATTTTGAACCGTGCACCCACCTCTCCCGCCATACGCTAAAATCCCCCTGAGGACGTCCGAGGCAACCCATCATGATCGAACTCAAAGTGAACGGAGTCAGCCGGAAGTTCGACGGCGATCCGGAGATGCCGCTGTTGTGGTATCTCCGCGATGAGCTCGAACTCACCGGCTCCAAGTACGGATGCGGCATGGGACTGTGCGGCTCCTGCACGGTCCATGTGAACGGCGCGGCCCAGCGCAGTTGCGTCACGTCCGTGAAAGACGTGGCCGGCAAGAGCGTCACCACCATCGAGGGCCTGGACAAGAACCACGCGCATCCGGTACAGGTCGCATGGGAAAAAGTGAATGTTGCGCAGTGCGGCTATTGCCAGGCCGGGCAGATCATGCAGGCCGCCGCGCTGCTCGCCGAAAAGCCGAAGCCGACCGACCACGATATTGACGAAGCCATGCAAGGCAACATCTGCCGCTGTGGCACGTATCAGCGCATTCGGCAGGCCATCCACATGGCCGCGGGGGTGAAAGCATGAACCGCATCGACTTGGTCAGCAGGCGCGGATTCCTCGAAACCGTTTTCTCCGCCGGCGCGCTCGTGCTCGGCGCGCAGATCCTCCCTGACCACGCGTGGGCCGACGGTACATCCGGCGATGCCGCCTGGCAGCCCACCGTCTATCTGGGTATCGAGCCCGACGGCCGCATCATTATCACGGCGCACCGCTCGGAAATGGGAACCGGCATCCGCACGGTGCTGCCTATGGTGCTGGCCGATGAGCTCGACGTCGATTGGAAACTCGTCACCATCGCGCAGGCGATCGGCGACAAAAAGTACGGCGATCAGAATACCGACGGCTCCACTTCCATCCGCAGTTTCTACGACGCCATGCGCCAATCCGGCGCCACCGCGCGCTTGATGATGGAGCGCGCCGCTGCCACCAAGTGGAATGTGCCGGCCGACCAGTGTAAGGCGCGCGACGGTCAGGTCACCGCCTCGGGACACAAGGCCGGCTACGGCGAGTTAGCGACGCTCGCCGCCAAGCAGCCGGTCCCAAAGAAAGAGGAGCTGAAGTTCAAATCGCCGGCCGAGTTCAAATACATCGGCAAAGGCGTGCCCATCACCGATCAGCCCGGTATCGTCTCCGGCACCGCGCAATTCGGCCTCGACGTCCGTCGGCCCAACATGGTCTACGCCTCCATCGAGCATCCGCCGGTGTTCGGCGGCAAAGTGAAATCGGTCGATGACGCCGAAGCCCGCAAAGTCCGCGGCGTGCAGAAGACGCTGCAGATTCCGCCATTCGCGCCGCCCTATGCGTTTCAACCTCTAGGCGGCGTCGCAGTCATCGCCGACAACACCTGGGCCGCGATGCAAGGCCGCAAGAAGTTGAAGATCAACTGGGACTCCAGCCCGCACGCCTCGTACGATTCCGAGTCCTACAAGAAAAGCCTCTTCGAAACCGTGCGCAAGCCGCAGAAGGAAGTGCGCAAGGTCGGCGACGTGGACGCGGAGTTCGCCAAGGGCGGCAAAATCCACGAAGCCGATTATTACGCGCCCATGCTGGCGCACGCGCCCATGGAGCCGGTCAACGCGGTCGCCGAATACAGAGACGGCAAAGTCACCGCCTGGGCGCCCACGCAGAATCCCCAAGCCGTGCAGGATACCGTCGCCAAAGCCCTCGGCATCAAACCGCAGGATGTGGTCTGCCACGTCACGCTGCTTGGCGGCGCCTTTGGGCGCAAATCGAAACCCGATTACGTGGCGGAAGCCGCGCTGCTTTCCAAGCAGGTCGGCAAGCCGGTGAAAGTCACCTGGACCCGCGAAGACGACATGCAGTTCGATTTCTACCACGCCGTCGCCGCTATGTACATGAAGGCGTCGGTGGATGCCAAAGGCCGGCCCACGGCCTGGCTGCAGCGCTGCGCCTTCCCGCCCATCGAATCCCAAAATGACGTCAACGCGCTGTATGGCGGTTTCGAGCAGGGTATGGGCTGGGCCGACGTTCCCTTCGACATCCCGCATCTCCGTATCGAAAACGGCCCCGCCGAGGCGCATGTGCGCATCGGCTGGCTGCGTTCGGTCGCGAACATCTATCACGCGTTCGCCGTGCAGTCGTTCGCCGATGAGCTGGCGGCGGCGGCCAACCGCGACCGCGTCGAGTACATGCTCGACCTCATCGGCAAAGCCCGCACGCTCGACCTTCCGTCGATTCCGCCAAACACGCCCGGCTATGCGCTCGAAACGGGCCGGCTTCGCAACGTGGTAGAGAAAGTTGCGGAGCAATCCGGCTGGGGAAAGAAGAAGTCCGGCGCCGGTCACGGCTTCGGGTTCGCCGTCCATCGCAGTTTCCAGACCTACGTGGGAACGGTCGTGGAGGTCGAGGTCGACGCGAAAGGCGCGGTCCACATTCCGCGCGTCGATTACGTCGTCGATACCGGCCTGGTCGTACATCCCGACCGCGTCCGCTCGCAGTTCGAAGGAGCCGCAGTCTTTGGCACCAGCCTCGCAATGATGGGCGAGATCACCGCGCAGAACGGCCGCATCCAGCAATCGAACTATCACAACTATCCCGTGGCGCGCATCCACGAAGCGCCTCACGAAGTGCACGTGACGATTGTGCAGAACGGTGCGCCCCCCGCGGGTGTCGGCGAGCCCGGTGTCCCGCCGATGGCGCCCGCCATTTGCAACGCCATCTTCGCGGCAACCGGGAAACGCGTCCGCGAGCTGCCGATCAAAAAGACGAAGCTCGTGTAACGTACACAATCACACTTGGTCCCCCAATTGCTCACCCCATCGCATGGGGCGTCGTTGGGTGTGGATCACGGGATCTGCGGCGCTCCTCCTCGTCGTCGCCCTCATTGTACTGAGCGCCACCGATACCTTCGGCCGCATGGCGCGCGACCGCGTCGTTCGCCTCTTGAAACAGCATTACGGCGCCGACCTGCAATTCAAAAGCCTCACCGTGCGATTATTCCCGGAAGCGCGCATTGAGGCGACCGGCCTCGCCTTCCGCCAACCCGGGCGGCCGGACACACCTCCGCTCATCACCATCCAGAGACTCTCGGCCGTCACCAACCTCCTCGAGGCCCTCCGGACACCGCCTCATATCCGGGAAGTCCGGTTCGACGGTCTCCGCATTCAGGTGTCGAGGCGGAGAAACGGCGGAGTTCCTCAAAAAACCGCGGGCCGCCAGCAACCGCCCGATTTCATCATCGATTCCGTGGTGGCCGATGGAACCAGGCTCACCGTCGTTCCCAGCAACGAAGGCAAGCCGCCGCTCGAATTCGACATCCGGCGGCTGCGGCTTTCCGGCGCCGGGCCATCGGATCCGATGTCGTTTCGCGCCACCCTGCGGAATGCCAAGCCGCCCGGTGACATTCAAACCACCGGTAAGTTCGGGCCGTGGGACCGCGATGATCCGGGCGGAACCCCCGTAAACGGCCAGTACACGTTTCGCGACGCGGACCTCTCGGTATTCCGTGGCATCGCCGGCAAACTCGCTTCCGACGGAAACTATCGCGGCGCCCTCGATCGCATCGAGGTCGACGGACAGACCGACGTCCCGGATTTCACCGTGACGCTCAGCGGCAATCCGGTGCATCTGAAGACCAGGTTCCACGCGATCGTCGATGGAACCGATGGAGACACCTATCTGCAGCCGGTCGACGCGCAGTTCGGCAAGTCGCGCGTCCGGGCCCAGGGGTCGGTCGAAGGGACCAAAGGAGTCAAGGGCAAGACCGTCTCGCTCGATGTGAATGCCGAGGGCCGCCTCGAGGACATGCTGCGATTCGGCGAGAAAGGCCCGCCCTCGATGCGGGGAGCGATCCGCTTTCATACGCAACTCATTGTTCCGCCCGGAGACGTGGACGTGATGCAAAAGCTCCGGCTCAACGGCGCCTTTCATATCGACGATGCGCGGTTTTCGAAACTGAATATCCAACAAAAAGTCAACGACCTGAGTCATCGAGGCAAAGGCAGACCGAAAGAGCCGAAAACCGATCTCGTCGCTTCGGACTTCCAGGGCCGGTTCCTGCTCGACCAGGGACAAATGCGTTTTCGAGAACTCTCGTTTCACGTGCCGGGCGTCGCCGTGACGCTTCATGGCCAATACGGACTCATGGACGAGCGCCTGAATTTCCACGGAGCCGCCGATCTCGCGGCCGATCTTTCCGAAACCACCACCGGCATCAAGTCGATCCTTCTAAAAGCGGTCGACCCGTTCTTCCACAAGAAGAATGCCGGCGCCGTGATCCACTTCCACGTCGCCGGTACGCGCGCTCATCCGAGCTTTGGCTTGGACCTGCACAAGTAAAAAGTGGACAATGGAAAACGATTGGCTCTGGTTCCACCCTATATCGAAGCGCTGCGGCCTTACGAAGCCGGGCGCAGCATTGACTCGGTACGCCGCCAATACGGCCTGAGCCACATCGCCAAGCTGGCCTCCAACGAAAATCCGCTCGGCGCTTCGCCGAAAGCCGTGGAAGCCATCAGGCGCTCGCTCGCAGGCTTGAATCTCTATCCCAGCGGCGGCCTCGAACTGCGCCAGGTGCTGGCCCGCGAATTCGACCTCAAAGTCGAGAACGTGATTGCCGGCAGCGGTTCGGAAGGCATCATGTCCAACATCATCCGCACCTTCCTGGGCGATGAGGACGAAGTGCTCACCACCGATGCGGCCTTCATCGGTTTTCAAGTGCTGGCCCGCTCCCGCGGCGTGAAGTACCGCACCGTGCCCTATCGCGACTGGCATTACGACCTCGATGCGCTCGCGGCTGCGATCAATCCGAACACAAAGATCATCTACCTCGCCAATCCCAACAACCCGACCGGCACGATTTTCACCCGCCAGCAATTCGACGAGTTCTACCGCCACGTGCCCGAGCGCGTGCTGATCATCCTCGACGAAGCCTATTTCGAATACGCGAAGGATAACCCGCGGTATCCCGATTCGATGCAGTACCGCTACGACAACGTGATCACTCTGCGCACGTTTTCGAAGGTGTACGGCCTCGCGGGCGCGCGCATCGGCTATGGATTCGCGCACGAAGAGCTGATTCGGAACTTACTCAAAGTCAAGTTGCCCTTCGAGCCTTCCACGCCCGCGCAGGCCGCGGGAATTGCGGCGCTCGCCGATAAGGAGTTCCTGCACCGCTCGCTGGAACTGAACGCGCGCGGCTTGCGCTCTCTCGCCGAAGGGCTGCGCGGCGCCGGCCTCACGGTGGTTCCCTCGGAGGCAAACTTTGTGATGATCGTGCTGGCGTCGGAACACCAGGCGCACGACATGTTTGAGAAACTATTGTCGCAAGGCATCATTGTGCGCCCGCTGCGCGCTTTCGGCCTGCCGCAATGCGTGCGGATCTCCACCGGCGCTGACGAGGACAACCGGCGGTGTGTCGAAGCGTTCAGCCGCGCGGCACCAGGGCTTTAGTCCGAACCGCCACCACGATCCCACTGGCCCATGCCATCGGAACGACCGTGTACTCCGGATGCGAGGCCAACTCGCGCATCAGGAGCGGTACCCGGTCGGCGTGCCCTTGCGGCCAGTTTGGCTGCGGGAGCAGATCGTCGACCACATAGAATCCGCCCACTCGCACAACCGCGAGAGCCTTCTCCAGCCTCTCGTATTTGCCTGCCATGGCGTCCGCGAACACGAGATCGAAACTGGCGGGCGGTTGCCGCTCCAAAAAGCGTTCCGCATTCTCCGTCACCAAGTGAAGCCTGGCATCCCGTTCGAACGTTTCGCGCGCAATTCGCTGAACGCCGCCATCCGGATCGATGCTGATGAGTTGAGACGACGCATCCATGCCGTCCAGCAACCAGGCCGTGGCAACGCCCGTTCCCGTGCCCAGTTCCAGTAAACGCCCCCCGGGCTTGGACGCGGCCAGCGCGCGAAGCAGGGCGCCCGTCCGTGTCTCTGAAGCCATCGTGAAACCGATCTCGGCGGTTCGCTCCAGAAGCCGGAGCGAGACAGACGGAGGGCGGATGAACTCCAGCTCTTCCATGTTTGGTCCTTCGATTACGCCAGCGTGTTGATTGAAGCGGAGCGCTTCGCTTCAAACGCAGCAATCTTCGGTTCGTGCTGCAGCATATAACCGAGCTCATCCACGCCTTCCAGCAGGCAGTGCTTGGAAAAGCCGTCTACCGGAAATTCCACTTCGCGGCCCGCGGGCGTTGTCAGGGTCTGGTGCGCCAGGTCGATCGTCACTCTTGCGTCCGGATCCTTCTCCACCGCGCGAAACAACTCCGCATGCACATCCACCGGCACGATCACCGGCAGCAGCCCATTCTTGAGCGAGTTTCCCCGAAAAATGTCCGCGAACGACGTGCTGATCACCGCGCGAAACCCGTACTGCGTCAAAGCCCACGGCGCGTGCTCGCGCGAGCTGCCACACCCGAAATTGTCGCCGGCCAGCAGGACCTGCGCGCCCTGCCCCCGCGGCTGGTTCAGAATGAAATCGGGTTTCGGGTTGCCCTGCTTGTCGTACCGCCAATCGCAGAACAGATTGGCGCCGAGGCCCTCCTTGGTGGTCGTCTTCAGAAACCGCGCGGGAATAATCTGGTCCGTATCGATGTTGGTGGCCGGCATCGGCACCACGCGGCTTTCGATCTTCTGAAATTTCATAACAGGGTCCTCACGTCGGTCACCACGCCGGTGATGGCGGTGGCGGCGGCCGTCAGCGGGCTCGCCAGGAACGTCCGCGCGCCCGGCCCTTGCCGGCCTTCGAAATTGCGGTTGCTCGTCGAAACGCTGTACTGGCCCGGCTCGACCATATCGCCGTTCATGGCGAGACACATCGAGCAGCCGGGCTCGCGGTAATCGGCGCCCGCCGCGCGGAAAATTTCCGGCAGCCCTTCGGCCGCCGCTTGC
>Ga0335078_10002705_pt1 | contig 26717 bp, 23 predicted proteins | sample Lox_Sample_32_FD_206711 | JGI IMG/M metagenome (GOLD analysis project Ga0335078, IMG submission 206711) | Soil microbial communities from Loxahatchee National Wildlife Refuge, Florida, United States - Lox_Sample_3.2 | ecosystem: Environmental > Terrestrial > Soil > Wetlands | place: USA... | reverse complement strand
CGCCTCCAGCGGGTGCTGCAGTTGCTGCAGCACCGGGCCCTGGTGCCTGGTGGCGTAGGTGTCGCCGGGCAGCAGCAGCACCGGCAGCCGGTTGACGGTGGCCAGCGCCGCCCCGGTGACCATGTTCAGCGCGCCCGGGCCGATCGAGGAGGTCACGGCCAGGGTGGCGTGCCGCCGGCTGTGCTTGGCGAAGGCAGTGGCCGCGTGCACCAGGGCCTGCTCGTTGCGGCCCTGGATGAACGGCATCGCGTCGCTGAGCTGGTCCAGCGCCTGGCCGAGCCCGGCCACGTTGCCGTGGCCGAAGATGCCCAGGGTGGCGGGGATCAGCCGGCGGCGCTGGCCGCCGGCGACCGAGTACTGCCGGGACAGATAGGTCACCAGGGCCTGGGCGGCAGTCAGCCGTACGGTCTGGGGGGTCATCCTCGGATCTCCTTGATGATCTGCGCGATCTGCTCGTCGAGGGGTAGATGAACTCGACACTGCATGACCGGATTCACCAAGTCAACAGAATGGCAGCCATCAAAAACCCATCATTCTGAGGATCGTGACCATGGTGCCGCCAGTCCGGCCTAGGAGGTCAATTAGGCCGAACTGAGCTGGATCTTGCCTCGGGAGACCAGGGGCTCGCGGCGGTGCGCGATCGCGCTTGGCCGGGGTATTGTCACAGAGAAGAAACCTCATTAACCCATCAGGACGGGCAGCATGGCTCATCCCTATCCCATCCGGGAGATAGCTCGCCAGGCCGGCGTGAGCGAGGCCACCGTGGACCGCGTGCTCAACCATCGGGGCGGCGTGCGCCCGAGTACCGTCAACGACATCAGGCAGGCCATCGCCGACCTCGACCGGCAGCGCAGCCAGCTGCGCCTGGCCGGCCGGGTATTCATGATCGACATCGTGATGCAGACCCCCGACCGGTTCTCCTCCGCGGTCAAGACCGCGCTCGAGCAGGAGCTGACCTCGCTGCAGCCCGCCGTCGTGCGCTCGCGGTTCGATTTCCGCGAGAAGGGCCATCCGCGCGAGATCGTCAAGGTGCTGGACACGATCGCCCGGCGGGGCTCGCGCGGGGTCATCCTCAAGGCGCCGGAGGCGCCGGAGGTCAACGCCGCGGTGCTGCGCCTGGGCGAGGCGGGCATCCCCGTGGTCACGCTGGTGAGCGACCTGCCGTTCAGTAAGCGGGTGGCCTACGTCGGCATGGACAACCGCTCGGCCGGTGCCACCGCGGCGTACCTGGTCAACCAGTGGCTGGCCGAACGGGACAGCCGGATCCTCGTCGCCCTGAGCCGCAGCGTGTTCCGCGGCGAGGAGGAGCGCGAGATCGGCTTCCGGGCCGCGATCCGTGAGCGATGGCCGCACCGCGGCCTCACGGAGATCACGGACAGCGACGGCCTGGATACTTCTGTCTACCGGCTGGCGCTGGATGCCCTGGATCAGCACGCCGACATCGAGGCCGTCTACTCCATCGGCGGCGGCAACCGGGCGATCCTCGACGCCTTCGACGCCCGCCGGCGGCCCTGCCGGGCCTTCATCGCGCACGACCTGGACCGGGACAACCGGCAGCTGCTGGAGGCAGGCCGGCTGTCCGCCGTGCTCTACCACGACCTCCGCCGGGACATGCACCGCGCCTGCCAGATCATCATGCAGGCGCACGGCGCGCTGGACGGTCCCATCGTCACCTCGCCCGCGCCCATCCAGGTGATCACGCCGTTCAACGTCCCGCCGGAGGCGATGACCTGAGGCGGAGGGCGTGGTGGACTAGGCCGGCGTGCCGGTGGCTATGGGACGGGCGGGGTCGGCGATCCAGTTGGACCAGGAACCGACGTAGAGCGCGGCGGGAATGCCGGCCAGCGCGAGGGCGAGGACCTCGTGGGCGGCGGTGACCCCGGAGCCGCAGTAGGCACCGACCCAGGGGGGTACGGGGGGGCGGTCCCCGGGGGGTCGCCTCCCGGGAGGCAACAGCGCGGCGAACCTGGCCGCGAGCTCGGCGGTGTCGCGGAACGTCCCGTCCAGGTTCACGTTGCCGGCGGTGGGTGCGCTGACCGCGCCGGGGATGTGACCTGCCACCGGGTCGGCCGGCTCGGTCTCGCCGCGGTAGCGCTCCCCGGCCCGCGCGTCGAGCAGCAGGCCGGTCCGTGCCGCCGCCTGCGCGCCCGCCGCGTCGAGCAGCGGCAGGTGACCGGGCTCCGCGGTGAAGCCGCCGGGCACGGGCACGGGCTCGGCCGTGGTCACGGGCAGGCCGGCGCCGGCCCAGGCCCGGTAGCCGCCGTCGAGCACCCGGACGTCCTGATGCCCGAAGTAACGCAGCGTCCACCAGCCCCGGGCGGCGATCGTGGCGTCCCCGTCGTCGTACACCACCACCGGCCGGTCCCGGCTCACCCCGGCCGCTCGCATCGCGGCCTGGAACGCCGCCGCGTCCGGCAGCGGGTGCCGTCCCCCGGCGCCGGGCGGCCCGGCCAGGTCGCGGTCCAGGTCGGTGAAGACCGCGCCGGTTAGGTGTCCTTGGCGGTAGCTGTCGATGCCGGGCGGCCCGCCGAGCCGCCAGCGCACGTCCAGGAGCACGGGCGCCGGGTCCTCCGCCAGTTCGGCGGCCAGCGCCCCGACGCTGACCAGGTACTCGTCCCGGCCGGTCCGCTGGTTCATGCCGCGGTGTACGTGAGCGCGGGCACGAGCTGCTCCGACGGGGTGAGCGAGCCGTGCATGCCGACAAGCGCGGCCTCCCCCGGCTCCGCCTTCGTGGCCACGATGGCGAGGCTGCCTGATGGGGCGGCAATGACATCGCCGATCCGGTCGGCCATGCGCGCGTCGACCGGGCCGAACCATCCTTCTTTGATGGCCTCGTCCCTGGACAAGACCCAGGCGCGGTCGCCGAGCGTCTCCCGCCAGGTGGCGAGGACATCCCCCGCGGCACCGCGCCGGGTGTAGAGGTGCCTCGCTCTCGGCTCGCCGCCGAGCAGCGCCAGCCCGGACCTCAGCTCCCGCATCGCGTCCACGTCGAGCCTGTCCTCCGGACCGACATCGACAATGCCGTGGTCTGCCGTCACGTACAAGCAGGTCCCGGACGGCAGGGCCCACGCGAGCTGTTCTGCCAGCTTGTCCACATGCGCCAGCTGGTAGTACCAGGCATCCGAGCCGACGCCGAACAGGTGCGCCGCGTTGTCAAGGTCGCCGTGGTACGCGATTACGAACGCGCGCCCGTTCTCGGCAAGGGCCGCCGCGGCCTGCGCAGCCAGGGCGCCCATGGTATCGGCCGGCCGGAGTACCGCACCGCGCATAGCCGCCAAGGTCAGGCCCGAGCCGCGGAACGAGCCCCGGGCCACATGGACAGCCGCGATGCCAGCCGCGGATGCCCGCTCGAAGAGCGTAGGCAATGGCTGCCACTGACAAGGATCGACCCGCGAGTCCCAGCGCAACGCGTTGAGCAAGAGCTTCTCGCCTGGTATCAGGACCTTGAGGCCGAACATCCCATGCTGGCCTGGCGGGCTCCCGGTGCCGAGCGAAGCAAGGCTCGTGGCCGTTGTGGCCGGGAACCCAGCCGTGATCGGCTTGGAGTTGAGCGCGAGCTCGGACAGGAACGGCGCGGCGGCGGGATGGGCGCGGAGCTGGTCCCAGCCGAGCCCGTCCACGATGAGCAGGCACGCCCGCTGTGCGGGCGCCAGGCCGAGGACGTTGTGCGACTCGGGCGTTTCCGGATCGAGGGACGCGAGAATCGATGATGACAAGTCCGACAGAGTCGCCGTCCCATAGGACGGCACGGTCGGCGGATGTCTCGGCTCAAGCGTCATACGGGAATCCTCACCTGCTACTCGCGGGGGCCACTCAGCATCTTGCCGGAACATGGTGTCACTGGACGGGTAGCGGCGGCAAAACGAACCTTCAGCTACCGCCCACCGGACTTTCAGCTGCCGCGGACCGCGGTGGCGTCGGACAGCTCCCGCGCGAAGCTCAGCAGCTGCCGGACGGCGTCCTCCCCGTCGGCGGCCTGGCTGACCCGCAGCGAGAAGTCATCGGCCGTGATCGTCCCCAGGTAGCCGTGATCAGCCTCGCAGTTCTCGTCGCCGCAGTGCGCGGGCTCGAGCTCCAGGTGGGAAAGGACGTTCCAGCCAATGGTCAGCATCACTTCCGATGGCATGGTGACGCCGGGCACGTAGGCCGCCGGGTCGGGCACCACGCGGCTGAGGGCCACGGATGAAATCTTGGCGAACCGGATCGCCTCGGTGCTCGTCTCCGCCCGCGGCCTGCTGTCGGCATCCTCGGCGGGATGCTCATCGGTGTGCGAGTACACCAGCCGGGTCGGGGTGAGCACGAGCACGGTCATGTGCCGGCGCACCTCCATGCCCGGGTCGAAGATCGCGTCGTGGTGGACGACATAGGCCGTGACTGGTTCCGATCCGAGCGCCGAGGCGACCGCGTCGGACACCAGGCCCGGGTAGTAGCCACTGCGCTCTATCGCGGCCCGCAGGCCATCGGTCAGGACTCGCGTTTCCCTCATGCCCCCATCCTGCACCGTCCCGGGGGATGCTTCACCCACGGGCCTTAATCTGGGTCTTCGCGCCCGACCGGGCTGACCCGGAAACCTTACCCGGTTACGCGCCGGCCAGACAGCCGGCTTCCGGCATCTTCCGGCGGCTCGGCATCCCCGGCGAAGTGCGGCCTTATCCCGGCGAGCTGCAGCACCCGCTCTTCGGCCGGCTCCGGCAGGGCCATCGCGCTCGCGCTCGGCGCGGGCTTGGGTTTGCGCGGCTTCCTCGGCCCGGCCCCGCCGCCCCGTCCCTTGTACACGATCAGGCCGTTCACCGGATCAGGCACGGCATCGAGGGCAGAACGGACTGCCGGAAGGACGCGGAACGCTTCCCACTGCTCGTCGGAGTCGAAGAGCACCTCGAATACGACGCCGTAACGATGCTCGTGCCACTCCCAGGAGACGGCACCGTGGGTGACCGCCGCTTCGGTGAGCTCATCCTGGTAGGAGTCCTTCCAGCGGCGAGCGGGCAACGCCTGCGCGTCGAAAACCTCGATCGACCACCACTCGGACATGCTTGTTTCCACCGCCATCCGGTCGCACGCTGAATCCCCTGCTTAAGATAGTACGCCTTTGGGCGATCTGCCGGTAGGCTCGTCCGGCGGCGATGCGGCGGTGCGGCGTCGCCTGGATTATCCAGGAACGAGCAACAAGGGAAGGCGGCGCCGATGAAGGGGGGCGGGGAGGCGGCCGGCGCGAGATGGAGCGGCCTGAGGCTATCGGTGACGTTGCTCACCGTGATCCCGTGGCCCTCAGCCGGGCCTGCGCCGCCTCTGGCGCCGGCCACCGCGGCCGCCGCGATGGCGTGGGCGCCGGCCGTCGGGGTGCTGCTCGGTGTCAGCGGCGCGGTCGTGCTGCTCGTCGCCGACCATCCGCTCGGAGCGGGCCCGCTGACCGGAGCAGGGCTCGCGATCGCGTCACTCGCCCTGCTCAGCCGGGGACTTCACCTGGACGGGCTAGCGGACCTGGCAGACGGCCTCGGCAGCGGCAAGCCTGCCCCGGCGGCGCTCGATATCATGCGCCGTTCCGACATCGGGCCGCTAGGCACCGTCACGCTCGTCCTGACGCTCATCATCCAGGTCGCGGCGCTCGGTCATGCCGAATCGGCGGGTCACGGCCGAGGGCCTGCCGCGCTTATCGCCGCAGTCGTCGCCGGCAGGCTCGCGATCACGTGGGCGTGCCGCCGTGGCGTGCCAGCGGCCAGGCGGGAAGGGCTGGGCGCGCTCGTGGCGGGTACGGTGCGCCCCGTGATCCCGGCCGTGACCACGCTGGTCACGTTGTCGGCCGCGATCGCCGCGGTGATGATCTCCGCGACGGTGACCGGCGGGCCCCCCGGCTGGACCCTCCCTTTGGCTGTGGCCGCCGGCCTGGTCGTCGCCTCGGGGCTGGAGCGGCACGCGGTGCGCAGGCTAGGCGGCATCACCGGCGATGTCCTCGGCGCGCTGGCCGAGGTCACAACCACGGTCACCCTGGTAGTGGCCGCCATGGGTCCGCGAGCTTTACCGCAACGTGCCCAGGCCAGGGCCGTCACGTCCGGAAGCGCTCGCCCATCTGCGAGGCGATGCTCTCCGGCGCAAGGTCGACGGCGCCCTCCCAGTGCATACGCTCAAGGAACGTCGAGTCCGAGCGGTAGAAGGGCCTCAGGTTCGAGCGGCAGGCCAGGCGCAGGTTCAGCGGGTAGCCCTCCGTGGCGGGCGGGGCTCCGTAGATCGCGCAGTTGAAGCTCTGGAAGCCCATCCCCGCGTATGCCCCCAGGGCCAGTACCAGCCCATGGGCCAGCTCGCCGACGAGGTCGTCGTCGAGCTCCGCGGGTGAGGAGATGCCGGGGACGAATGCCCTCAGCTCGGCGGGAGCGATCGGAGCAAAGCTGACGATCCACTGGATGCGGCCGGTATCCCCCAGGTAGCGCTCCCCGCTGCGGCGCTCGGCTTCCAGGTAGGCGTCGAACCGCTGCCGCGGTACATCTGCCAGCATGCGCTGCGCCGTCGTCGGCTGGGAATCGACTATCCCCTGCAAATGGGGATGAAACAACGAGCTTCCCGAGGGCAGCATGTGGTTGGCGTTGATCGACGCCCACCGTGACTGCGGTTCTGCCGCCATTACCGCCTTCGCGAAGGCGACCTGCGCGGCCAGGTTGTCGGCGAGCAGCCGCTGCGTGATCTCGCCGAGCGGCAGGTAATGCAGCCTCGGCGAGTAGACCGACACCGAACTGTGCGATGAGTACGCGTGCAGATTTGCGAACAGGACGGCCTCGCCTCGTTCGATCCGCCCGTCAGGGTGGATCCTGGCTGGCAGCTTAGGGGTCAGCCGGTCGACCCGGCCTGGGCAGAACGGGCAGCTCGCCTCGCTCTCCCGCGCGAGCACCTCCAGGTCGAAGTCGCTGGCGGGCATCAGGCCACGCTCGGGCAGGATGCGTGAGCTGTGCCCGGTCAGCGGATCGAAACGCACCTCGATGGTCGTGCGGACCAGCTGGCCCGTGCTGGGCTCGATCATCTCGGCCGTCAGCAGCTCACGTCTGAGTTCCATCTTTTCGCCTCCGCAGTTCGTCAGCTCAGCCGGATCCGCGGGTCGGCGACGGTCAGCGCGATGTCGGCGATCAGGTTGCCCGCCACGGTCAGCACCGCGCCGATCAGCGTGTACGCGATGAGCACCGGGTAGTCCTCGTTCCCGAGGCTGTTAAAGAACAGCAGGCCCAGGCCGTCGTAGTTGAAGACGTACTCGGCGATGAGGTTGCCCGCGAGCAGCGCCGGGATCGACAGCCCTACCAGCGTGATCATCGGCAGGCAGGCGTTGCGGACCAGGTGCCGGGTCAGCACGAGCCGCTCCGGCAGGCCCTTGGCCCGCGCGACCTTGATGTAATCCTGGGCCAGGGTCTCCATGGCCGAGGACCGCATGTACCTGGAGAAGCCGGCCAGGATCAGCAGGGTCAGGCAGAGGATAGGCAGCGTCATGTCGCGCCAGTCCCCCATCACGGTGACCAGCGAGGTGGACTGGCTGGCCTCGAAGCCGAAGATGCTGAAGCTCAGCGCGAAAACCTGGATCGCGATCAGGTAGAGCAGGAAGTCCGGCATGGCGTAGGCGGTGAAGGCCACGCTGGTGATCACCTGGTCGCCGAAGGTGTTCCTCCTGACCGCCTGGTAGATCCCGAGCGGGACGGCGATAAGGACCGCGAGCAGCAGCGCCATGCCGGACAGGTACAGGCTGCGCGCCCACCGTTCCTGGAACAGCGCCGCCACGGGCTGGTTCAGCTTGTAGGAGTAACCGAGGTTGCCGTGCAGCACACCGCTCAGGTAGTGCCAGTACTGCACGATGATCGGGTCGCTGAAGCCGTTCTGCTCGTTCCATGCCGCGATCGCCTGGGGCGAGGCTTTCGGCCCGAGGACCACGATGGCGGGCGAGGGGAAGACCGCGCGCAGCAGGATGAAGACCGCGCGCAGCAGGATGAAGACCGCGCGCAGCAGGATGAAGACGAAGACCGAGATGCCGATCAGGATCACGAGTGACGTCGCGAACCGCCGGATCAGGTAAGCAGTCACCCGCCACTCTCCTCGCCACGAAGCTCATGGCCAAGCCGCGCCAGCGTCCCGCCCGGTTCTGGTCTACCAGCGGCAGTCCGGCCCGTCCACACGGGCATGTTTCAATTGCGGAAAGGCCAGGACACCGCACCTCGCCAGCCGGACGACGCCAAGCAGGACCCGAGGCAGGAACCGCCGATGCCGACACATGAAGTATTCAACCAGCCACCCCCGCTGACCGGGTACGACGTCGCCGACGACGCGGCGATGCTGAGCGCGCTGCGGCGCGAGGGGGCTGGCTGGGCGCAGGACGCCGTCCATGAACTCGGCCGCCTGGCCGGCTCGGCGCAGGCGCAGGAGCAGGGCCGTCAGGCCAACGAGAACCCGCCGGAGCTGCGCACGCACGACCGCTTCGGGAACCGGGTGGATGAGGTGGAGTTCCACCCGGCCTGGCATGAGCTGATGACGGTGGCGGTGCGGCACGGCCTGCACGCCGCGCCGTGGCGGGACAGCCGTCCCGGGGCGCACGTGGCGCGGGCGGCGGGCTTCTATGTCTGGGGCACGGCCGACGCCGGGCACTGCTGCCCGATCTCGATGACCTATGCCATCGTGCCCGCTCTGCGGCTCGCGCCCGGCCTCGCCGGGCGCTTCGAGCCGCTGCTGGCAGCCCCGGAGTACGACTTCGGCCTGCGGCCGCCGGAGACCAAGCGGGGCCTGCTCGCGGGCATGTCGATGACCGAGAAACAGGGCGGCTCCGACGTCCGGGCCAACACGACGCGCGCGGTGGCAGTGGAGGGGGATGGGGGGAGCTACCTGCTGACCGGGCACAAGTGGTTCACCTCGGCGCCGATGGGCGACCTGTTCCTGGTGCTCGCCCAGGCACCCGGCGGGCTGTCCTGCTTCCTGCTGCCCCGGGTCCGGCCGGACGGCACGCTGAACGGCATGCGCCTGCAGCGGCTGAAGGACAAGCTCGGCAACAGGTCGAACGCGTCAGCCGAGGTCGAGTACGACGAGGCGCTGGCCTGGCTGGTCGGCGAGGAGGGCCGCGGTGTCCGCACCATCATCGAGATGGTGAACGTGACCCGGCTCGACTGCGTGCTCGGGACGGCGACCGGCATGCGGGCCGGCGTGACGATGGCCGCGCACCATGCCGCCCACCGGACGGCCTTCGGCCGGAAACTGGCCGACCAGCCGCTGATGGCCGGTGTCCTGGCCGACCTCGCGATCGAGTCGGAGGCGACCACGATGGCGGCGTTCCGGCTAGCCGGGGCGACCGACCGCGCGGTCCGCGGTGACGAGCAGGAGGCCGCGTTCCGCCGCCTGGCGCTGGCGGCCACCAAGTACTGGGTGTGCAAGCGCGCGCCCGCGCACGCCGCCGAGGCCCTCGAATGCCTGGGCGGCAACGGCTACGTGGAGGAATCGGGGATGCCGCGCCTGTATCGCGAGGCTCCGCTGGCATCCATCTGGGAGGGTTCGGGCAACGTCGCCGCGCTCGACGCGCTGCGCGCGCTGACCAGGCAGCCAGAGTCGGCCGAGGCGTTCTTCGCCGAACTCGATCAGGCCGCCGGGGCGGACAGCCGGCTGGATCAGGCGGTCCTGCGGCTGCGCAAGGAACTCAGCGACCCGTCCGAGGCCCGTGCCCGCCATCTGGCCGAGGCCATGGCGCTCGCCCTGCAGGGCGCCCTGCTCGTCCGGTACGGCGACCCCGCCGTGGCCGACGCGTTCACCGCCTCCCGCCTGGCCGACGGCGGCGGGTCTTCGGGGTCTTCGGGTTGGGGCCGTGCCTTCGGCACGCTCCCGGCCGGCGCCGACACCGCGGCTATCGTCAGGCGCGCCACGCCCATGGTCCCGGCTGGCTGACGGCCGGGAAAGACATTCCGGGAAAGCGAGAAGGCGGGTCCCGGAGGACCCGCCTTCTGGAGAACCGCGCCTGGAAACACCCACCCAGGCCCCTGAGGTTTCGCGCCCCTTCCATGCCATTGAGCTCACGGAAGGACACCGCACCCTGGGAATGTCGTGGTACCGAAGTCACGAGCAAGCAAACTTACGGAGAGACCCCCCCGGATTAGTGCCAGTGCGCACATGGGCCTCTCATCCGATACGAGCCGCCCGGCCGCGGACTAGTTTCCCGTTGCCGCCCGGAACCTGACAACCAATTCGGCTGGTACGCGGCCACGGTCCTTGACCTCGATGCCTTGCGCCTTGGCCCATTCACGGACCTCGGTGGTGTTCGGCCCGCTGGCCGCGGCCCGGCGACCCGCCCGCGCCGGACGGCGGGCAGAGCCACTGCTCCGCCGCGCGGCCTCGACATACCGCGACAGCGCCTTGCGGAGCGCCTCGGCGTGCTTCGCGTTCAGGTCGATCTCGTACTCGGCGCCATCCAGGGCAAAGCGGACGGTACCCTCTGCCTCACTGCCATCGATGTCATCGATGAACAGAGTTTGTATCTTCTGAGCCACGTGTACTCCGTTCCACTCGTTGAATAGTGCATAAGCGTATACGATCAGCAGGCGATAGGTGGAGCAGGTCTCTAATTAAGATTGCACGCGGTTCACGGAACGTTGACCACTACCTTACCGGCGAAGTGGCGGGCGGCGGAAGAAGTCACCAGCGACGCCAGGGCACGCTCCTAAGGAGGTGACGGAGCGCAAGCCCGGGCGCACTCTGCTGTCTTGTGAAATCGTTTGCTCATGATTCGTGTCATGGCCGAAACGTGCCGTGTGCTTGGCTGACGTTCGCATTGCCCGGCCCGCTGCCTAAGGGGCCGGGGAGTGAGCCCGGTAAGCAGGCGCCACCCAGGCGGGCGGCGCATTACGGGGTTTCACCGTGATGCACGTGCAGCAGAGTCCCGTTTCGCTGAGCCGAACTCCCGGGATTCCCGGTCCCGGCAAATGGACAGCGGCTCATTGATACCGCAACAGCGGCGCATAGCCGCCGCCAGCCGACCCGCCAAGTCGACATAGCGACAAGACATTCGAGGTCAGGACCGGGCCGGCAGCACCTCCTCCGCAGGCGCGGACCGCCTGCGGCGCCGGCCGAGGGGCGGTCCGCCGCTCGCGGCCAGCGAGCACCGCCGCGCCGCCGGGACCTCTCCCCGGAGATATCCGATCCGCTTTAGCAGCTTGAACTGATCCTGCAACGTCGAGATTCCTGCGGCTTTGCCGCCCGCGAAACACCGAGCGGCAAAGTCACCGGGCTCCGCCGGCTTGCCAGTGGCCTTGACACGTGCATATGAGCCGGTATGCGGTGGGCGACGAACAAGCCACGTTGTGATTTATCGCACGCTGAGAACATATTCCCGGCAGCCGGGTGACCCCGAAGCCCGCCGGCCGCTCTTGCATCCTGCGTTTACATCGGTCCGGCCGGCGAGGACTCCATTGGATCTGCCGTTCTCGCCGAAGAGACCGCGGCGCAGGGCGATATTTCCGCGCGGCCCGGTGAGCCACCTGGCCATGTTCACGTAGCGTTCACTATCGACGCGGTCAGGCGCACCCCTTTTCCGTTCCGGGAAATCTTCAAGGCCGCTGATAGCCGCCCGGCCGCTAGCCGGCGGCCGGGCATCGCGGGCAGGCGGACGGCCCGATGCCGGTCCGGCCGTTCGCAGCCTTCGCGGTCGTGCCTGACGGGACGACAGGTGTGCCGCTGCACCGTGCCCAGGCGACGGGAATTGGTCATGCCTGCCAGCGGCCGCCATGATGCGGAGGCGGGAGACATCCGCTATGTCCGCCTCGCCCTGGCCCGCTTCTCCGGCCAGGCGGGAATCACCCGGAAAACGTTGCCCAGCCGGAAATGGGCAGGTCCGACGGACGGCTCGGGGGCTAACCCGGCGCGGCTGACCGCTAACGCGATATTTACATTGCTCTGATTGGCAATACCGGCCGACGGGGATTCAAAGCCGGGCACGGTGCACGGGCGGAGCCGCCGGGCACGGTGCGAGCATGGCGGCAGATCAGCGAACCCAGGTCACGATTAACCACCCTCCTGTCGGTGCTTCGAGCGCCATCCAGCCGATATGACCCGTCACCACGGCCATGGCGGCACGCACGAGGGGACGCCGGCCCGGCCGGCGGACAGCCAGGCTGGCTGTCCGCCCGGCTGGCGGGCGATGACACTCCAGATCCACCGGTCCTCCGTCGCCAGCGGCCACTGGTCCGGCGGCGGGCCGGTGATCTCATGCCCGCCCCAGCCCGTGGCGGCTTCGGGATCGGGCAGCCGGGCAAGGGGATCGGACAGGATGTGCGGGCTGGGGACGTAGGCGTGCGGATTCGGGGCGGGGGCGAGGCCGAGCGGATCGGGGGTGAGGTAGCTGCCGGTGACCGGATCGTAGTAACGCTGCTGGTTGTAGTGCAGCCCGGTTTCCTGGTCGTGATACTGCCCGGGGAATCGCAGCGGGGTGCCCGCACCGCCGGGGTGCCACAACGTGCCGCCCCACAGCGTGTGCTGCTGGTAGCCCGCCACGGTCCCGGCGGCCCCGGCCAGTTCGGCCGGGGCGCCGACCTGGTCGGTGATGATCGCGTAGAACCGTTCGCCCGTCACCTCCAGCGGCGCGTCATCCCGCGACACGCTCTCGGCCTGGGTGAGCGGGGTGAAGGTGCCGGGCCGGCAGGCCCAGGTCACCCGCCGCCGGCGGCCGGGCCCCGGCGCGCTGGCGCTGTCACCGGCCAGGACGGCTTCGGCTAGGACGGGGCCGTCCCAGGAGAAGATGGTCTCCTCGGCGGTGGCGCCGGATGGGGCCAGGCGCTGTTTGGCGATGCGGCGGCCGAAGGCGTCGTACCGGTACCGCCAGGTGCTGCCGTCGGGGGTGGTGACCGCGACCAGCCGGTCGTCGGCGTCCCACTGGTAGGTCCAGGTGGCGGGCTGGCCCGAGATCCTGGCCCGCTGCCGCTGGATGACCCGGCCCTGCTTGTCGTGCCGGTAGCGGACGGCCCCGGCGCTGGTGATCAGCGTGCCTGCCCGGCCGCGAGGACCCTGCACGTCAGCGGCCAGCCAGGAGCCCGCCGCGCCGGACGGCGGAGCGGTCCAGCGTGCCGAGGACAGGTTGCCGGCCGGGTCGTAAGCGTAACGCTCAGCCCAGTTCGGGCCGCTGACCTCGGTGATCCGGCCGCCGCTGCCCAGGGTGAACCGGCGCGGCCCGGCCAGCAGGTCATCGATGCCCGCCAGGCATCCGTCGGCCCGGTACGTGTAGGTGCGGCCCGCCAGCACCCGCCCGCCCGGCCCTGGCGGCGTGGCCGGCATCGCGGGCTGGCCGTCCTCCGCCATGGCCGTCAGGACCTGCGACGCGAGCCGCCCGGCCGCGTCCCAGCCCTGGCTCAGGCCCAGATCGCCGGGCAGGTCACGGCGGATCTCCCGGCCCGCCGGGTCGTAGCCGAACCTGAGCACCTGCCCGCCGGCCTCCAGCCGTACCGGGCGCCCGGCGTCGTCGTACTCCCACTGCTCCGTGGCGCCGCCGGGGGTGACCCGGCGGCCGCGGCGCCCCGCGCAATCGTATTCGGACACGACGGCGCGTTCGTTGCAGGTCTCCGTGATGACGCGGCCCAGCGGGTCACGGCACAGCCTGATTTCCGCGTCGGGGTTGCGGGCGAGCACCAGCCGGCCTGCGGCGTCATAGCCGAAGCTGGTGACCACCCCATCCGCCGCACGCCCGATCAGCCGGCCGAGCTCGTCGTAAGAGCAGGTCATCTGCTGGCCGACGGCATTGACCCGGCCGATGAGCTGCCCGGCCAGATCGTAGGAATACCGCGTGGTGGCGCCGTTGTAGTCGGTCTCGGCCACCAGCCGGCCGGCCGCGTCGCGGGAGTACCGCCAGGTCAGGCTGGCGTGGGTGACGCTGGTCAGCCGCATCCCGTGGTCGTAGCCGAACTCGGTACGGGTACCGCCCGGGCCGGTCATCGCGGTCACCAGGCCGGACGGCCCGTACTCGTAGCTGGTCCGCTCGCCGGCCGGGCTGAGCCAGGCGATCAGGTTGCCCTCGGCGTCGTAGTCGTAGCGTTCGCTGCTGCTGTCACCGAAGACGCGCCCAGCCAGCCGGCCCTCCACGGTCCAGGCCAGCTCGACCGCCGCTCCGTTCGGTCCGATGATCTTCGTCACCCGTCCGAACAGGTCCCTGGTGCACCGCGTGGTCCCGCCGCCGGGCCCGGTCACCGCCACCGGCAGGCCCGCGGGATCGCATTCCACCCTGGTCACCGCGCCGAGCGGGCCGGTGACGGACGCCAGGTGGCCGCGCTCGTCGTAGTCGTACGACGTGACGGCGCCATCCGGTGCGATCCGCCGGGCGAGCCGGCCGCGCGGGTCGTACTGCTGCCACAACCTGGTCCCGTCCGCGGTCTCCAGCCGGACCGGCAGGCAGGCCTCGTCGTATCCGGCCGCGACCTGGCTGCCGTCCGGCCGCGTGACGGCGGTGAGGTTGCCGAGCTCGTCATGGGAATACCTGGTCAGGCGGCCTAGCGGGTCGGCACGAGCCGCCAGGCGGCCGAACTCGTCATGCCAGAAATGTGTCACGTTGCCCAGCGGGTCGGTGACCGCCGCGACTCGCGACGACTCGTCGAACTGGTAGATGGTCTTCGCCCCGGCCGCGTCCGTCCGCCAGGTGACCCGGTCGCCGTAGGCGAAGGTGGCCGACATCGCCCCGTCAGGGCCGGCGCCGGCCACGCACCGGCCGTGCCGGTCATAGGAGAAGGCATACGAGATCCCGTTCCTGTTCTGGAAGCCGGTGAGCCTGCCCTCCTCGTCGTAGCTGAAGCACAGCGCCTGGCCGCGGGGGCTGATGACGGCGGCCAGGTCCCCGGCCGGGTTATAGCCGTAGCTGACCAGGGTCGCTTCCTGGCCGGGCTGGCCCGCGTCCCCGGCTGCCCCGGCTGCCCGGGCTTCCCGGGCTGAGGCCAGCGTGAGCGCGGTGACCCGGTTCCCGTCCATGACCACCCGGACGCGGTACCCGCCGGAGTGCGAGATCCAGGCCGGCTGCCCGCCCGGCGTGTACTCGTAGCCGATCCGGTGCCCGGCCCGGTCCGTCACCGCGACCAGCGGCAACTCCCCCGCGCCGCCCGGCCCCCGGTAGAATCCTGGCCGTCGCTCGAACCGCCACACCAGCCCGGCCTGCGGGTCGGTGACGGTGAAAGCGCCGTCACCGGCGCGGTCCAGCCGCCACCGCGGCCCGGACACCGGCAGCCCGGTCGCGGGCCGCGGCCCGTCCTCATCCGCCGTGCAGAACCAGGACAGGATCCGCCCGTCGGCGAACACGCAGGCGATGCGCTCCGGGGTGACTTGGAGCCGCTGGTCGAGGGCGGACGCCCACGACGGCCCGAACCACCGGCCCGCCCGCCACGAAGACCGGTACACCCGGCCGATGACCAGCGGGAGCGCGCCGGGGCGCGACACGTCCTGCTGGATCAGCAGCATGTCGCCCGTGGCCACGTCCACTGGATCGCCGACTTGCGGGATATCCGACGGTGACCGGGCCGCCCGCGCCGGATCCGCGGTCGCCGCAGCCAGCCCGGCCAGGTGCGCCGCATGCAGTGGATCCGCGGTGGCCGCGGCCAGCGAGCCGAACGCGTCCCCGGCCGCGCTGGTCAGGCGGTCCTCGGTGCCGGCGTGCACCTCGGCAGTGATGCCCGGCCGCGCGGCGGGCTGACTCCCGTCCGCCACCAGCGGCCGCACGCCCCGCGACCAGCAGTCACGGAAGTCGCCTGCTGCCCGCTGGACCGGGGCGTCTGGAGCTTGCAACCCCGGCAGTTCAAATCCGGCAGGCTCTCGCCTGACGCCGGCTTCCTCATCAGAACCAAGACCTTTCAACGCGCCGATCGCGTCATCGATCCCCCGCGCCGTCTCCCGCGGCGTCGCCCGGTCCCCCGGGAACCGGCCAGCCATCCGGTCATCAGCCATCCGGTCATCAGCCATCCGGTCATCAGCCATCCGGTCACCTCCCGCGGCGCTCGCCGACACCGGGGATCACGGCTCGGGAGCGGCGTGGGTTCGACCGGAAGTTCTTAATATCTCCGAACGGTCCGCGTGACAGCCGGGCAAGGGGCCAGTCACGCTGCCGCGCTGCCTCGGCTCGCTCGCCTGCCGGCCGGGCCGGGCGTAGGCTCGAAGTGGCCGCGATGGCGGCGGCCGGCACGCCAGACTCGCACTTGACGGGGGAGGCGGTTATGGGCATCCGATCGTGGTTCCGCTCTCGCAGGTCGCCGGACATCCAGGAGGAGGAGGAGCACAGCCTGATAAAGCTGCGCTACGAGGACCCGGACTTCGAGGCGACCGAACGGGCCGCGGCCGCGGACGTCGCCGCGGTGGAGGAGGACGACAAGTACTTCGGGAAGGACTCCCCAGCCAGCCAGGACGAGCTCTGACGCATGCCTCGGCGGTACCCGACCGCGGTTCGGTCGCTGATCCGGCGTGTCATGCCCGGTCGCCGCTGTCCTCCTGTGCGCGCCAGGTATCGGTGCCCGCCTAGCGGGGAAGACGATCGGCGGAGCAATGATCGGCGGGGCGGGTGATCAGGGTGATGATCACGCGGGGGGCGGCGGACGGGGGCTAGGCTAACGGCTCGTGGTCACGGCACCGGATATCCCCGGATACAGGGTCGGCGGCGTCCTAGGCGCGGGCGGCTTCGCCACGGTATACCGGTGCTGGCAGCTGGCGGTGGGCCGGGATGTCGCCGTGAAGGTGGACAACCGGGTACTGCTCACCGACCGTGATCGCCGGCGGTTCCTCCGGGAGGTGACGGCGGCGGGGCGGCTGTCCGGGCATCCGCACGTCATCGACGTCTACGACGCAGGCACCCTGGAGGACGGCCGACCCTATATGGTGATGGAGCTGTGCCCGGCCGGCTCGCTGAACGACGCGCTGCGCAGGAACGGGCCGATGCTGCCGGCGCAGGTGCGCGACATCGGCATCCGCCTGGCCGACGCGCTCGCTGCGGCGCACGCGTCAGGCGTGCTGCACCGCGACATCAAGCCGGCGAACATCCTGGTCAACCGGTTCGGCATGGTCGGGCTATCCGACTTCGGGCTGGCGTCGATCATCTCGGCACACGGCGAGCAGACGGCTTCCCGCGAGGCGCTCACGCCGGCCTACTCGTCGCCGGAGACGTTCCGGGGCGAGGAACCCACCGTCCTGGCCGATATCTACTCTCTCGCCGCCACCCTGTACGCCCTGCTGTCCGGTCGGCCGCCGCGTTTCGCGGCCGACGGGCGGCCGCCGAGCCTCGCGACGATCATGACCCTGCACGACAAGCCGGTCGAAGACATTCCCGGCACGCCGCCCGAACTGATGGCGCTGCTGCGGGCGGGCCTGTCGCCCGACCCGGCGGCGCGCCCGCAAAGCGCGGTGGCGCTGCGGGACGCGCTGGCCGATCCGCGCGGATACGCGGCGGCCGGACCGAGCGGATACGCGGCGGCCGGACGGCCCGGGCACGCGGCGGCCGGCGCGCCCGCGTGGGACCGCCAGGTGAGCACCCCCACCGTGGACCGCCAGGTGAGCACCCCCACCGCGGACCGCCAGGTCGGCACCCCCGCGACGGATCGCCGGGCCGGCCGGGACGCGGTGCCCGCGAGCTCCGCGGCCGGGCCGGACGCCGCGGGAACGGCCGGGCGGTGGCTGTCGCCGCGGCACGTGGGGCTGGCCGCCGGACTCGCCGTGATCATCGCCGCCGCCCTGGTCATCGGCACGCGGTTCCTCCCGCACGGCGGCAGCCCGGGTGCCAGGGCAGACGGGGCATCATCGGGCGGGACCGGCGGAGCGGTGAACGTCGCGGACGTGTTCGGGGTCGCGACCAGGAGCACGGGCTGCCCGGCGGCCAAGCTCCGGGTGGCCGTGGCGCGGTGCCCGGCGGCTCCGGAATGCTTCGCCGGGCTCACGGTGATCTCCGGCGCCGCCAGCGCTGAGCCCCTGCCCTGTAACCAGCCGCACTACTGGGAGACGTTCGCGATGGCCATCTTGCCCGCGGACGTACGCACCTTTGACCAGCCGACGGTGGCCGCGGACCCGACCGTGCGCAAGGTCTGCTCCGGGACGGTGATGCTCGCGTCACGGCAGGGCCTGGCGCGCCGTCTGCCGCTCGCCGACTGGGAGATCCAGGTCCTGCCGCCCTCCGAGGCCGCGTTCGACGGCGGCTCGCGCGTCTACCGCTGTCTCGCCGACGAGATCGGGCACCAGCCCAGCACGTCGCAGTTCCGCCGGTAGCGATGACCTGAGGCGTATCGCCGTCACAGGTGAAAGCTGGTGCCGACGGCGTTCGGGACGAAGGCGGCGGGAAACCGGGCCGACATCGCGTGCTGGGCCCGCCAGGCCGGACGCCACAATGACCTATGGACCTTGAGGCGTTTGAGCTGGTGCTGCTGCGCAGGCCGGAGAACGCGCCGGACTACCAGGACGCGGAACTCGAGCGCATCCAGCGGGAGCACCTGGCGCACCACGACCGGCTGCGCGCCTCCGGGCATGTCGTGACCAACGGCCCGGTCATCGACCAGCCTGACCCTTCGCTACGCGGGCTGACGTTCTACCGGACCGGTTCGCTGGAGGAGTCGCGGCGGCTCGCCGAGGCCGACCCCGCGGTCCGGGCCGGGCGGCTCGCCGTCGAGATCATGACGTGGTACTGCCCGCCCGGGACGATGAGCAAGCCGGGGCGGCACGTCACCGTCTAGGCCGAGGGTCTAGGCCGACCTGCGCCGGACGGCTCCGACGACGGCGCGGTCGTCCTGGCGCGCGATCATCTCGTACAGGACGGCCGGGCTGAGCGGCCTGGGGCCCTTGCGGCCCGCCTCCAGGCGGATGCCCGCATACGCGTAGCAATCCGCGACCAGCGCCGAGCACACCCGCCAGTGATCTGCCTTGAAGACGGGATCGAGTTCGGCGCCGTCGCCGATCTTCAGCACTTTCAGCGCGAAACCGGTGTACGCCGGGTAATCGTACGGGCGCCCGGCCAGGACGCGGGCCCGGGCGCAGATCCTGTCGCGCTGGGCATTGGTCAGCGGATAGCGCACATTCCACACCGCGTCGGGATGTGACGTGGCCGGGACGACCCTGACGGCCGGTGGCGCGGCCTCGACCATCTGCCCGTTTCCTATGTAGATAAAAGCGTGCCCGGCCCATGACCCGGTCGCGTGCCTGATCAGCTCACCGGTGATTCCGCCGCCGTGGCTCACGCCGTAACAACCGGGCAGGACCTTATCCCCGTTGGCCGCGACGAACGGGGCCAGCCTCGGCCGCTCGGGCAGAACGGGAACGGTGGTGGCAGTCATCAGATCCCCTATCGAGGTGTTACGGCCGGGACTCCGACCGGCCTTTCCCGGCCCAGAGCGCCGAACGCCGCCGCTGATACATCGCGAGGCGAATTCACGGCTTTCGACGCCGTCTACCCGGCGGGCCGATAGTTATGAAGCTGTGACGGGCGCGATGTGATCAGGGGTGACACTCAGCGGTCTTACCTGCAGCGGTGCTGATGCGCACCGTGAAACATAGGCCTGAAGGCTGGATTGGGGCGGTTGAGTTGCCAGAGCACATTGATGACAGGATTGACCGGAACGCTGGAGCGAATCGGCGCGGAGCGAGGCGCGGGCGGGGCCCCGGCAGGGTCCGCCGCGCGGTGACCGCCACGGCGACCCTGCTAGCGGTCACGGGACTGGCAGTCACCGGCGCCTCCTGCGCGGCCCTGGCCGCCCCGTCCCGGACAGCCGCGCAGCCCATGAGCGCAGTCTGGAAGGTTGTCAAGCAGGTACACAACGGGTCGTTCGGCCCGGTCGTCGCGGTCGGCAAGAGCGGCGGCTGGGCCTTCGAGGAGAACCCGGCCGGCTTCGGCTCGGCGCCGGCCGCCTGGCGGCGCAGCGGATCAACCTGGACCCGGGCCGCGTTTCCCGGCAAGAAGAACGAGACCGTGGTCGCGGCCGGTGCCACCTCCCCGACCGACGTCTGGGCCTTCACGGCCGGCCAGGGCTCCTCGTCCCAGTCCCGCGCGCTGCGCTGGAACGGCCGCACCTGGACGGTTCAGCGGACCTTCTCCGGGCTGATCGGGGGCGGCGTGGTGATCAGCCCGCGCGATGTGTGGGTGTTCGGCCAGCCGTTCTTCCCCAGCGCCGGGTTCGGCGCCTGGCACTACAACGGCCGCACCTGGACGCACGTGGCGTCCGGGCACGGCCTGGAGGGCGGCAGCGCGCTGTCGGCGGACGACGTCTGGGCCTTCGACGGCGTCGACGTGGCGCACTGGAACGGCTCCACCTGGTCGCGCACCTCGGTGGCCTCACTGCTGCCCGCCAAGTTCCAGCTCAACGACCCGGCGGTCACCGGGGTCTTCGCGGTGTCCAGGAACAGCGTCTATGCCGTCGGGAACGGGGACGACGAGGACGACGGCGGCCCGATGGTGCTCCTGCACTGGAACGGGCACCACTGGTCCAAGCTAGCCCAGGGCCTGTTCGGGTTCGGCGTCCAGCCGGTGCAGCAGATCAGCTCCGACGGCCACGGCGGCCTGTGGCTGCCGATGCCCGGCGTCGACGGCCAGAAGTCCCACCTGGTGCACTACTCAGGCGGGCGGCTGACCACGGCCGCGCTCCCCGGCGGCCCGGACCGGACCGACGTCTACAGCGTGGCCCTCATCCCCGGTACCCTCAGCGTCCTGGCGGGCGGCGACATGCACGCCTCTGACGAGCCGGGGGTGAACGTCAGCGCCGTCCTGCTGCAGTACGAGGTGTAAGGCGATCGCGGCCGTGCCCCGGGGACGCTCGCACGTCCCCGGGGCACGCAGCCGCTCGTTCGGTCAAAATTCACGGCGCGGCCGTTTAGTTACTTACGGTGCAAAGCGGGCATCGGTTTGCTTGCAGGCTGTAACGACGCTAGCGTGCCACCATGGCATCGGACGGGCGACGGCACGTTATCGCGATCGGCGGCGGCATGCGCGTGCCCGAGGGCCGGGTGCCCGCGCACATGGACTACGCGCTGCAGCTGACCGGCCGGCCCGAGCCCCGGATCTGCGTGCTGAACACGGCGGGCGGTGACGACCCGCGGTGGGCACTGCACATGTACGACCGCTTCGCCGGGCATCCGGCCAGGCTCAGCCACCTGGCCCTGTTCCCGATGCCCAACGTGGCCGACCCCGAGGACCTGCTGCTGTCCCAGGACGTCATCTTCGTCGGCGGCGGCAGCGTGGCCAACATGGTGGCCGTGTGGCGGGTGCACGGGCTCGACCAGATCATGCGCAAGGCGTGGCAGGCGGGCATCGTGCTGGCCGGGTCGAGCGCCGGGGGGATCTGCTGGTTCGAAGGAGGGACCACGGACTCGTTCGGCCGTGAGCTGCGGGCGTTCACCGACGGGCTCGGGCTGCTGCCCGGCAGCTACTGCCCGCACTACGACTCCGAGCCGGGGCGGCGGCCGCTGTACCACCGGCTGATCGCGGACGGCACGCTGGCCGGCGGCGTCGCGTGCGACGACGGCGCGGCGGCGCACTACACCGACGACGAGCTGACCGAGCTGATCGCGGACCGGCCGGACGCGCGCGCGTACCGGGTCGAACCCGGGATCACCGAGACCCGGCTCAAGACCCGGCTCCTGGACGGCTGAGCTCGCTGCGCTACGAGCCGGAGGTGGCGCGGCGCAGTGACCAGCCCAGGGCGGCGAAGACGCACACCGGCAGCAGCCACCACGCGTTGACCCCGGCCGCGTGGACCAGCAGCCCGGTCAGCGCGAGGGCGGCCACCACCACCACCGCGACGCGCCAGTCGTCGCCGACCACGAAGTCGTACCAGAAGGCGCCGATCGACTTGAGCCGCTTCATCACCTAGTCACCTCCTGCGAGGGATTCGTCACGAGCGCGGGCCGGGCATCGGCCGTGCGCCGCAGCAGGGCCGTGTAGCCGAGCGACACCAGCGCCACGGCCGGCACCAGCGCCAGCAGCGCCGCGTCGTGCCCCGGCCAGGTGACGCCGGCGCCTTCGGCGCCCCAGAACGTGCCGAACGAGGTGAGCATGATGCCCACCGCGAACTTCATCGCGTTCTCCGGCACCCTGGCCAGCGGCGCCCGCACCGCGATCCCGGTCACCGTGACCACCAGCACCGCCGCGGCCGCGCCGGCCACCGCCGCGCCCATGTTGCGCTGGTTGGCGCCGAACGTGATCACGATGAAGACCACTTCCAGGCCTTCCAGGAGGACTCCCTTGAACGACAGCGTGAAGGCGTACCAGTCGCTGATGCCGCGCCGCTGGGAGACCGCCGCCTCCTTCGCGGCCGCCACCTCGCGCAGGTAGGCGCTGGCCTCGTCGTGCAGCGCCTTGTACCCCGTGGCGCGCAGGACGGCCTTGCGCAGCCACTGCAGCCCGAAGATCGCCAGCAGGGCGCCCACCACCAGCCGGAGCGCGGTCAGCGGCAGCAGGGTGATCGTCGGGCCGAGCACCGCCACGATCGCGGCCAGCGCCACCAGGGCCGCCGCCAGACCAGCGAAGGTGGACCGCCACTCGCGGGTCAGGCCGGAGGCGAGCACGATCGTCAGCGCCTCGACGGCCTCTACCGCGCAGGCGACGAAGACGGTCAGGATGAGGGGAAGCGCGGTCACGGGGCTCCTCCCAGGCCTAGTGCTTGAATATTCGGGTGACCGAGAAGACTGAGGACGCGGGCTGGCTGGTACTCATCTACCGGGTACCGCCCGAGCCGACCCGCCTCCGTTCCACCGTATGGCGGCGGATCAAGAGCCTGGGCGCCATCTACCTGCAGAACTCGGCCGCCGCGCTGCCAGCCAGCGCGGCCACCGAGCGCGCGCTGCGCAAGCTCAGGAGAGAGATCATCGACATGTCCGGGACGGCTGTGCTGCTGTCGTGTTCGGTACTGGCGGGCGAGTCCGATGTGCACAAGGCCTTCCAGGCGGCGAGGAACGATGAGTACGAGGAGATCGTCGACCGCTGCGAGGACTTCCTGCAGCAGGTGAAGAAGGAATACACGGACAACCACTTCACCTACGCCGAACTCGAGGAGAACGAGGTCGACCTGGTCAAGCTGCGCAACTGGTTCGCCAGGGTGCGGGAGCGCGACGTCTTCGACGCGGACGGCAGGCAGGCGGCCGAGAAGGCGATCGAGGAGTGCGAGCAGTCGCTCGAGGCCTATGCCGCCCGGGTGTACGCCGAGGAAGCCGAGAGCCGCTGACCGCCAGCCCTGCACCGTCTCCCTCCCGTCCCCTTCAGGATGCAACAGTCGTTAGCTTATAACACTAACCGAAGTTATAGCCACCTCGTGACTGTTGCTTCATCTGCGCGTTAACCTCCGGACAAGTCGCGTACGCCTGGGCCCGTCCACACTCGGTCGCATGATCCGTACCGTGTCAAAAATGCGCCTGGCGGGCCGAGACCGTCGGGCTGCGCCTGGATCCGGCCGGATGTCACCTGTTCCCGGCATCGTGACAAGACCCCAGGGACCGAACGGGCGGGGTTCGTGCCCCGGTGCGGCTCACCGTCTTACCAGGTATGCAATTGCGCATTGAACTCACCGCAGCGCGTTACCGAAATACCTGCCATTGTCATATCGGGTGAATCCGGAAAGGTAGCAGGCGGGCTTGAGTCGCAATTAGTTCGCACGCGCCAGGTGACTGTTTGGCCATGGCAAGTAAGTAACGGTCACGGCTGGGCTGGGACACCGGCCGATGCCCTACGATCAGCAAGATGACGGTCACACTGCTCACCAGCCAGTCAGCACCGACGGCAACCGATGCGGACGCCCTCGTCACCGGTGTATTCCAGGGGCCTGACGGCCCCGTTCTCACGTTCAGCACCGATGAAATCGACGTGACAGCCGCGCTCGGCGCGCTCGGCGCGACAGGCAAGGCCGAAGAGATAACCAAGATCCCCACGGGCGGCCGGCTGGGGATCCCGGTCATCGTCGCCGTGGGCCTCGGCCCGGAGCCGGCGACCGCTGGTGCGGGTACCGCGGAGCGTCAGGCCTACCTGGAGCGGCTGCGCCGGGCTTCCGGTGCCGCCACCCGCGACCTGACCTCCAGTTTCCCGGGTCAGGCCAAGCGCATTGCGATCGCGCTGCCCGCGGGCGAGCCCGATGAGGCCGAGGCGGTGGCGCTCGGCGGGCTGCTCGGCAGCTACGCCTTCAGGAAGTACCGGACGACCGCGAGCGCACCCGGCGACGTCGAGCAGATCCTGTACACGGCCCACGAGGACGCGGCCCGCCGGGCCAGGATCCTGGCCGGCGCGATGGCACTCGTCCGCGACATGGTGAACACCGCTCCCGCCGACCTGGTACCCGCCGACCTGGCCGCGGCGGCCGAGCAGGCGGCCGCCGCGCACGGCCTGGGCATCCAGGTGCTCGACGAGAACGAACTGGCCAAGGAGGGCTTCGGCGGCATCCTCGCGGTGGGCATGGGCTCGGCTCATCCGCCTCGGCTCGTCCGGCTCGAGTACACCCATCCGGACGCCGCCCGCACCGTGGTGTTCGCGGGCAAGGGCATCACGTTCGACTCCGGCGGCCTCTCGCTCAAGCCGTCAAAGGCGATGGAGACGATGAAGGCCGACATGAGCGGCGCCGCGGCGGTGCTGGCCGCGATCCGGGCCATCGCCGAGCTCGGCCCGGCGGTGAACGTGATCGGCTACCTCCCGCTCGCCGAGAACATGCCGGGCGGCGGCGCGCAGCGGCCGTCCGACGTCATCAGCATCTACGGCGGGAAGACCGTGGAGGTGCTGAACACCGACGCCGAGGGCCGCCTGGTGCTCGCCGACGCGCTGGCCCGCTCCGGAGCCGACGGGCCCAGCCTGCTCGTCGACGTGGCTACACTGACAGGGGCACAGACCGTGGCGCTCGGCAACCGCACGGCCGGCGTGATGGCCAGCGACGATTCGCTGGCCGCCAGGATCGCGGACGCGGCCAGGCGGGCGGGCGAGGCCACGTGGCCGATGCCGCTGCCCGAGGATCTCCGCAAGGGGCTCGACTCGACCGTCGCGGACATCGCCAACGTGTCCGGAGACCGCTCCGGAGGCATGCTCGTCGCCGGGCTGTTCCTGCGCGAGTTCGTGCCGGCCGGGGTCCCCTGGGCTCATCTGGACATCGCCGGCCCCGCCTACAACGACGGCGGCGCGTACGGGTACGTGGCCAGGGGCGGCACCGGGGCGGCGGTCCGGACGCTGGTGCAGATCGCGGCGGACGTAGCGGAAGGAAAGCTTGCCGATCTGGGTACCAGCCCCGATGACGGCAAGTGAAATGATGAAGACTGGGTAAGCCGACTGGGGCTGACTAAGGAGGCTTGAGGGGTGGCAGAGGGCATCGGCAGCTACGACATCGTCGTGCTCGGCGGGGGCAGCGGCGGGTACGCCTGCGCGCTGCGCGCGGCCGAGCTCGGCAAGCGCGTGGCGCTGATCGAAAGGGACAAGGTCGGGGGGACCTGCCTGCATCGCGGCTGCATCCCGACCAAGGCGCTGCTGCACGCGGCCGAGATAGCGGACCAGGCGCGGGAAAGCGCGAAGTTCGGCGTCAAGACCACGTTCGAGGGCATCGAGATGCCCGGCGTGCTCTCCTACCAGGAGTCCGTGGTCGACCGGCTCTGGAAGGGGCTGCAGTCCACCATCGCCAGCCGGAAGATCGACACCATCATCGGTGACGGGCGACTCGTCTCGCCGACGTCCGTGCGGGTGAACGACACGGTCTACGAGGCCGGCCATGTGGTGCTCGCCACCGGGTCGGAGCCGCGCAGCCTGCCCGGGCTGGACATCGACGGCACGCGCGTGATCACGTCGGACGACGCGCTGCGTCTGGACCGGGTGCCCAGCTCGGTGATCGTCCTGGGCGGCGGCGTCATCGGGGTCGAGTTCGCGAGCGTGTGGCGGTCGTTCGGCGCGGACGTGACGATCGTGGAGATGCTGCCGCAGCTGCTGCCGCTCGAAGACGAGTCGAGCGCGAAGACGCTGCAGCGGATGTTCCGTCGCCGCGGCATCTCGTTCCAGCTCAACACCATGTTCGAATCCGTCAAGCACAGCGACGCCGGCGTCACCGTGACGCTGGCCGGGGGCAAGACCCTCGAGGCCGAGCTGCTGCTCGTCGCCGTGGGCCGCGGGCCGGTGTCGTCCGGCCTCGGCTACGAGGAGAACGGCGTGACGCTCGACCGGGGCCACGTGGTGGCGGATGAGCTGTGCCGCACGAACGTGCCGACGATCTCCGCGGTCGGTGACCTCATCGCGACGCCGCAGCTCGCCCACGTCGGCTTCGCCGAGGGCATCCTGGTCGCCGAGCGGGTGAGTGGCCTCGACGTCCACCCGATCGACTACGACGGCGTGCCCCGGATCACGTACAGCGATCCCGAGGTCGCTTCGGTGGGCTTGACCTCGGCTCAGATCGCGGAGCGCGGGCTCGACGTGGTCGAGGTGAACTACCCTCTCGGCGGCAACGGCAGGAGCGTCATCCTGCAGACGCAGGGTTCGGCGAAGGTTTTCGCCGAGGCCGGCTCCGACGGGTCCGGGCCGGGACGCGTGCTCGGCGTCCACCTCGTGGGCAGCAGGGTGGGCGAGCTCATCGCAGAGGGCCAGCTGATCTACAACTGGGACGCGGAACCCTCTGACGTGGCCCAGCTGATTCACCCGCACCCGACCCAGTCCGAGATCATCGGCGAAGCGCATCTCGCGTTGGCCGGCAAGCCCCTGCACTTCCACGCCTAGTTTCCTCCCCTCAAGCCCACCTATACTTCCTCCCCCAAGCCCACCCAAACTTCCTCCCCCAAGCCCACCCAAA
>Ga0335078_10002704_pt1 | contig 26720 bp, 16 predicted proteins | sample Lox_Sample_32_FD_206711 | JGI IMG/M metagenome (GOLD analysis project Ga0335078, IMG submission 206711) | Soil microbial communities from Loxahatchee National Wildlife Refuge, Florida, United States - Lox_Sample_3.2 | ecosystem: Environmental > Terrestrial > Soil > Wetlands | place: USA... | reverse complement strand
CACCACGCCGCCGCTGTTGCGACCGCGGACGTACATAAAAATTCGTCCGATGGTGGCGATGCAAAAAATGCCGAACAGGATCCCGATGAGCCGGAGGTTCAACCGCATGTCGCCGTTCAAGATGTGACTGAATTCATGGCCGATGACGCCTTGCAGTTCGTCGCGCGTGAGTTTCATCATGCAGTTGCGGGTGACGGCGACGACGGCATCGCCGGTCGTGTGGCCGGCGGCGAAGGCGTTAATGTAATCCTCATTGTCCAGCACGTAGACCTGGGGGGCGGGCACGCCGGATGCAATGGCCATTTCCTCAACGACATTAAGCAGCCGACGTTCGTCGGGATTGGTGGTGTTGGGACTGACCAGCCGTCCGCCCAGCGATTCGGCCACCGCACTGCCGCCGCCAGCCAGCGCCATGGTTTTGTAAGCGCTGCCGATAAAAATCACCGCGAGCGTGCCCACGGCGGCACCGGCGAAAAGTTGCGGGTTCCAAAAGGTGAATGTCTTCTGTTCAACGAAATACTCGTGCCGGGAGCCGATGTAAAAATTAACAAACACCGCCACGCAATAAATCATCAGGATGATCGAGATGACCGCGAGGGTGAAATAAAACACCAGCAACTTCGTCTTGTGGTGTGCTTTGGCCTGTTGTTGGAAAAAATCCATTGGGATTTACGATATTGAATTTGCGATTTACGAATCCCCGACTACTCAAGGCAGCGCGTAAATCGCAAATCGCAAATCGTAAACTTCCGGTTTCGGTAAAGATCTCACGAAAATGAAACCTTGGGTGCGTCCTTTTGTTCCGGTTTATCGATGACGAACAATTCCGCCGGGCTGAAATTGAACATGCCGGCGATGAGGTTGCTGGGGAAAACTTCGCGGTCGGTGTTGTAAGCCATCACCGAATCGTTGTACGCCTGCCGGGCGAAGGAAATTTTATTTTCTGTCGAGGTCAGCTCCTCGGTGAGCTGCATCATGTTCTGATTGGCCTTCAAATCCGGATAGGCCTCGGAGACCATCATCAGACGGCTGAGCGTGCCGGCGAGGCCGCTTTCGGCGGAGACGAGGCTTTTCATCGTGGTCGCATCGCCGGGATTGGCGGCGGCGGCCTTCGAGGCGGCATAGGCGATGTTGCGCGCCTGGGTGACAGCTTCGAGCGTCTCGCGTTCGTGTTTGATGTAGCCCTTGGCGGTCTCGACGAGATTGGGGATCAGGTCATAACGGCGCTTGAGCTGCACGTCAATCTGCGCATAGGCGTTCTTATAGCGGTTGCGGAGGGTGACGAGTTTGTTGTAGCCGCCAATGACAAAACCGACGAGACCCAGGGCGACCACCAGTATAATGACGATAAAAATCAATCCTATAGCCATATTTTTCCTTTATTTAGGTTCTCTAACGATTAGGTCAAAGTCCGCTTCCGGGCAATGATAATTTGGCCGTCATTTTGGAATCGCCCCTTACACCGGCTCCCAGCCCCGGTAACCTTTATCCGTGAGTCAACACCTCGCCGGCATCGGCCGGCGCAAGTTGAATCCCCGTTATGGTTCCACCAGCACCGGCATGCCTTCCCACGCCAGTTGCATCAGATAGTTGGCGTCCCAATTTGCCAGCCGGAAACAGCCATGCGATTCGGTTCGCCCCACTTGCTCCGGGCTGGGGGTACCATGAATACCGTAACCGGTTTTATCCAATCCAATCCAAGCCACGCCGACCGGGTTTTTCGGCCCGGGTGGCAGAATCAACTTGTGGCCAATTGTTTGCAGGTCAGGGGATTCGGGGAAGAGCTCCGGGTCCACGGTGTAATTCGGGTTGGGTGCGATGGCAATGACGTGCAACTCACCCACCGGCCGTTTCTCGACGCGTGCCGCGATGCTGCAAGGGAAATGCGCCATCAGATTTGTTTCCAGGCCGAATGCCTCCAGGAATTTCCCATCGAGATGGATCACTACCAATGCCGCCTTGTCTGCCGGGACCGGATAGTTCACGTCGGGAATCTTTAAAACCGTGCCTGGCGCGACGTTCGTCCAGTTCACCGCCGGATTGAGCCTCCGTATCAGATCGGGATGCGAATGTGCTTTTTCGGCCACCAATTGAAGTTCCGTTTCGTAATCGAGCGCCGTCTGCTCTGATTTGGCCAGCCACGTTTTACCAAGAGGCTGCAAGTGCGCCAGGTCATTCGTGGTCACGCGGTAAGTTGTCAACAGCGGCGCGTCCAGGGTGAGTTGCGCGCGTGTATCGGCATCCAGCACGCCCGTCGCGGGCAGGTTTTGCGTCTGTTGAAAGACCGCGATCGCCGCCCGGGTTTGCGAGCCGAGTGCGCCGTCAATGGAACCCGGCGAGATCGCCCGGCGTGCCAGGGCGACTTGCGCCTCCAGCACATCGTGAACCGGGCGGGGAAAATCCGCCGGCGATTGTCGGGTCAGAACCAGCGTTGGTCGCGGTCGCTGGCTGACGGAGATGGCCGGTCGGGCGATTTTCCTCGGATGCTCGTGGCGCCACCAAAGCCAGGTCCCCAGGATAAAAACAACCAGCACCAGCAACCACAGCCAGTGGACGGGTCTTTTACCCTGTGAACGGGTGGGATGCTGTCGGGCGCGGCGAGGCACACCGGGATTAAGCCACAGGCGGCGGGCCAACCCAAGACCGAACTCCGGAATTTGACCGGGTGGCTATATTATCCGCCGGCACCAGCTCCCTGGTCCGGATTCAAAACTGCTTCACCAATAAGTCTGGCCGCGGCGTCATAAGTCATCTGGCCGGTATTGATGATCATATGGTAGAGCAGGGGGTCGTCGATATTGGCGTTGAAATACTTTCTGAAATAGCGTTGGCGGGCGTGATCTTCGGCCGGGCAAAACTTGCACGCCTTATCGCGGGTCATCTGGTAGGCTTCGACGCAGTGCTCGATGCGTTTGTCCAACGGGGCCACCAGGCGGACATGAAAGACATGGGGCAATTTGGCGGTGACCACGTTGCCGCCGCGACCGATCAGGATCACGTTGCCGGTCGCCACCAGCCGGTGCATCGTTTCGGTGACATGTTGAATAACGGTCGCCGTCGGCGGCAGCGCGCCGAGGACATCCGCCATGAGGTCTTCCAACTGCGAAACGCGGTCTTCCCGTAGAAATTTAGCCAGGTACGGCGGGAGGCCATGGTCCGCCAGCACCTTGTCAATGAGATTACTGTCATAGACCGCCCAGGGGCGGCTATCGCCGACAGTATACGTCTGCAAATAACGGGCGAGTTTCCCGGCGACGGCCAGCGCCCCGCAACCCGCCTGGCGTGAAATCGTTACCGCCCGACGCACCGGAGTTCCTACCTCCCCGCCCGATTTAAACTGACTGCTGATGAAGGACACGCAGGGATCAATGCCACGAGTTTCAATCATAACTACCTCCTGGTCTTGAGGATAGGGGCACAGGATTATGGGCGCCTTTACCGTTTTGCCGATACAAGTCTTCTGACGCCGGTTGGATTCGCGTTGCCACCATAAATTGCCTCAACGGTTTCAGGCCGGTGACGTCTCTCCTGTCAACTTCACCGCTGCCTGAACCAAACTACGACCTCCAGGCCGCCGATTTCAAGGGCACCCGGTCGATTTGATGATGGCTAATGTGAATCATTAAAACCATCGGCGATTTTTAATCCGGTCGCAGCCCGGCGGACCTAGGATTTGGCCAGCAATTCGCGGTAGGCGCTGAAAATTTGATCCACCAGCGGCGAGGGGGCAATCGGTTCGCGGTCGAAGGAGGCTACGGGAACAATCCCAAATACGCTTTGGGTGAGGAAGATGCCTTCGGAATTTCTCAACGCCTCGGGTTTGATGACGCGCTTGTTCGTCTGCAGGCCGAGCGCCTGGCAGATTTCCAGCACCACGGCCCGGGTGATGCCGGGCAACACGCCGCGGCCGGTCGGGGTGGTGCAAATCTGATCGTTGTAAATCCAGAATATGTTGCCGCTCGCCGTTTCGGCCACCTCGCCGTTGGTGTTGATCAGCAACGCCTCGTCCGCCCCCTGCTCGGCGGCCTCGGCCCGCGCCATGACATGCGTGAGTTTGCTCAGGGTTTTGAATGAGGACAGCGGATCGGCGGCCAGCACCCGGAACGACGACGTGATCAGGCTCCACGGCATTGGATTTTCTGCGGCCGGTGCGGCATGCAATGTCATCACGACCGTCGGCCTGGCTTCGGTGACCGGCAGATAACCGCGCTGCCCCGGGCCGCGGGTCAGCGTCATGCGCAGGACCGCCTCCGACATTTCATTCGTTTCAATCAGTTGCTCCACAAAACTCTGCAATTCCTTGGCCGCATACGGCGATCTGATTTTCAAGAAGTCGGCGCCGCGGGTCATCCGTTCCAGGTGTTGCGCCAGCCGGAATGGCCTGCCGTTCACGACCCGCACGGATTCGAAAAGACCGTCCCCATACATGAATCCGCGGTCGTTGACGGGAACAACTGCTTCCGCCTCGGGTACAAACCGGCCATTGAGAAAAATGGTCATGTGTTCCTGATGCGCTCCCAATATCCAAAATGCGGAGATTTCGCGAGCAGAAAAATTGATCTGCGGATCTCGCAGATACTCCCGAAACGACAACACACCAGAGCAAAGATTTTGCAAAAGAGTTGTCCGGTTTTGGTTGAATCCGGCATGAATAGGAGAATGCAGGCGATGGATGACATGGCACTGTTGGCGAACACGCCATGCGCCATTTGGAAGCGGCCTTTCAAGAACCGGTGAGACGGCGCATCGGTTTATCGGATAACAATGAGTTTATCGACGTGTTGGCTGTGGCGAAAAGGAAGCAGACGATTTAAGCTTCAACGCTGCAAAAAATCCACGCGCCTTGGCCAGCGTTTCCTCGTATTCCGCTTCGGGATTTGAATCCGCCACGATGCCGGCGCCGACGTTAAAATGCGCGAGGCCGTCTTTGCAGACCGCCGTACGGATAGTGATGCTCAACTGGCTTTCACGATTGAACCCAAGGTAGCCATGACAGCCGCAGTACGGTCCGCGCGCAACCGCTTCCAGTTCGTCGATGATTTCCATGGCGCGGAATTTTGGCGCTCCCGTGATGCTGCCACCGGGAAAGCATGAGCCTAACGCGCCTAAATGCGTCATGTCGGGTCGCAATCGCCCTTCGACCGTCGAGACCAGGTGTTGCACCTGCGCAAAGCGTTCGAGCCGGGCGAGTTCCGGTACCTGCACCGATCCGAATTCGCAGACCTTGCCGAGATCATTGCGCAGCAAATCGGTGATCATCACCAGTTCGGCAAGTTCCTTGGCGCTGGTTTGAAGTTCGTAGGCCAGTTGCGCGTCCCGGGTCGGGTCGGCATCGCGCGGACGCGTCCCTTTGATCGGCCTTGTCTGAACGTGTGAACCGCTCAGGCGTAAAAACAATTCCGGCGACGAAGACACGATCTGAAAATCGCCGCAGTCAAGAAACGCGGAAAATGGGGCAGGGGAAACGGCGCTCAACCGTTGGAACAATTCGCAGCCGGAAAATTCGCAGGACGCCGTGAGCCTCTGCGACAGGTTGACCTGGTAAATATCACCGGCACGAATGTATTTTTGCACGCGTTCGACGGCGGCGATGAAGTCCGCACGGCAAAAACTGGACGCGGCGACACCCCCGCCCCGGCCCTCTCCCATCGGATGGGCGGGGGTGGCCGAAGGCCGGGTGAGGGCTTGTTCCCAAAATTCCAACTGTTCCCGCGCACGCTTTTCATTCCGCGAGCCGTCGGCACACAGGCCGGTGGAAACAACAAATGCTTTTCCGAGCTGATGATCAAACACAACGAGGCTGTCGTGGAAACCAACGCAGCAATCAGGCAATTCCAGGTCGTTGACCGCGTGGCGGGACAGTTTCGGTTCGGTAAAATTTTTCAAATTGTAGCCCCAGTAACCGAAGCAGCCGCCCAGCGGGAATGGCAGGTCAATCTCGTCCAGGAGCTCAAACCGCGCCATCAACGCGTCCAGAATTTGCCATGGATTGCCGAACTGAACATGACGGGTGACCGGTGACGGGTGACGGGAAATTTCACAGCACGAGCCGGACGACTGGAAGGTGAGAAAGGGATTCGCCGCAACGAACGAGCAGCGTGCGGATGGCAAATCAAACGCCGTCGTGCGCAGCAGGACAATTCCGGCGGCGTTACGCAGATTTTTGACAAGCGATTCCGGCGTGTGCGCGGTGGCGATTTCCTGAATCAGTGGACGCATGGAAATGGATGTGCGGATGAATGGATCCTGGATAAACCGACCGGCGCGAAGGAATTGCCCAACAATCCATTTATCCACCTATCCATAAATCCTGGCTCCGGGGTTATGCAAACGCCTTGGGGATGACATTGGGACGGCCGACCCGGCGTTCGTAGTCCAGAATGATTTCAACGGCTTCTTGCGGATCGTCAGTCACCTTGACGAGGTCAAGATCGCTCGGGCTGATGAATTTGTGTTTGTCCCGCACTTCCGCCTTCAACCAGCGCAAGAGACCGTTCCAGTGGTCGCGCCCAAACAGGATCAGCGGAAACTGCGGGATGCGTTCCGTCTGCGCGAGTGTGATGATTTCGAAAAATTCGTCGAGCGTGCCGAATCCGCCGGGCATGAAAACAAAACCGAGGCTGTATTTTGCGAAGCAAACCTTCCGCGCAAAGAAATAGTGAAAATGCAGCGGCAGATTGACAAACCGATTGCCGGTTTGTTCGTGAGGCAGTTCGATGTTGAGGCCGATGGATTTGCCACCGCCCTGGGCTGCGCCCTTGTTCGCAGCTTCCATGATGCCAGGGCCCCCGCCGGTGATAACGGCCAGATGGTGCTGCGCCAGGCCTTTGGCAATCGCCACGGCGGCGCGATAATATTTGTCGCTCGGGCGTATGCGCGCCGAGCCGAAAATCGTGACCGCCGGGCCGGCCTCGGACAGCGTCTGGAAGGAATCCACAAACTCGGCCATGATGCGGAAAATCCGCCAGGGATCCTCCCGGATGAAGGAAGTTGAGTCGCTCATGGCGGCAGAATAATCAAGTGCCGGAAAATGGAAAGGCCGGAGACAAGGCAAAATCTCCGGCCGGTGTTACTGCCCGGTTCCTCAGGAGCAACCGAGGCTCTCGCCGCAATTCAGACACTTGTAACACGCGCCGTTGCGCACAGCCACGTGTCCGCAGTTCGGGCAGGTGGGCGCGTCCTGCTGAAAGTGCGCCACGGAGTCACTTAGATTTTTTATCTCGCGTTCGGCGTGCGCGGGATGACCGTTGCCATTGCCGCTTTTCACTTCCAGTACGTCATTTTCCTCGGCAATCGGCAATTCCGGCACCGGGCGGTTCACCTTTTTTTTTAACTCTTCCATCAAGCCGGGCATGGCGAGTTCCGGTTGATTGCGCGCGGCGGCGATCCCTTCGCGGTAGCCGGGAACGAATTGCAGTGCGAGCCACCGGAACACATAATCGGTGATGGACGACGCGTTGCGGATTTCCGCATTCTTCGTGAAGCCGCTCGGTTCAAACCGCTGGTGCGCGAATTTTTTCACGAGCGTTTCCAGCGGCACCCCATATTGCAGGGCAATGCTGGTCAGCGTGCCGATGCTGTCCATCAAACCGCCGATGGTCGAACCTTCCTTGGCCATCGTGATGAACAATTCACCCGGCTGGCCATCCTCGAACAATCCCACCGTCATGTAACCTTCGTGGCCGGCAATGTCGAATTTGTGCGTGACGGCCGTGCGCGTATCGGTCAAACGGCGACGGAGCGGTTTGCCGGCTTCGGTGCGTAATTTGGCAACTTCGGTCTCGAGTTCCTTGATGCGGGGGTCGAGCGCCGAACCTTCCGCCGTGGCCGCGCCGCTGGAACCGTCGCTGCTCTTTTTGGTGCTCAGCGGCTGCGAGCGCTTCGAGCCGTCGCGGTAGATGGCCACGCACTTGAGCCCCATCTTCCATGCCTGCACATAGGTGTCGCGAATCTCCTCCACCGTGCTTTCCTTCGGCATATTGACGGTTTTGGAAATGGCGCCGCTGATGAATGGCTGTGCGGCCGCCATCATCTTCAGGTGCGCCAGATAATGAATGCTGCGTTTGCCGCGATAAGGTTTGAAGGCACAATCAAATACGGCCAGATGTTCCGGCTTCAACCCGCTTCGCACCGTTTTGCCGTTTTCCTCCGCGTCTTCAATCGTGTCGAATTTTTCGATATGGGCGATGATGTTCCTGATTTCCGCCTCACCGTAGCCGAGGCGGCGCAACGCATCCGGCACACCGCGATTGACAATCTTCAACATGCCGCCTCCGGCCAGGAGCTTGTATTTGACCAGTGCAATGTCGGGTTCAATGCCGGTCGTGTCACAATCCATCAGAAACGCAATGGTGCCGGTCGGCGCGAGAACGGTGACCTGCGCGTTGCGGTAGCCATGCCGCCGGCCCTTGGCCAGCGCGCTCTCCCAGGTCTGGCGCGCTTCATCCTTGAGATAGCCGAATTCATCGCTCGGATGAATGCTTTCCACGGCGTCGCGGTGCAGTTGGATAACCCCGAGCGTGGATTCGACGTTGTCCGGCTTGAGCGGCCTGGAAACGTCCGCGCAGCGGGCATCGCGGTAACCCGGAAAGGGGCCGATACCGGCGGCAATCTCCGCGCTCTGCTCGTAAGCGTGGCCGGTCATGATCGAGGTGATGGCGCCGGCGAGCGCGCGGCCTTCGTCGCTGTCGTAGGGCAGGCCGTAACTCATGCAGAGCGAACCGAGGTTGGCGTAACCAAGGCCGAGCGTGCGGAAAATGTGCGAGTTCTCGGCGATTTCCTTGGTCGGATAGCTCGCATTGTCCACGATGATTTCCTGTGCGGTGATGTAAATACGCACGGCGGCCTTGAACCGTTCGACATCGAACGTGCCGTCTTCGCGCTTGAACTTCATCAAATTCAACGACGCCAGGTTGCACGCGGTGTTGTTGAGAAAGACGTATTCACTGCACGGATTGGTGGAATGAATCGGCTCGGTGCCCTTGCAGGTGTGCCATTTCTGGATGGCGCCGTCGTATTGCATGCCGGGATCGCCGCAGGTCCATGTGCCCTCGGCAATTTTGTAAAGCAATTTGGCGGCGTCCTTCTTTTCGAGCGGTTTGCCGGTGGTAACGGCGCGCGTCTGCCACTCCTTGCCCGCCAAGGCGGCCTGCATGAATTCGTCGCTGGCGCGCACGGACAGGTTCTCATTCTGGTACATCACACTGCCATAGGCGTCGCCGTTGTACGAACCGTCATAGCCCTGTTCGATGAGGGCCCAGGCCTTCTTTTCCTCTTTTTGCTTGGCGTCAATGAACTCTTCAATGTCGCCGTGCCAGTCGCGCAACGTGTTCATTTTGGCCGCGCGCCGGGTTTTGCCGCCGGATTTCACAACGTTGGCGACCTGGTCATAAACCTTCAGGAAACTCATGGGGCCGCTGGGCCGGCCGCCGCCGCTCAGCTTTTCACGGGCGGACCGGAGCGGGGAAAGGTCGGTGCCGGTGCCGGAACCATACTTGAAGAGCATGGCTTCACTGTGGGCGAGGCGCATGATGTCCTCCATATTGTCCTCGACCGATTGAATAAAACAGGCGCTGCCCTGCGGATATTCGTATTGGGTCGCCGCGCGTTCAGCGGCCTGTGCCTGGCGGTTGTAAAACCAGTTGCCTTTGCCGGAATTCTTGCCGATGCCGTATTGATGGTACAATCCGACGTTGAACCACACCGGCGAATTAAAGGCGCCGTACTGGTTCACGCAGAGCCAGGTCAGTTCGTCGTAGAATACCTCCCCGTCGGCCTTGCTGAAATAACCATCCTTGACCCCCCAATCCGCCAGGGTGCGGGAGATGCGGTGGATGAGCTGGCGGACCGACGTTTCACGCTCGGAAGTGTGTTGTTCCCCATAAAAGTATTTGGAGACCACCACCTTGGTGGCCAGCAGCGACCACGACTTTGGCACCTCGACGTTTTCCTGCTTGAAAATCACCTTGCCGGCGTCGTCGGTGATTTCCGCGGTGCGGCGGTCCCATTCGATCTGGTCGAACGGCTTGACCTTCGCGTCGCTGAAAATGCGTTCGACGCGCAATGTTTTTTTCGCCCGGCTCATGTCTTTGCCTTTAATGCGTCCTGCGGTCACCGGCGCAGTGCGCCGCCGGCTTTTGTGCGGCGCCGGCGCCATCACTTCCTCCCGTGCGTCAATCATGGTTTTCCTTTTTTAAGATGGTTGAAATTTCGTTTTCAGACAAATCACCCGACCGCCTCGGTACAGAAAAACGGTCGGGAAAATCAACTTTTTGCTTGCTTCCTGAGATTCTGCCAACGTGCCTCTTTTCGGCAAAACCCCATTTAGTGGGCAACGTTTCGACCTTATACCCAACATATTGTGGTAGGCAAGAAAAATTTTCAAAAAAGTTACACGAATGATATTCCCCAGGTAAAAGCGGGGAAAACACCGCGTCTCTGTTGGAAAAACCGCTACTTATTCGCCGCTGTTAACAAAAATCAGCGCCGTTTTTTGGAGCGTGAGGAAGCAAATCCGTGAGACTGCTTTCGGAATGCGGGCTTGGGTTTGCGAATAGGCTCCACGATTTGGGGCCTGGGTTTCGGTGCCAGCACAATCGGACAGCCTTCGTAGCCAAAGGCGCGCCGCATCTGGTCGGCCAGATATTTTTTGTACTGGTCGGAAAACAGTTCGTCGCGGTTAATGAACAGCAGGAAGGTCGGCGGCGCCTGCCTGACCTGCGTCGCGTAGAAAAATTTCAGGCGATGTCCCAGATTGCTGACCGGCTGGCGGCGCTCGACCGCGTCGCGCAACGTGCGGTTCAGGATGGCCGTCGGAATCTTTTGCTGCAACTGCGCAGTAACGTAGCGGATGGATTCCAGCAAGCGTTCGAGATGGAAACCGGATTTGGCCGAGGTGAAAATCACCGGCGCGTAGTCGAGGAAGAATAATTTTTTCTGTACCCAGCCGGCAAATTCGCCAAGCGTGGACATTTCCTTTCCCTGCCCTTCGCGCCGCTCCTTCTGGTTGCGCCGGACGATTTCCTCCTCCCGCGCCTGGCGGACGTTTTCTTCAAACAAATCCCATTTGTTGACGACGACGATGCAGGCCTTGCGGTTCTCGACGATGACATCGGCGATCTTTTTGTCCTGTTCCGTGATGTCCATCTCCGCGTCGAGGACCAGAATCGCGATGTCGCAACGCGCGATGGAATCCTCCGCGCGCTGGACGCTGAAAAATTCTATCGAATTATCCACGCGCCGAGTCTTCCTCATGCCCGCCGTATCAATGAGAATGTATTTTTGCCTCACCCCGTCGGTTTCGATCTCGAAAGGCACGTCTATCGCATCACGCGTCGTGCCGGGAATGGGTGACACAATGACGCGCTCGGATTGTGTCAAGGCGTTGATAATGGACGACTTGCCGACGTTGGGACGGCCGATGATGGCAAGCTTCAAGGAGTCGAAAGTCGAGGGACGAAGATTGAGCGCCTGCATTTCAGAACCGGGTGTTTCTGCCCTCGCCTCTCGTCTCTCCCCTCTCGCCTCGGGCAGAAGCCCGATTGCTGCTACCATCAGTTCTTCAATGCCGCCGCCATGAATGGCGCTGACGGGAAAGATTTTCTCGAAACCCAACTCGGCAAATTCATCGGCGTCTCTTTCGGTGCGGCTCGTGTCCGCCTTGTTGGCGGCAACCAGAATGGATTTCCCGCTGCGGCGGAGGCGGCTGGCCACTTCACGGTCGAGCGGCATAACGCCTTCCTGGGCATTGACCACCAGCAGGATGACGTTTGCCGATTCAATGGCCAGTCCCACCTGTTCGAGCGCGGCTTTGGCGATCACATCCTTGGCCTTCTCGCCGCGCAACAAACCGATGCCCCCGGTGTCCACGAGGGTGAAAGCGTGCCCGCGCCACTCGGCCTCGGCGGTGACGCGATCGCGCGTGACGCCGGGCTGATCATGCACGATGGCGATACGTCGTCCCACGATGCGGTTAAACAGCGCGGACTTGCCGACATTCGGCCGGCCGACAATGGCGATTAAACACGACACGTTCACAGGATGAAGCAGATCGCGGTTCAGCGGAAGTTTTTCCGTCAATTGAATTGTCTTGCTTTCAAGAACGATTGTGTCAGAAAAGCGGTGGTGAACTATGGAAGGTTCACTGCCTCACCAAAACCAACGAGAACCCTGAAAGAGAGTGATTACCTATGAATGACACTGGAAATACGGCGGCAGGCACGGCAATGGGTTTGGGGATGATCCTGTTTGGCTTGCTTATCGGTCTGGTCGTTTATGTGTTCTTCTGCTTCTGCTACAAACGCATCTGCGAAAAATGCGGTGTCACTCCCGGGGTGCTCATCTGGATTCCCATTGTCCAGCTGGTCCCCCTGTTACAGGTCGCCAAAATGCCGGTCTGGATGATTATTCTTTTGCTGATTCCCCTGGTGAACATCGTGGTGTTCCTGATAATGTGGGTGAAAATCTGTCAGGCGCGGGGCAAAAGCGGCTGGCTGGTGATTTTGTTATTCATCCCGATTGTTAATCTGATCTTTATTCCTTACCTGGCGTTTTCAGAATAAAAATTACTTCAATTTCCCCATCAATTTTTTTGCGCGGTGAATCCAGACGCGGTCGCGCTTGCGCTGGAAGGCCGGCGCGTGAACGTCGTCGCTCAGCACGTCGTTGAGTTCGGTGCGCGCAAGGTCGGGCTGGTTTTTGGCGAGGTAAAGCTCAGCCAGTTGGACTTTGGCACGCGGGTAGGAATGGGTTTGCGTGATGTGCTGCCAGTAAAGCAGCGCGTTGTCGGTTTCGCCCAGGGCGGTCAGTGTTTCGGCCATGGCCATCATCGAGTACCCGTAATCGTGATCTGGCTTCTCCTTCATCACGCCTTCGAGCAGCGGGCGCGCTTCGGCGGGGCGCTTCAGCCGGAGCAGGCATTGGCCGAGATGCGCGCGGGCGTCAATGTCGGTGGGATCGCGTTCGAGCGCGGCGCGGTAACATTTCTCCGCTTCCTCCAGTTTGCCGCGTTGGAAATAAAGGTCGCCGAGCTGGAAGTGGTGGTAGGCATTATCCAGATGATGGATTTGCGCCTGAAGTTCCTTGATGCGTTTGCGGCTTTGGGCGCCGGGCAGTTCAAAACCGCGCGTGCTGGACGTGGCCGCGGCGCGATAGACGAGAAAAAAGTAAAGTACCGCATTGAGCAGCGGGAAAATAAAGATGAAAACCGCCCACAACCATTCCTGCCGCCGGATGGCGTCGATAAACATCCAAATTTGAAATGCGGCAAACGCCAGCCAAATCGGGCTGCTGATCAGATAATTCCACTGTGTAAAGTCGCTCAGCAAGGAGGCGAACATGCGTACTATTTTTAACGCAAAGACCCAAAGGCGCAAAGAAACAAAGCAGGGAAGAGGCAAAGCTGGCCTGTCTGAATTCATCTTCCGATTCCAAATTCCGCTTTTATTTTGCGGCTTCGCGCCATTGCGTTAATCCTTTGGAAATGGCTTTCCAGAAAGTGAAAAAGGATCTGCGCCGCGCCTACGAACTCATGCGCGCGCATTTCGGCCATCGGCACTGGTGGCCGGGAGAAACACCGTTTGAAGTCTGCATCGGCGCCATTCTCACGCAAAATACTGCGTGGACGAATGTCGAGCGCGCGATGGCCAATCTCAAAGCGGCGCGGGTGCTGGAACCGGAAAGGCTGTTCGCCCTGCCGGAGTCAAAGTTGGCACAGCTCATCCGTCCCGCAGGTTATTTCAATGTGAAAGCGCGGCGGTTGCGCTCGTTCTTGTGTGTGCTGGTGGAGGAATTCGGCGGTGATTTGCGGCGAATGTTTGTCGGTGAAACCTCCGTCGTGCGCAAGCGGTTGCTGGCGATTCATGGCGTCGGGCCGGAAACCGCCGACAGCATGCTGCTCTACGTCGGCGGGCATCACAGTTTCGTGATTGACGCCTACACGAAGCGGATTTTTCAGAGGCATCGGTGGAGTCGGAGGACAGGGGAAGAAAGACGGAAGACAGAAGCCGGAAATTCAAGGGCGAGCGATTACGATGAATTGAAATCGCTTTGCGAGGCGGCTTTAAATCAAAAAGCCGGCGCGGCACGGCTGGATTACTGGCAGGATTATCATGCGCAACTGGTGATGGTGGGGAAACATTTCTGTCGGAAGCGCGCGCCGCGGTGTGAACAATGTCCGCTGAAGTCGCTGCTGCCCAGAAGCGAGAACTGCACGCCTGATGCGTGAAAACTCACGCCAGGCTTCAGCGCCGGCATGCCTTTTGCGGTTTTTCAAGCAGTTGGCGTCCAAACCAGCCGGCATCGGGGATCTTGGAGCCTTATCTCGGAGTTGACAAACCCTTAAGAATGGGCTTGAATAGGTTAGTCAACTCAATAGAACTGTAGCCCTAAATCTTGTTCAGCCGTGAAGACCCCGGTGTTCATACTGCGGTTGGCTTTGGCGGGATTGCTTTTCGCCGCTTTCACCCCCAGAACGACCGCCGTGGTCTTCACCTCCAGCACCGTCATCGGGTCGCTCGACACCAACTACGACGGCGCGAACGTCGTCATCAGCAACTGCACCGTGACCGTGGACGGGGCACACACTTTTGCCAGCCTGCGGGTCGCGCCGGGCGGCACGCTGACGCACCTGTTTTGGGCCAACGGTTTGAGCACCGGGCTTGAATTCGCTTACAACGAGCCGCAAGTGCTGACCAGCACCAATCCAATGACCCTGTTGCACACGAATGCCTACGGCCCGGTGACGGTGAAGGATGCCAGTCAAACCATCACCTATTCCAACGGCGTGGATTATATGGAAACCGATTTGCCGAACGGCACGGTACAAATTGCGCGGACCGAAACTTCTTCCATCCCCGACGGCGCGACGGTGCTGGTGAGCTACGGTTGGAACTACGTCACGCCCGCCGGATTGAACCTGACCGTGACCGGCGACGTTGTGGTTGCCAGCGGCGGCGGCATCAATGCCAATGGCATCGGTTACGGTGGCGCTCCCAGCCAGTACCTGGGAATCGGTCCGGGCAGCGGCTCCAGTTCCGGCGGCACTTTTTTTGATGGCTCCGGCGGCGGACACGGCGGGAACGGCGGCATGAGTTCCAGCAACGCGGTCGGCGGCGCGTGCTACGACTCGCTGTATCAACCCATCCTGTTGGGCAGTGGCGGCGGCGCGAGCTACGCCGGCCCCGGCGCCAACGGCGGCGGCGCCATCCACATTGCCGCCACGGGGAACGTGGACATTGACGGCGTGGTTTCCGCCAACGGCGCGGACGCGAGTTACGACCGGGCGGGCGGCGGCGCGGGCGGCAGCATTTGGATTTCCGCCGCGAGCGTGAGCGGCGCCGGCAGCATTTCGGCTGACGGCGGCGCCGGCGCGCCGATGTACGGCGGCGGCGGCGGCGGCGGACGCATTGCCATCCAATGCGGCACGAATATTATTTCCGGCACAATGACCGCTTACGGCGGCAGCGGTTTTCAAACCGGCGGCGCGGGAACCATTTTCACCCAAATCACCGGCCAAAACGGTTTGTTGGTGGTGGACAACGGTGGACGCGCCGGAACCAATTCCACCGTAACGCTGCCGACGCTGGCGGACGTCATCATCCGCGGCAACGCCGGCGTCGCCGCCGGCAGCCCGTTTAATTCCAGCAACCTGACCGTGAGTGCCCGCAGTGTTTTGACGGCTGCGACGCAGGGCGCCCTGACACTCTCGGTGGCCGGCAATATGACGATTCAAGCGGGCGGCGTGCTGACGCTGGACGGTCTTGGTTATGGCGGCGGCAGCGGCTCCGGCGCCGGTCAGATTTATTTCACCGGCAATTATTATTTTGGCGGCGGCGGCGGACACGGGGGTTACGGCGCCGCCGCGTCGGTCGCCAACGCCACCGGTGGTTCCGCTTATGATTCGCAGGCGACGCCAACGTTGCCCGGCAGCGGCGGTGGGAATAACAGTACTTTTGCTCCAGTCTCGATTGGCGGCGCAGGCGGCGGCGCGATGCAACTCACCGTGGCCGGCAATTTGCAGGTGGATGGAAACATCACCGCCAATGGCCTCAACGGCTCCGGGATTGCCGGCGGCGGCGGTTCCGGCGGCGGCCTTGAAATTTATGCCGCGGTGCTCGCCGGTTCCGGCTCGGTCACGGCCAACGGCGGCAACGGCGCCGGTTCGTTCGGCGGCGGCGGCGGCGGCGGGCGCATCGCGATTGTTGCCGGAACAAACCTGTTCACCGGCAAACTCGCCGCGACGGGCGGTGGCGGTGCGAATCGGGGCGGGGCGGGAACTTTATATCTGCAAGCGGGTGGCGCCGCGCCGGAATTGCTGCTGGACAACGCCGGCCAGGCAGGCGCCATCACGCCGCTGCAAGCCGCCCAGGGAGCAAATTTAATTGTCCAGAACAGCGCGGTTGGCCTGGCCAATTCAGGCCTGTCATTCGGCAGCCTGTTGGTGGGTTCAAACGCCTGGCTGATGGCCAGTAATGCCAACTTGTCACAGACTCTCGATCTTACGGTTTCGGGCAACGCCACCATTCAGTCCGGCAGCGGCCTTATCGCCGACGGCGGCGGTTACGCGGCCAACAACGGTCCGGGCCACGGCAGCTACTATCCATCCCAGCCGAATTATCCGGGCGGCGGCGGCGGCCACGGCGGTTACGGCGCCGCCTGGTCGGGCACCAATATCGGCGGCGGCACCACTTACGACACGATTGCCGCGCCCACCACTGCTGGCAGCGGCGGCGGCGGATATTCGCCTTACTCCATCGGCGGCAGTGGCGGCGGGGCGATGGTAATAATTGTTTCCGGCGCGTTACAGGTGGACGGCGTTCTTTCCGCCAACGGCGGCAACGGCAGTGGCAACGGCGGCGGCGGCTCCGGCGGCAGCCTGAATTTGACCGTCGGCAGCCTGCTCGGCTCCGGCGTCATTGCCGCCAACGGCGGCAACGGCGTGGACGGCGTCGGCGGCGGGGGCGGCGGCGGCATGATTGCCGCGAGTTTCAGCCAGACGAATTCATTTACTGGAACGATTTCGGCCTGTGGCGGCAGCGGCGCAAATTACGGCGGCGCGGGCACGATTTATATCCGGACCAATTCTCTGAATCAGTCATTGCTCATCGTGGACAACGCCGGGCATCGCGGAACGAACACGCCCATTTTATCCACTTATCCCCCCATCAGCCTGATTATCCGCAATGGCGCCGCTGCCTCCGTGTCACAACAAACTGTTGCGAATCTCCTCATCACTTCCAACGCCTGGTTGGTGCCTGGAAACAATATCTCCGGCACCGTCAACTTGACGGTCAACGGCAACGCCACGATTCAAGCGGGTGGCGGCATTGTCACCGATGCCACGGGCAACCCGCAAAACAGCGGTCCCGGACCCGGTCATGGCTATGGCAATTCGCCGTGGTATCCGTGCAGCGGCGCGGGCCACGGCGGTTACGGGGCGTTCGGGTTTACAAATCAAAATCAAACTCCCGGCGGAATCACTTATGACTCCACTGCCTCGCCCAACAACGCCGGCAGTGGCGGCGGCGGCTATGGCCCATACTCCAGCGGCGGCGGCGGCGGCGGTTATGTCCGCTTGCAGGTCACCGGTGTGTTGCAATTGGATGGCGTCATTTCCGCCAACGGCGGCAACGGCACCGGCTCCGGCGGCGGCGGCGGTTCGGGCGGGAGCATTTACCTTTCCATTGGCAGGACCGGCGCGTTTAGCGGCGCCGGCAGCATCACGGCCAATGGCGGCAACGGCGCGAACGCCATCGGCGGCGGCGGCGGCGGCGGACGCCTCGCCATTTATACGCTCAACAATCCCGGTTATCCGCCGCTGACCAACTCGTTTACCGGCGTCCTTTCGGCGTACGGCGGCGGCGGCTGGCAATTTGGCGGCGCGGGCACGATTTACTTCCAGACCAACGGGGTCGGCTACCCGCTGCTGCTGCTGGACAACGCCAACCACGCCGGCACCAACACCAGTTTCGATTTTCTCAGCCTGAATGCCACGATTCAGAATGGAGCCGTTGGCCTGCTGCCGGTTTCCGGCGGGTGGGCGCCGATCAATCTCCTCGTCCGCACTAACGGCGTCCTGACGGCGCCGGCCTCCGGCAGCATGCGCACCGTCAGCGCCAATACCGTTACCATCGAAGGCGGCGGCGCGATTTCGCTGGACGGCTCTGGCTACTCGCAATCTGGTCCGGGCAACGGCCTTCCCGGATCCAACTCGCGTGGCGGTGGTGGTCACGGCGGCTACGGCGGTGGCAATCCGACGGGTGGCGGCGCGACTTATGATTCCATCCAGTCCCCGGCGATGGCCGGAAGCAGTGGTGCCAGCTATAATTCCGGCCAGCCTTACAGCTATGGAGGCAACGGTGGCGGCGCGCTGTCGTTAAACGTTTCTGGCACTCTCACGGTGAATGGACGGCTTTCAGCCAACGGCCTGAGCGGCGGCTACAATTCCGGCGGCGGGTCGGGCGGCAGTTTGAATCTTTCCGCCTTCAACCTCGCCGGCAGCGGCGTCATTTCCGCCAGCGGCGGCCCGGCCAGTGGCGCGGCGGGCGGCGGTGGCGGCGGACGCATCACCTTGGTCTGCACAAACGATTATTTCACCGGCCAATTTTCTGCGATCGGCGGTAATGCAACTTACCCCGGCGGCGCAGGCACCATTTACACCAGCGCCTCCGGCGCGCAAGCGTTGCTTGTGGACAACGGCGGCCTGGCCGGCACCAATACGCCGTTGTCCAGCGCGTATTCCCTGCCGGCAACGCCGTTTGATTTGGACATTTCCGGTGGGGCCGTGGCCGTTCCGTTCACGCCATTGCCGTTGTTGAGCAATTTGAACCTGGCCACCGGCAGCACACTGACGGTGCCCGTTGCGCAATCCAATCTCTTCCTTGCCGTCCTGAACAACGCGAACCTGGCCGGCAGCTTGAACGTGGACCATCTCGGTTACGCGCAGGGCAACGGTCCCGGCGCCGGCAGCGCCATTTCCAGCAGAGGCTCCGGCGGCGGCTATGGTGGCGCGGGCGGCGCGTCGTCTTCCGCTGCGGCCGGCGGCGCGAGCTACGGCTCGGCCACGGAGCCGGTGGATTTCGGCAGCGGCGGCGGCAACGGCGCGGCCACGGCCAACGGCGGCTCCGATGGCGGCGGCGCGCTGCACGTGGCCGTGGCCGGCGCGTTGAGCGTGAACGGCAACGTCAGCGCAAACGGAAACGCCGGCTTGCAGGACGATTCGGGCGGCGGCGCGGGCGGCAGCGTGTGGATCAGCGCCGGTTCGCTTTCGGGCGCGGGAAATATTTCGGCGCTGGGTGGCGCCGGCGCGGCGCTGGGCGGGGGCGGGGGCGGCGGTGGACGCATCGCGATTTACACGCCCACGAACAATTTTGCCGGCACGACGAGCGCTCGGGGCGGCGGCGGCTGGTCGTCCGGTCAGGGGGGAACGATTCTCCTTTCGGGAGCCTTTTCCAACTTCCAGATTGAGTCGCAATCGCCGACCGGCCTGGTGATGAACGCGGTGAGTTGGGTGGATTTGGGTTTCAACGACGCGGTGGACCCGGCATCCGTCTCGGCGTCGAACTTCGCGCTGGTCACGCCGGCGGGCGTTTTGGCCGCGTCGAATTTGACCGCGGCGGCCACCGGCCCGGCCACGGTGCGGGTGAGTTTCCCGGCTCAAAATTTACTGGGCAATTATACCATCCAGGCGGCAACGGCCATTACGAACATCTTCGGCTTGCCGCTGGCGTCGGCGTACGCCGGCACGTTCACGGTGTCGTTGCCGGCCATTTCCGGCGCGGTCACCGATACCAACGGCGCGCCGGTGGCCGGCGTGCTGCTGCAACCGTCCGGCGGGTTGACCGGCGTGACGACCGGTGCCAACGGCCAATACGCGCTGGGCGTGCCGCCGGGTTGGAGCGGCACGGTGACGCCGGGCCTGGGAAATTTCATGTTTGTGCCCGGTTCCATCGCCTACACCAACGTCACCGCCCCGCTGACCAACCAGAATTATTTGATGGTGACGACGATTGCGCCGGGCCTGGTTCCCGGCGTGAGCGGGACCGACTTTAGGGTGAATTGGGCAGGCCTCCCCGGTGTGACCTATCAACTGCTCTGGTCTACCAACCTCGTGAACTGGCAGCCCCTGGGCAGCCCGCTGCCCGGCACCAACGGCCCGATGCAATTTGTCGTGCCGATCGGTTCGGACCCGGCGGACTTCTTCCGCGTCAGCGCGACGGAGTGACGATGCCGTTGAATGGTTAAAGCGGAAAGGCTGCCGGCTCATGCAACTGCTTCGACGTTTCAACGCTGCAAAGGATTATCCGGTAGTGTCCTGATTTGGGCCCGGGGCGCAGGTTTGTGACCCGCTGCTGCTTGATGTGAAAAGCCGCACGTTGCGGCTTACCGGGCCGCGCTCATCAAATCAGGACACGACCGATTAACAAACTTGTTTTCGGCGCGTTTCCCGTTAGCTTTTTCCTGCCGTTCATGAACCCAGCGCTCATTATTGTGCCAACTTACAATGAACGGGAAAATCTCCCGCGCATCGTGCCACGGCTTTTGGCGCTGCCGGTGCAGGTGGATTTGCTGGTCGTGGACGGCAATTCCTCCGATGGCACGGGACAGATCGCGGACGAACTCGCGGCGAAACATCCCGAAGTCCAAGTCCTCCACGAAACCAAAAAAAGCGGCCTGGGCCGCGCCTACCTCGCCGGTTTCAAATGGGCGCTGGAACGCAGCTACGAATTCATTTTTGAAATGGACGGCGATGTTTCGCACGACCCCGACGATGTCCCGAAATTTTTGGAGGCAGCGAGCAGACAAAACGCCGACCTGGTGCTCGGTTCGCGTTATACCGGCGGTGTGCGGGTGCTGAATTGGCCGCTCAAACGCCTGCTGCTGAGCCGGTGCGCCGGGATCTACGTCTGGCTCGTTACGGGAATGCCCTTCACCGATCCCACCGGCGGCTACAAATGTTTCCGCCGCCGGGCGCTGGAGGCCATCCACCTCGAGGCCATAAAATCCGATGGTTACAGTTTTCAAATTGAGATGACGCACCGGCTCTGGCGCGCCGGTTTTAGTGTCATGGAAGTGCCGATCACCTTCACCGAACGCGTCGAAGGCAGTTCCAAACTGACGCACCACATCATCAACGAGGCATTCTGGATGGTCTGGCGGCTGTGGCTGCAAAACGGTTGCCGGCGCAAACCGCGTTCCAAAGCTGAACATTCGCCGCAGAAGTCCGTCAAAGTCTGAAGTGAAAGGAAATCCAATGAAGATGAGTCTGATGGTCCTGTTGGCCGTGGTCGGATTGGTTTCGCTGGCCGTTCCGGTTCTGGCGGCGCCCCGGCCCAAAGTTGGTGAAACGGCACCGCTGTTTACCGGTCAGGACCAGGATGGCAAAACGGTGGTGTTGGCTGATTTAATCGGCAAAAAAATCGTGCTGCTCTATTTTTATCCCAAGGATTTCACCTCCGGTTGCACGAAGGAAGCCTGTGGATTTCGGGACCGCATGGGCGACCTGCAAAAGGACAATGTTGAGGTGGTGGGCGTGAGTTTCGATTCCGCCAAAAGTCACCAGGAATTCATCGCAAAGTACAAGCTGAATTTTACCCTGCTGGCCGATCCCGACGGAAAGATTGTGGACCTTTACGGCGTGCGAATGGACCATATGGATATCGCCCATCGGGTCAGTTTCCTCATCGGGCTGGATGGCAAAATCGTGCATGTCACCGACGCCGGTAATCCCGCCGTTCACTTTGAACAGATGCAGGCAGCCATCGCCACCCTCAAAGCAAAGTAAGAACTTTGGTGAATTATCTTTGTCAACGGTCCTGCCCTTTTTAACCTGCTCTTGTGCCACTGCAAATCGGCGATCGTCTGGGTTTGGCCATCAATGACATCGCGTTCGGCGGCGAAGGGGTCGGGCGCGTGGATGATTTTGTCGTATTCGTGCCGTTCGTGCTCGTCGGTGAGACCGTGGAAGTCGAAATCATCGAGGTAAAAAAGCATTTTGCCCGGGCCAGGCTGGTTCACGTGGAAAAGCCCTCGGCGGAGCGGGTCGAGCCGGAGTGCCGTTACTTTGGCCGGTGTGGCGGCTGCCAATACCAACATGTTGCCTATGAGGCGCAACTGCGGCTCAAGCAAAAACAAATTGCGGATCTGTTTGAACGAATCGGAAAATTTCCGCCGGGCGTTATCGCCGAGGTCATTCCCTGTCCGCAACCCTTCGGCTATCGCAATCGCATCATGATTCGCAGCCAATGGAACAAGCCGCAGCAGAAATTGAACATCGGTTTCGTGCGCTGGGATTGCGGTTTGGTGGAGGACATCGAGGAATGCAAAATCGCCGAGCCGGCGCTGAACGAACAAATCCAGCACGTCAGAAGAAATCCCCCCCCAAAGGGTGGCATCAAGGTCGTGTTGCGCGCGCTGCTGGAAAACTGGGACGTGCCGCCGGATTCATTTTTTCAGAATAATTTTTTCCTGTTGTCCGGGCTCGTAAAAACCGTGCGCGAATTTCTTTCTGCCGGTGGCACACGCCACCTGCTGGATTTGTATTGCGGCGTCGGTTTTTTTGGCATCGAACTGGCCGACACGGTCGAGTCCTTTGTCGGCGTGGAATACGACCAGCGGGCGATCCGGGCGGCGCAAAAAAATGCCGGTGCGCGGCAGATTGCCAACGGCCAATTCATTTCCGCAAAAGTGGAGGACGCCTTGACACGGTTGCTGAAACAATTCCCGGCCGGCAAAACCGCGGTTTTGCTGGATCCGCCGCGCAAAGGCTGCCTGCCCCATGTGTTGAAACTATTGCGCGAGGCCGCCCCGGCGCAGGTCGTTTATGTCTCGTGTCATCCGGCCACCATGGCCCGGGACTTGAACATTTTATGCGCGGACGGTGTCTTTGAACTGGTGCGCGTGCAGCCGTTGGACATGTTTCCCCAAACGCAACACGTCGAGTGTGTGGCCGAATTGCGCTGCGTGGAAAAGCTTGCCAAGCAGACCAACATGGATTCAACTGAACAAACCCGATGATTACGGACGTGCAAACGGATCCGCGGAGAGGTTTTGTTCCGCGTTTATTGCCGTGGTTGCTGGCAGCGGTGGCGCTGGTGGTTTATCTGATGACCCTCAATTATTGGGTTTCGCTTCTCAATCTGACCGCGGTGGCCCGGACGTCCCGTTGGATGTGGCAGCCGCAAATTTTAAACCCGGTTTCGTTTGTTGTCACTTTTCCCCTGCGCTGGCTGCCGGCCGCGCAGATTCCGCTGGCGTTGAACTTGTTTTCGGCAGTGTGTGCCGCCCTGGCGCTGGGGCTGCTGGCACGGTCGGTCGCCTTGCTGCCGCATGACCGGACGGAGGCGCAACGCCGGCGCGAACAGAGTCCTTTTTCCATATTGACCATCCGCAACGCCTGGTTGCCACCGGCCTTCGCCGTCGCGGTGTGCGGACTGCAACTCACCTTCTGGGAATACGCGACGAATTACACGAGCGCGGCCTATTCCTCGGGTGAAATGTTCGACCTGTTGCTGTTTGCGTTCGTGATCTGGTCTTTGTTGGAATATCGCCTGGATGAACATGAAGGGCGGCTGTTTCTGGTGTCGTTTGTTTATGGCGCGGGCATGACCAACGATTGGGCGCTGGTCTGTTATTTGCCTGCCTTTCTGGCGGCCCTCATTTGGATTCGCGGGCTCAGCTTTTTCAATTTCCGGTTTCTCGGAAGGATGATGCTTTGTGGTCTGGCGGGAACGCTGTTCTATCTGCTGTTGCCGCTGGCGGTGGCGGTTTCAGGCAAGGTTCCGATAACCTTCTGGCAAACCTTGCATGTGAATTTGTCGTCCCAATTCGCGGTCGTCGGGGATTTTTTTAACAACGGGGAACTGCGAAAAACGCTGGTTTTACTGTCCTTAAGTTCATTGGGCCCGGTCTTGATGCTGTCCGTCCGCTGGCATTCCAGCTTCGGTGACACCAGCCAGATGGGGCGGGCCCTGGCTTCCCTCATGTTTCATTTCGTGCATGCCGTCTTTCTGCTCCTGTGCATTTGGGTTGCGTTTGACCCGCCGTTCAGTCCGCGGGTTAAGGGATGTGGCTTGACGCTGTATTATTTGAGTGCGCTCAGCGTGGGCTATTACAGCGGATATTTTCTGCTCGTTTTTCGGAGAGAGCTCGGCACCCGCTTCCAGGTCCGGGGAGCGCCTCCGTTTAATTTTTTGAACCTTCTGACGGTCGTGGTGGTATGGCTGCTGTTCCTTTCAGCTCTGGTCGGGCTGATTTATAAAAACGCGCCGCTGGTCCGTGCCGTCAACAACGACATATTTCGACGTTACGCTTCGCTGATGGCGGAACATTTGCCACCGTCGGGGGGTATTCTCTTGAGCGATGACTGGCGGTGTCTGTATCTGACCGAGGCCGCGCTCGTTCGGGATGGCCGGGCGAAGGATTTTGTTTATCTGGACACCCAATCCCTCGTTTGGCCGGCCTATCACCATTTTTTGCATGAGAAATATCCAAAAATCTGGCCGGGCACCTACAAAGTCGCGGACACCAACTTTGTGAGCCAGCAGCAACAGGCCGTTCTTTTAACGACACTGGCCAAAGCCCATCAGCTTTACTATTTGCACCCGAGTTTTGGCTATTATTTTGAATATTTTTACCTGGAGCCTCATGGTTTGGTCTACCGGCTCAAGACCCTGCCCGGCGACACCGGGTTGCCGCCCTTGCCGGATAACGATGAAATAGACGAGAACGAGGCCTTCTGGGCGGGCGCCGAACTGCAAGCGTTCAAACCCATTGAACGCGCCCTGGCCGTTCCTCCGCCAAATGAGTCCCGACCCTGGGGCGATAAAATGCTTGCCGAGTTGCATGTGCCAGCCGAACCGGACCTGAACGCCCTCGTGGCGGGAAGCTTGTATTCGCGAGGTTTGACGTATTGGGGTGTGCAACTGCAATGCGCGGGGAACCTTGCCCTCGCCGCCGGACATTTTGAGATGGCACAAAAACTTAATCCGGACAACGCCGTGGCGCGGATTAATCTTCAGTTCAACCATAGTCTTCAGGCGGGTGAAACGGTGCCGCTGGACCTGGCCAAAACGACGCTCGACCAGTTTGGCCGATATAATTCCTGGAGCCAGATCCTGGAAGTCGGCGGAGCATTTGACGAACCCAGTTTTTGTTTTGCGAACGGCCTCGTCTGGATACGGAACGGGTTTTACCACCAGGCTTTGGCGTTGTTCACACGTGTCTGCCAGCTCGAGCCGGACAATCTGCCGGCGCACCTCTGGCTCGCGCAACTTTATGGTTTCAACCATCTGCCCGATCGCACCCTGAAAGCCGTCCAATATATACGCGACCAGCCCGGAAAATTCCCCCTCGACGCACCCAACCGGATGCAGCTCAGCCTCATCGAGGCGGCCGCTTATTTCCAGAAAGAGGATCTCGACCGGGGCACGAAACTCCTTCAGGCCGAGATTGCGCGTAATCCGACCAATACCGCCCTGCTCCTGACGGCCACACAGTTTTTTGTCGCCAAGGGCCTTTATACCAATGCCCTGGCGGTCATCGATGCCCGACTGCGGGATGCACCGGACGATCCGGACTGGCTGTTCAGCAAGAGCTATGTTTATCTGCAGCTCAAGGATTATAACCGGGCGATTCCGGTACTGAACCGGATCCTCTCCAGTCAGGCCGACAACAGCACCGCGCTCTTTAATCGCGCCATTGCCTGTCTCGGCGCCGGGAAACTCGACGACGCGCGTGCCGATTACGAGAAGCTAAGCCGGACGTACACCAATTCATACCGGATCGATTACGGTCTCGGCGAAATTGCCTGGCGCAAACACGAAACCAACAACGCCATAAAATATTACAAGCTCTATCTGGCCAACGCCAATTCCCACACCGACGAGGCGACGAATGTCATGCAGCGGCTTCGCCAGCTTGAAGGCCCGTCGCACTAAGACGTCCCCCTTCCGGCGGCCCACAGGGTATTTAAGCGCTTTGGTTTGATTCGTTTTCCACCGCGGTTTTTCTTTCGTGTGTTCCGTCCGGTTCACGATTAAATTCGGTTTGTGAAACTGCTCTTCATCGGCGACGTCGTGGGCCAGCCCGGCCGGCGCGCCGTCCGGGAACTCCTCCCCGGACTCCGTGAACAGCACGCGCTCGATTTCGTCATCGCCAACGGCGAAAATTCCGCCGGCGGCTCCGGGATCACCCCCGGGACCGCCGAGGAAATTTTTTCCGCCGGCGTGGATGTCATCACCAGCGGCGACCATCTTTGGGACCAGAAGGAAGTCACGCAGTTGCTCGCCCACGAAAAGCGCTTTCTCCGGCCGCTCAATTATCCGCCGGAGGTTCCGGGTCAAGGCAGCGGCGTGTTCCAGGTCCAAAGCTCCAGGTCCGGCCTGCCAGGTCCGATTTCCATCGCGGTCTTGAACGTGCAGGGTCGCACTTTTATGCAGCCGCAGTTGAACAATCCCTTTCCCCTTGCCGTCGGCGAGGTGACACGGTTACGGGAGCAGACCCGGATCATTTTTGTGGATTTTCACGCCGAAGCGACCTCGGAGAAGATCGCCCTGGGCCGCTATCTCGATGGACAGGTGAGCGCCGTGGTGGGCACACACACGCACGTGCAAACGGCGGACGAACAGATTTTCCCCGGCGGCACGGCGTATCTGAGTGACGCGGGCTTCACCGGGCCGCAGGAAAGTGTGCTGGGCCGCGAAATCGAGCCGGTCATCAAAAGA
>Ga0335078_10002703_pt1 | contig 26724 bp, 24 predicted proteins | sample Lox_Sample_32_FD_206711 | JGI IMG/M metagenome (GOLD analysis project Ga0335078, IMG submission 206711) | Soil microbial communities from Loxahatchee National Wildlife Refuge, Florida, United States - Lox_Sample_3.2 | ecosystem: Environmental > Terrestrial > Soil > Wetlands | place: USA... | reverse complement strand
TGATGGCATCGCCGTCCATATCGATATAGACGGTGCAGCGGTCGCCGCAGAGGGGATTGTATCCCTCGGCCTCGCGGTTGGCAGACTCCGGCTTGCGAAAATTGCGCGGAGCCTTGCTGTGCTCCAAAATGACTTCCTGATACAACTCGCCCAGATCCGCGCTCACGCAAACACCTCGCGGGCCTTGAGAATGCCATCGACGAGCGCATCGATCTCTTCGCGGGTGTTGTAGACCGCAAATGAGGCGCGCGCCGTGGCGTCGATGCCGAAGCGGTCCATGACCGGCTGTGCACAGTGGTGGCCGGTACGGATGGCCACGCCTTCGCGGTCGAGAACCGTGCCCAGATCATGCGGATGCACGCCCTCAAGAACAAACGAGAGCACGCCGGCGCGCTCGCGGGCAGTTCCCACCAGGCGCACGCCCGGAATCGAACCCACCGCATCGCTGGCGTAGGTGAGCAGGTCGTGCTCGTGAGCAGCAACGCGCTCCATGCCGATGTCGTTGATATAGGTGAGCGCCGCGCCCAATCCGACAGCGCCGGCAATGTCGGGAGTGCCGGCCTCGAATTTGTAAGGCACCACGTTGTAGGTGGTCTTTTCGAAGGTCACGGAGCTGATCATGTCGCCGCCGCCCTGGTACGGGGGCATCTCGGCGAGGATTTCCTCTTTGCCGTACAGCACGCCGATCCCCGTGGGGCCATAAACCTTGTGCCCGGAGAAGGCGTAAAAGTCGCAGCCCAGCGCCTGCACGTCGAGGGGCAGATGCGGAACCGCCTGCGCGCCATCCACCAGCACCGGGATGTCGTGGGCATGAACCATGTGAATCATCTTGCGCAGCGGGTTCACCGTGCCCAGCGCGTTGGAAACATGGGCAACGGCTACCATACGCGTGCGCGGCGAGAGCAGCCTTTCGAAGGCGTCGAGGTCCAGTTCGCCGGCGTCGTTGATGGGCGCGACCACGAGGCGAGCGCCCTTTTCCTCGCAGAGAATCTGCCACGGCACGATGTTGGAGTGGTGCTCCATGGCGGTGATGAGCACTTCGTCGCCCGACCCGACGTTTTGCCGGCCATAGGTCTGCGCCACAAGATTGATGGCCTCGGTGGCACCCCGGACGAAGATGATTTCGTTCGCGTCAGCAGCTTGGATGAAGCGCCGCACCGTCTCGCGCGCCTCGTCGTGCGCCTCAGTGGCGCGCACGCTCAGCGTATGCACGCCGCGATGAACATTGGCATTGTCGCGCTCGTAGTAACGCACGATGGCGTCAATCACAGCGCGCGGCTTTTGCGAAGTGGCGGCGTTATCCAGATAGACCAGCGGCTTGCCGTGGATGCGCTCGGCGAGGATGGGAAAGTGGGCGCGAATCTTTTCCAGATCGAGACCGCATGCGGCAGGCTCGAGCGCGGTTCGGCGCCGCAGCGCCTCGCGATGCATCGGGTTGGCGAAGGCCGTCATCCCACCTCCTCCCAATTCTGCGCTTCCTCTTCAGTCGATGGCGGCGCGGGGTCGACTGCATTCGCCGTGCACTGCGCCAACTCCTGCAACCGCGCCTGGATCAGCGATTCCACCAGCTCCCGCGCCGTTCCCTGGTGCATGCGGTCGAGGCATTCTGCCGCAAAGGCATAGAGCAGCAGGTTGCGCGCGTCGGCCTTGGCGAGCCCGCGCTGGCGCAGGTAAAACAGATGCTCCTCTTCGATCTGGCCGATCGTGGCGCCGTGCGTGCACTTCACGTCGTCGGCGTAAATCTCAAGCTGCGGCTTGGTGTCGATGCGCGCGTTGTCTGACAGCAGCAGGTTGCGGTTGGTCTGCTTGGCATCGGTCTTTTGCGCGTCTTTGTGGACGATGATGCGGCCGTGAAAAACGCCCCGCGCGTGATCGGCCAGGATGCCGTTGTAATATTGCCGGCTGTTGCACTGAGGGCTGGCGTGTTCCACCAGCATGTAGTTGTCGAGATGCTGGCGTCCCTCGCCCACGAACAATCCATTGATAAGGCATTCGGCGCCCTCGCCATCCAGGATGGGATGGACGTTGTTGCGCACCAGTCCGCCGCCCAGCAAAACCGAATGCGAGGCTACGTTGGCGCTGCGCGCCTGCTCGGTCCGCAGCGTAGAGACGTTGAAGGACGCGAAATTCTCGCGCTCCACCAGAAAATGGGAGAATACCGCGCCTTCGCCGGCCACAAGCTCGGTGATCGCATTCGAGAATCCAGGCTCGTTGCCTACGGAGACGTAGTCTTCCACCACCGTTGACTGGCTTGCCTCCTCGGCAATGATGAGCGTGCGCGGATGCGTCATGAGGCTCGAGCCCGCGCCTGCGGACACGTAGAGCAGATGCACGGGCTGCTCGATGGCCGCACCGCGCCGGATGCGGACGAAGGCGCCGTCGTCCCACAGCGCCGTATTGAGCGCGGCAAATACGTCGCGTTCCACGTTGGCATATTGGCCCAGGTGCTGCTCAATGCCGCCGGGAGCGCAAACATCCAGGCCGCAATCGATGGCCCGCCGCAGCGCGCACACCTCCAGTCCCTTGGTAAGATTCCCCGCGTCGGAAAGTTCCGGCACGAAATAGCCGTTGACAAACACCAGCTCACAGGCCGCGTTCGCAAGACGATATGCCGCGATGTCGCGCGCCGAAACCCTTACTTCACCTTTAGCAGTGCGGCGAAACGGCGTCCGCGCCAGTGCCGACAGATTGGTAAACCGCCAGTCTTCGTCGTGCGTAGTGGGAAAACCTTTGGCGCTGAAGCGCGCCCATCCGTCCTCGCGCAATTGCCGCAGCCACACCGGCTCGTGCTCCTGCCTCTCGGCGAGCAGCTCGTTGTACGCTTCGAGATATTTTTCCAGCCGCTGGGCCGCCGTCGCCATCCGTCTTTCGCTCCCGATTTCTTTTGCTGCAGTGCTCATGCCGGCAACACCTGCTCGTTCTCTTCGGCCCAGCCGTAGCCCTTGGCTTCGAGCTCCAGGGCCAGTTCCGGTCCGCCCGAACGCGCGATCTTTCCGTCGACGAGGACGTGCACGAAGTCGGGGGTGATGTAATTCAGCAGGCGCTGGTAGTGCGTGATGACCAGGAACGCGCGATCGGGGCTGCGCATGGCGTTCACGCCGTGCGCCACAATGCGCAGCGCATCGATATCGAGGCCTGAGTCGGTCTCGTCGAGAATGGCCAGCTTGGGCTCGAGCATCGCCATCTGCAGAATCTCGTTGCGCTTCTTTTCGCCGCCGGAAAAGCCTTCGTTCACCGAGCGGTTCATCAGCTTGTCGTCCATTTCGAGCAGCTTCATCCGCTCCTTGTAGAGGGGCAGAAAATCCATGGCGTCGAGCTCTTCGTGGCCGTGATACTTGCGGATCGCATTCATGGCCGAGCGCAGGAAATAGGCGTTGCTGATGCCCGGAATCTCAACCGGGTACTGGAACGCCAGGAAGAGGCCCTCGCAGGCAGCCTCTTCAGGATCCATATCAAGCAGGTCCTTGCCGTCAAACAAAACGCGCCCCTGCGTCACTTCGTAGGTCTCGCGGCGCGCCAGCACCGCGGCCAGAGTGCTTTTGCCTGAGCCGTTGGGGCCCATGATGGAATGCACTTCGCCTGCATTCACCGCCAGATTCACGCCTTTGAGAATCTTGTGGCCGGCCACGGATGCATGCAGATCCTGGATTTCTAACAACGCCATTCGTCTTCTCTCTCCGTTTCTGTTCCCTTAGATGACCGTCCGGGACTAAAGTCTCGATCGATTTGCCTTGCTTTCGGTACGGCTAAAGCCATGCCCTGATCCCTGTTCCCTGCCCTCACCCCACGCTGCCTTCGAGGCTCACGCCCAGCAGTTTTTGCGCCTCGACGGCGAATTCCATGGGCAGCTCCTTAAACACGGTCTTGCAGAATCCGTTCACGATCATTGAAACCGCATCTTCGGTCTTCATGCCGCGCTGGCGCAGGTAAAAGAGCTGGTTCTCGCCGATCTTTGAAGTAGACGCCTCGTGCTCCATGCGCGCCGTGGCGTTGCGCACGTCAATGTACGGGAAGGTGTGCGCGCCGCACTTGTCGCCAATGAGCAGCGAGTCGCACTGCGTGTAGTTACGCGCGCCCACGGCGCTCTTCAAAATCTTCACCTGGCCGCGGTAGGTGTTCTGCCCGAAGCCGGCCGAAATTCCCTTGGACACAATGGTGGAGCGGGTGTTTTTGCCGATGTGAATCATCTTGGTGCCGGTATCGGCCTGCTGGCGGTTGTTGGTGAGCGCCACGGAGTAGAACTCGCCCACGGAATTGTCGCCCTGCAGAATGCAGCTCGGGTATTTCCAGGTGATCGCCGATCCCGTCTCCACCTGCGTCCACGAGATCTTGGAGTTCGCGCCCAGGCACTTGCCGCGCTTGGTGACGAAGTTGTAGATACCGCCGCGGCCTTCCTTGTCGCCGGGGTACCAGTTCTGCACTGTCGAGTACTTGATCTGCGCGTTGTCGAGCGCCACCAGCTCCACCACCGCGGCATGCAACTGGTTCTCGTCGCGAATGGGCGCCGTGCAGCCTTCGAGGTAGCTCACGTAGGCGCCTTCGTCGGCGACGATCAGCGTGCGCTCAAATTGGCCGGTTTCGGCGGCGTTGATGCGGAAGTACGTGGAAAGCTCCATGGGGCAGCGCACACCCTTGGGCACGTAAACAAACGATCCGTCAGTGAACACTGCGGCGTTCAAGGCAGCATAGAAGTTGTCGGTATGCGGTACCACCGAGCCCAGGTACTTCTTCACCAGCTCGGGATGCTTCTGCACCGCCTCAGAGAAGGAGCAGAAGATGACACCCATCTCGGCCAGCTTGTCTTTGAAGGTGGTGGCCACGGAGACAGAGTCGAAGACCGCGTCAACGGCCACGCCGGCCAGCAGCTTTTGCTCTTCCAGCGGAATACCCAGCTTTTCGTAGGTGCGCAGAATCTCGGGATCCACATCCGCGATGCTTTCGAGCTTCGGCCGCTGCTTGGGCGCGGAGTAGTAGGAAATGGCCTGATAGTCGATGGGCGCGATCCTGAGGTTGGCCCACTGCGGGGCGCCCTCTTCCCTGGCCATCTTGAACCAGTGTCGAAGCGCATTCAGGCGCCACTCCAGCATGAACGCGGGCTCATTTTTGCGCGCCGAAATCAGGCGGATGATGTCTTCGTTCAGGCCCTTGGGAACACGATCTTCGTCGACCTGGGTGACAAAACCCCACTTGTATTCCTGCTCAGCGAGGCCGCGAATGGTGTCAACACTCGAACTCATGAATCCTCCGCGGGTTCGAACTTCAGAGCACCCCGGACCATGCTGTTCTCAGCCAATTCGCCTTCGGCTCCGGCCGATGCATGGGCCTTCAAAAAGAGGGTGCAAGTCTTATCCCGCAATATAGGACTTTTTTAGTCCTATATTAGCTTTAGTGTACCCGAGAAGCCATTCGATAGCAAGGCCGATCGGCCTGAGACAAAAAAGAAGTCTATTGGACGGGGCGGAGACGCCCCGCCGGTCCTTCTTACAGATTCTGTTAGGGATAGGGAGCTGAAACCGCCTCCCTTAGTGGAATTCGTTGCGTTTGTGCGGGCCAGCTACGCGCACGTGGCTGGCCTCAAAGCTCACAATCTTCCAGGCTCCCTGAGGATCCTTGACATAGACGCGCGTATATCGGTAGCTGCCACTCACCGGCCCATCGGGGGTGGTCGCCTGGATATCGGCCAGCGAGGTGACCACGGCGGTGTTCCCGTAAAAACGCACTTTCCGGTCAGTAATCGCAAGCGTTGTGAAATGGATACGGCCGGTGCGGAGGTTCTCGAGGGCGTCCTCGCGGGATTGAATGGTGCCCGAGGCAGTGATAGCCATATAGTCGTCGGCAAGGAGCGAGTTCATGGCCTTGGTGTCCGACGTCAAGATGGCGTCTCGCCATTCATCTTCGAGCTGATCGATCTCGTGCCGGCTCTCGTGTTTCTGGGCCAGGGGCATGCCCATGCAGGCGGGAAAGATGCAGGCGGCAAGAGCAAATGCTGTAGCTGCGGCCATGCCGGGGCGGAGACGCCGGCAACGGGTGGGGCTCACTTGAGCGATCGCAGAACCCGGCATACGCGTCCACGGTAGCCCCGGAAGATGGCGCAGGTCAAATGGATTTCGCATATGGCCGAAACGATGGTTATGCTTCGTACCGACTTGCCGGCCGATTTGCCCGTTACCGGCGTCACGTTTGACGCCATCCCGGGCGAAAACGGGAGCAGCACGCGTGCCCCTGCCTTTTACCTTCCCTGCCGTACCTCGGAATTTATGCGGTGGAGAATTGATCGATCTCGGACCTCATGCTGTCCAGCGCACGGGCAAACTCCGGAAGCACAATGGTCTGATCGCGATCGGGGCCTGTGGAGATCATGCCGATACGAGCCCCACTCTCGCGTTCCTGAAAGGCCAGGTAGTCGCGCGCAGCCTGGGGCAGCTTCGCCAGGTCGGTGACACCCTCCGTCGGCTGGCGCCACCCCTTCAGCCGCGTATAGCGCGGCTTAATTGCTTCCAAGCCATGGACATCGGCGGGAATTTCGTCGGTCACTCTCCCATCGATCTCGTATCCGATGCAAACTGGTATCTCTTCGAGCCCGTCGAGAACGTCGAGCTTGGTCACGACCAGCCATTCCGCGCCGTTGACCTGGTTGGAGTAGCGAAGCAGCGGGATATCGAGCCAGCCGCAGCGCCGCGGCCGTCCTGTCACCGCCCCATACTCGTGGCCGCGCTCGCGCAGCACCTCGCCCGCAGCGTAGTGGATCTCTGTCGGGAACGGTCCTTCGCCCACGCGCGTCACGTAGGCTTTGGTCACAGAAATCACCGTGCCGATGGCCGTGGGCCCGACGCCGGTCCCGGTGACGGCGCCGCCGGCGGCGGCTGAAGACGAGGTCACATAAGGGTAGGTGCCGTGGTCGATGTCGAGCATGGTTCCCTGCGCGCCTTCAAACATTACGCTGCCGCCCCTGGCGAGCATGCCGTTCAAGAGCCGTGCGGTGTCCGTAACGAAGGGCCGGACCTGCTCGGCCGCCCCAGCATACTCCTCGTACATTTTCCGCGGATCGAGCGGGTCGGTGCCGAAAAGCGCATGCGCGACGGCGTTCTTCTCCGCGCAGGCCGCTTCAATGTGCGTCTTGAGCAGCGCGGGATTGAGCAGATCGACGATGCGCAGGCCGCTGCGCGCCATCTTGTCCTCGTAGGCCGGCCCGATGCCCTTGCTGGTGGTGCCGATCTTCTGCCGGCCGGGCGCGGTTTCAGCCGCAAGCTCGATCATGCGATGGTAGGGCAAAATCACCTGCGCCCGGTTGGAGATGAACAGCCGGTTGTCCACCGACGCGCCCATGGCGCGCACCTTGGCAAGCTCGTCGAGAAAGTAGATGGGGTCGAAGACGACGCCGTTGCCGATGACGCACTTGCAGCCGGGCCGCGGCAGTCCGCAGGGAATCAACTGCAAAACAAAGCGCTGCCCGCCGATGATGACCGTGTGACCGGCGTTGTGACCGCCCGAATAGCGCGCCACGGCAGAAAAGCGCTCGCTGAGTACATCGACAATCTTTCCCTTGCCCTCGTCGCCCCACTGGGCGCCCACCACAACGGCCGTTTTTGCTCGCATGGCCACCTGGTCTCACACAAATACCCGCCACACCGTCGTTTATAACCGTCGATGCGTGCGGGAAACGATTGCGATGCGGGCGAATGGCCCGCAACCACCTCGATTCTAAACCCTGCGCGCATGCGCGCCCCGTAGCCAAAGCCAATCATTTGCTGTTAACCAAACACTGCGTTCGTCGTTTTGTGTGTAGAGAAGCCTGAGAGGCTTTGCCAGCAAGGAGGCATCGTAATGAACCGTCGCAACCGCTTTTTGCCGTGGATTTTCTGCGCCGTGGCTGCATCCATCCTGAGTTTTTCGTTTTATGGCGCAGCGCAGGCCAGTCCGGCACCGGCCAAAACACCCGCTGCCGCCGCGCAGGCGCCCAGCGAGGCCGACGTAGCCAACACGCAGGAGGAGCTTCGCAAGCTTTTGCGATTGAGCCCGGTGCTTACGTCAGTCGTGGCGCGCGACCCGTCGCTGCTGGCCGACCAGGCCTACGTGGCCCGCAATAATCCTGAGCTCGCGCAATTTCTGCAGGCCAACCCCGACGTGGTGCGCAATCCGGAGTTCTATCTCTTCAGCCATTTGAGCCAAGGCGGACACCGCGACGAGGCGCTTGAACGCGTGATCTGGCCCGATCTCGCGCCGCAACCCGACAGGTACTCAGGAGCAGCGGAAGTCATGAACAAAATCGTGCCTATCATCATTGTTCCCGTAATCTTCTTGGCCATCGTCTGGATTGTGCGGCTCTTCGTGGAGAGCCACCGCTGGAACCGCGCGTTCAAAATTCAGTCGGACATGCAAGGCCGCTTGATCGACAAGTTCGGTTCCAGCCAGGACATGGCTGCCTTTATGGAAAGCGAAGCGGGCAAGAATTTTCTTCTGGCGCTACCCGCCGCTCCCGGTGGTGAGCCCGCCCAGCGCATGCCTAACGCGGTGGCACGAATACTGACGCCGCTTCAGGCCGGGATCGTGCTCACGCTGCTCGGCATCGGGTTGCTCTTTCTGCGTAACGCCGGACCCGACATGGAAACACCCATGGCGGTACTGGGCACGCTCGCGCTCACGCCGGGCCTCGGGTTTATCCTTTCGGCAGCGGTTACCTGGTTCCTGGCCAAGCGCCTGGGATTGCTGCCTGAGAAAGCGGACCTGGAAGGCACGGTGGCTACAGGCGCCGGCCCTCAGTCGAGGCTTTGATTCCTGGAGGAACCTGGCCATGGCCTCGAGCGTATTGACGAATATGTCGTGGGAATTCGCATTACCGGGCGCATTCGCCGGCAGCGCTGCAGACGCGGCCGGCGAGCGCGTTTCTGAAAGCCCCATGGACGATGAAGCCTTCGCCGCGTTTTACTCCCGTTCCGCGCGTCCACTATGGGCTTACCTGGCGCGCGTTTCCTCCGATCCAGCGCTGGCCGAAGACCTGATGCAGGAAAGCTACGTGCGCTTTCTTTGCGCTGCCGGCGCGCCGTCGCTGATTGCCAACGGCGAGGCTGCTGCCCGGTTGTATCTCTTCCGCATCGGGACCAATCTGCTGCGCGATCATTGGCGACGGCCTCGCGCCGCTTCCATCGAGGAGATCCCCGAGGAGTTTTTTGCCGCGCAAAGCCGCACCGAACAGACCGACTCGCAGATTGTTCTCGGTCCGGCGCTGCGACGGATGAAGCCCCGCGAGCGGCAGTTGCTTTGGCTGGCCCACGCTGAAGGCTATTCGCATCGCGAGATTGCGCAGGTGACGGGACTCGCCGCGGCCAGCATCCGCCTGCTGCTCTTCCGCGCGCGCCACAAAATCGCAGCCCTCCTCCGCAACCAGGGCGCGCGCATGGGGAGGGAATCATGAGACTGACTCCCTGCCCGCGGGAAAACGAAGTGCGCGAACTGCTGGGGCGCGGCCAGTGGCCGGTGGCCGCCGATGCTGAGCTTCGCGCCCATGCCGCTTCATGCCGCGCCTGCGGCGATTTCCTGCTCGTATCCGAAGCTTTTCAGAAGGCGCGCGCGGTAACTGCCGCTGCGGCCAAGGTGCCTCCCCCAGGGATTCTGTTGTGGCGGGCGCAACTGCGGCGCCGCAGCGCCGTCGTTGAACGGCTTACGCGGCCGCTCTTCGGTGCGGAGATTTTTGCGCTCGTGACCGCTCTCGTTGCTGCCCTGGGATTCGGCGCATTCGAGGCCCGCCATGGCATGGCGTGGCTCACCTGGCTTGAGAAGCTTGCGCCCGCCGGCGGGTGGAGCTGGAGCGCACTTCTCTCTCCGGATCAAGGCTGGACCTGGATGATCCTGCTGCCGGCCTTCGCCGCGCTGGTTGCTTTTGGCGGACTCGCCGTTTATCTGCGCTCCGAGAGACAATAGAAGCATCCGCTCAGGAAAGGCGTGGTCGAACGATGAACAAGGGTGTTTCCTGCGCAACCAGGTCTCTCGTACCATCGTTGCTCGCCTTCGCTCTGCTCACTTGCACCATTCCGGCACTGGGCCAGCCGGCCGCCACCGCGCCGCAGCCGGCGGCCGGGGCCTTCGCCTACGAGGCTGTCACCATCAAGCCCGCAGATCCCAACGGCGGTGGCTGGAAGTACACGCCCGACGGTTTCTCAACGAGCGGCATGCCGGTCGAGAATCTGATCCGCGCCGCTTTCGGACTGTTCACAAATGATCAGATGGTTGGCTTGCCGGGCTGGGCCAAATCGGAACCCCTGGCGATTCAAGCCAAGATGGATGCTGATACCCTGGCTGCTCTTGACAAGCTTCCTCCCATGCAGCGGTGGAAGCAGACGCTGCTCATGATGCAGGCGCTGCTGGCGGACCGTTTCGCGCTCAAGGCGCATCACGAAACCCGGGACCTGCCCATTTACGTGCTGACGGTGGCCAAGGGCGGATTAAAGATGAAAAAGACCGCGCCCGTCGCGACCGGCGGCGATGCAAACTACGGGAACGGCAACATTTCGGCGCGTTCCCTTCCGATGGACGTGCTTGCGATGAATCTCTCTTCCACGATGGGCAGGGTGATCGTGAACAAAACGGGGCTCGAGGGCGGCTACGATTTCACGCTGGAATACGCGCCCGAAGGCGCTGACGCTTCGGACACACGGCCCTCGATTTTCGCTGCGCTCGAGGAGCAACTTGGGTTGAAGCTTGAGCCCGCGCGTGGGCCGGTAGACGTGATCGTGATCGATCGCATCGAGCGGCCGACGGCAAACTAGAACAAGTATCAGGGGTCGGGGGCAGGGAGCAGGTCTATCGGGCGTGAATCGCAGTCTTGTATTGGCGCTGTTCTTGCTCTGCTTGCAATGCGCGCTTAGATCGTGACCCAATTACCGCTTGCCGCTCCAACCACCGATGGCGGGAGGGTTGCCGCATCCAGGGGCTGCGCGGGCGAGGGTTTAGCAAAGCTCAATTTGCCGGCGCTGAGAAGGGCGCTGCATTCCGCTTCAGGCCGCGCGGGACTGTACAGAAATCCCTGCACTTCCTTGCATCTCTGGTTGCGGAAGTAGTTAAGCTGGTCGGGCGTTTCCACTCCTTCAGCCACGCATTCCAGACCCAGGTCGCGGCCCAGATTGATGATGGTTCGCACCACCGCCTCGGCCACAGGCTGCGAGGCAAGATCACGCAGGAAGGAGCGGTCAATTTTGATGCGGTCGATGGGGAAGCGCCGGAGATACGACAAGGAAGACCAACCGGTGCCAAAATCGTCGAGCGACAGGCTGACCCCAAGTTTCTTCAGACGCTGCATGCAGTCAACCGTTCTATGCGAATCATCGAGAAGCAACAATTCGGTTAATTCGAGTTCCAGCCATTGCGGATCGAGTCCGGATCCGGATAATCCGGTTTCGACGTCGCTCACAATATCGTTCCGGTAAAACTGCGTGGCTGACAGGTTGACCAGCACGCGAACCGGAGGCAGTCCTTTCCTTTGCCAGGCTGCGTTTTGCGCGCACGCGGTTTTGAGGACCCAGCGGCCTAGCTGGGTCATCATTCCCATCTCCTCGACCTGGGGGAGAAAGCGATTGGGAAAGATGATTCCTTCTTCAGGATGACGCCAGCGCAGCAATGCTTCCATACCGGTAATACGGCCTGACGCCGTGGCGACCAGGGGCTGGTAATAAAGTACAAACTCCGCTCGCACCAGGGCTTGCTGCAGGTCAATCTCCATCTTCTGGCGACGGCGAGTGGCGTCGGTGAGCTCGGTAGTAAACCGGAAATAGGCGCCGCGGCCTCTCTTCTTGGCTTCATACATCGCGGTGTCTGCGGCTTGAAGCAGGTCCTTTGGATTCTCGGCGTGAAGGGGATACTCACAGATGCCGATGCTGGCGCCGATCTTCAGGTCGTGCCCCTCGATTTGGAAAGGCTCGCTGAGCGCGTCCAGCAGCTTCACGGCGATTTTGTCGATGTTCTGGCCCGCTTTGACCGCAGGAAGCGCCACCACGAATTCATCTCCGCCAATCCGCGCCACGATATCGCTGTCGCGCAGGCAGCCCCTGAGACGAATGGAGACGGCCTCAAGAAGACGATCGCCCAGGTAATGGCCGAACGTATCGTTCACGATCTTAAAGCGGTCGAGATCGAGCATGAAAACGCCGACACGGCACTGGTTGCGGCGCGCCAAGGCGGTTGCCTGGCTCAGGCGGTCTTCGAGAAGAGTGCGATTGGGCAGCCCGGTGAGCGCATCGTGAAGCGCCAGGTAGCGAATGCGCAACTCCGCCTGTTTGCGGTCGGTGATATCGCGCGAGATCCCCATGGTCCCGACAACGCGGCCATACCGGTCTTTGAGGGGAACCTTGGTGGTGTGCACCCAGGTTTCATGGCCGTCGGGCCATGTCTCCTTCTCTTCCATCCCGATCATCGGCTCGCCCGTGTCCATGATTCTCTTCTCGTCTTCGAGAGCCTGGACGGCATGCTCCGAGCTGAACATATCGGAATCGGTCTTGTTGACTGCCTGGGCGGGGTCGCCCATACCAAAGTAGCGGGCCATCGCCTGACTGATGCGCACGAACCGGCTGTTGCGGTCCTTGAAGTAGACATGGTCGGGAATGTGCTCGAGAAAGGCTTCGAGAAGTTCGCGCTCGGTTCTGAATTCGCGGTCGGCCCGGGCGCGCAGAATCACCAGTCCCACAACCAGAATGATGGCGGCGCCCAGAGCTGCAATTGCGGGAAGGGAAATGCCACGGAGCTGATGCCACGTGGCAGGCGCCAGCCAGGCGGTGAAGATACCGCCGGTGATCATGCCCCCCAATAGCATGGCTGAAGCTGCAATCACCGCGCCAGGGACAGCCAGAGAATTCGCCTTCCGCTTCATCAGCGTCCAATCCCGGGGGAAGGTATTTGGTTACATGGGCGAGTCTGAGGGAAGAAGGGAATGATTTCAATACATGAACGTTGTTCGCCATCTGCAACTTACGTGCGATAGAACGGTTGCAGAATGTGCCGACGCCTGCGCATACAGCGGCCGAAACGGTGAAATCGATGATCTATTTGAGTTGCGAGGACGCCCGGACAATTAACTCCGGGGCCAGAATCGTAGTTCGCGGGCGCGCAGAGGGCGGCTTTTCAAGCAGAGTCACCACCATTTTCGCGGCGCGCTCGCCGATCTCCCGCGACTTTTGGTCTACGCTCGACAGCGGCACCTGCAGCTTGCTGCTGTAATGGAAGTTCCCGCAGCCCACGATCGCCATGCTCCCGGGAATCTTCAGGCCTGCTTCGAACGCCTGGTCCATGGCGCCTACAGCGATGGTGTCGTTGAAGCAGAAGATGCCGTCGGGGCGCGGTTTCAGGGCCAGGATCTCCTGCATCGCGCTGCGTCCGCGGGTTTCACCGCCAGAGTCCGACGCTTCCCCGCAGGCAACGATGTAACTTGCCGGCACGTCCATCTTGTGCCTCCGCAGAGTATTGCGGTAGCCCTCTGCACGCCGGTTGCCGACGTTGGTCGCGGGCCCGCGAATATGGGCTACGCGCTTGCAGCCTTGGGCGATCAGATGTTCGGTGGCCAGCTCCCCGGCTTTGTAGTCGTCCACGCCCACAAAGTTGCAGGCGAAGCCAGGGAAGCTGCGGTCGATCAGGACCAGTGGCACGCCGGCTTCGCCGATCCTGCGCAGGGTCTCGGGATCCTTCTGGCACGAGGCGACGACGAAGCAATCAAGGCGATGGGAGAGCATGTGCTCGATCTCGTCGTGTTCCAGCTGAGCATCGCTCTCGGAAGACGAGACGATGAGGTAGTACTCCTTTTCGCGCAACTTGGCAGAGAGACCCTTGGCAATCTCCGCGAAGAAGGGATGAATGAGATCCGGCACCACCAGGCCGATGAGCGAGCTGCGGCCCGTTACCAGGCTGCGCGCGGTCAGATTGGGCCGATAGTTGAGCCGCTTCACGCGTTCCAGAATTTTCGCCTTGGTGTCTTTGGCAATGTCGGGGCGATTGCGCAGGGCTCGCGACACCGTGACCACCGATACCCCAAGTTCGGCGGCTATATCTTTCAGGCGAACGACCATAGGATGAGTGTATCCGCCTGCGGCGCCGGGTAGTTTCCTTTGCGCATCGGGATGATGCAACCGAGGCGGCGTGAACGAAATTTCGGCGCAGCGCAGAGCCGCAACCGCGTCTGGTATAGTGGCTCGGCGGCGATTTCTCGCGATTCTCCTAAACGCTAACGAAAAGCGGCGGCGATGACGGTCACGCTGAAAGGAGACGGCATGAACTGGAACGAAAAATCGAGACGGTCATTCCTGAAGCAATTTGGCGCGGCGGGCGCAGCGGCCCTGGCGGTGGCAAATTCGGATGCCCTGGCGCTGCCGGCGGTCCCGGGCGGGCAGGCCGGCGCGCAACCTGCACCCACGGCCGCTGACCTGAAGCAAGCCGCTACGCGCGATGCGCGCATGGCATGGTGGCACCAGGCCAAGTTCGGCATGTTCATCCATTGGGGACTCTATAGCGTGATCGGCCAGCATGAGTGGGCCAAGGAGTACCAGGGCATTCCCATTCCGCAGTACGAGATCCTTGCCAGGCATTTCCATCCCAAACCCAACGCCGCCCGCGACTGGGCGCGGCTGGCCAAGCGCGCCGGCCAGAAGTACATGGTGATGACCACCAAGCATCACGAAGGCTTTTGCAACTGGGACACCAGATTGACCGACTACAACGCCGCGAAGCAGGGCCCGGGCCGCGACCTAGTGCACGAATTTGTCGAAGCGGCGCATGCCGAGGGATTGCGCGTAGGCTTCTACTACTCGCTTATGGACTGGCACCATCCCGACGGCGCCATCTGCAAAACCGACGAAGCCGCGCGGCGCCGCTTTGTCGACTACACCCACGGGCTCATCCACGAGTTGATGAGCAATTACGGCAAGATCGATGTTCTCTGGTACGACGTCTCGTGGCCGCTCAACGCCGAGCAATGGGAGTCGGAGCGGATGAACGAGATGGTCTTCGGGCTGCAACCCGACATCATTGTGAACAACCGTAATGGTCTGGAAGGCGACTTTGCCACGCCGGAGCAGCGCATCGAGGCTTCGGTTGCAGGCCGCGCCTGGGAGTCGTGCATGACGCTGAACAACAGTTGGGGCTTCAACCGCGCCGACAATGCCTGGAAGACGCCGGAGGCCATCGTCGACAACCTGGCCACATGCGCGCGCGGCGGAGGCAACTACCTCCTGAACATCGGCCCCGAGCCGGATGGTTCCGTTCCACTGCTGTCGATTGAAGTGCTGGAGGCCGTGGGTAGATGGCTCGACACCAACGGCAAGTCGATCTACGGCACCGAACGCGGCCAGCTCACTGCAAACGTCAATGCCAACTTCACGCGCCGCGGCAACACCCTCTATATCCACCAACACTTCTGGCCGGGCCACACGCCCGCAGCCGACTGGCTCACCTTCTTCCAGCCCCAGGTGGTTTTTGCCATCGGCGGGCTCAAGCCCAAGGTTCTGTCGGCGCGGCTGCTCAAGACCGGCCAGAAGGTCGAGTTCACGCAGGACGAATTCAGTTTCAGGCTCGCGGGCATGCCGCTTGCAGCCCTGGATAAGCCTGCCACCGTGATCGAAGTGGAGTGCGACGGCGAGCCTGTTATCGACCACTCCGCCGAGCGCCCGCTGTGGCCGCGTTACAAGGTGGGGATCAGCATTTAAGTCCGGCGGAGACGCCTGCCGCCAGGCTCGGCTTGTGCCATACTACCGCCAGTCATCTGGAGAAGCAGAGATTTTGCTTGCCCCGGAAAGGCGCGCCATGACCGGCCGTGAGCGTGTTTTCGCTTTGCTTGCCAACGAAATTCCCGACCACATTCCCTGCATGCCGATCACGATGATGTTTGCCGCCGACGTGCTCGGCGCGCCTTACGGCCAGTACGCGCGCGATTACAAGACGCTGGTCGAAGCGCAGCTCCTCACCGCTGCAACCTTTGGCTTCGATTACGTGTCCGCCATCTCCGATCCTGCCCGCGAAGCGGCCGATGCCGGCGCAAAGATCCAGTGGTTCGACAATCAGCCGCCCGCCATCGTTGAGAACGAGGCGCTCTTTGCCGACAAATCGAAGCTGCACGGCGCGCAGTGCCCCGAGCCATTTCCCGGGGGGCGCATGCAAGATCGCATCCGCGCCATCGAGCTGTTTCGCGAACGTGCTGGAAGCCATCTTTTCATCGAAGGGTGGGTCGAGGGTCCCTGTGCCGAAGCAGCCGACTTGCGCGGGATCAATCGGCTGATGACGGACTTTGCCGACGACCCGGAGTTCGTTCACTGCCTGTTTGGTTTCACGATCGAGACAGCCATAGGCTTCGCCTCGGCACAGATCCGTGCCGGCGCCGACATCATCGGCATCGGCGACGCGGCGGCTTCGCTCGTCGGCCCGCGCATCTACAACGAGTTTGTCTGGCCATGGGAACAGAAGCTGGTTGATGCCGTCCACGCCATGGGCGGCAAGGTTCGCCTGCACATCTGCGGCAATACGCGCCGCATTCTCGAGGGCATGGGCACGCTGGGCTGCGAAATGGTCGACATCGACTTTCCCGTCCCCATGGCCGAGGCGCGCCAGAAGATGGGACCGAGCCAGGTCATCGCCGGCAATCTGAATCCGGTAAAAGACATAAGGGAGGGGACAACCGAGTCCATCGCGAAATCTCTCGAGGCCTTGCGATCGCAGGCCGGCAGGCCCTGGATCGTCGCCGCTGGCTGCGAAATCGTTCGCGACACGCCGCACCAAAACGTGCGCGCCATGGTCGACTTTGCGCGCGCGCACCAGCCTCCGCCGGCCGCGTGAAGCCTTTCGCGAATCAACGTTGCGCGGCAAGAATGGCATCCGCAATGCACGCTGCTTCCACGGCAGGCCGCACCGCGTGCACACGCACCATCGAGGCGCCGTTGAGGATTGCCGCAGTGAGCGCGGCCAGGCTGGCATTTTCGCGGGCGTTCAGGGGCGCTTCGTTTCCGCCGTGTAGCGGCGCCAGCGTGTGGCCGAGAAACGACTTGCGGCTCAAGCCCGCCAGCAGCGGCCTTCCCAGCTCCAGCAGCTCGGCCTGTCGCGCCAGCAGCGCGTAGTTCTCGCCAAAGCGCTTGCCGAATCCATAACCGGGATCGAGAACAACGGCCTGGGGCGCTACTCCGGCGCGCTGCGCAACCGCCATGCTGCCGGCCAGCCCGCTGCGCACCGCGGCCGGCAAAGCATCGGGCTCGAGCTGCGGCTGCGTGCGCCACTCCTCGGGGCGGCCGCGCGTATGCGTCAGCACCATGCCGGCGCCAAACTCCGCGCATACCTGCGCCATCTCCGGATCCCATCTCAAACCGCTCACGTCGTTAATGATCTCCGCGCCCATTCCCAGGGCCGCGCGTCCCGTCGCCGCTTTGTAGGTATCGACGGACACGATCGCATCCGGCTTGGCCCGCAGAATCCCCTCCAGCACCGGCAGCAACCGCGCCTGCTCCTCGTCCGCACTGACCTGAGCATCTGCGCCGCCGGCGCGCGAGCCCGGCCGCGTGCTTTCGGCGCCCAGGTCGAGCAGGTCGGCGCCCTCCTCTAACAGGCGCAGTGCATGAGCAATGCCCTCGTCCGGGGGCAAAAAAAATCCGCCGTCGCTGAAGGAGTCGGGCGTAATGTTGACGACACCCATCACCAGCGTGCGCCGGCCTAGTTCAAGCACGCGCGTGCGCAATTGCCAGCTTGCGATCGCTCTTTTCACTCCCATCGATGGTACGCCCCAGCTGCCTGCTACACTCCGGGCATGAAGACAAAATCGCGGCCTCTCGCGGTTCTGCTCATTGGAATCGCGCTCTTCTGTCCCTGGCTGCGCGCGCAGCAGCCGCATCGGCCGGCGCGTCCGCTCCAGCATCCCGTGCCCACAACCGGCCCGCTGGCTGACCGCGTTCAAGCCATTCTTGCCGATCCTGCCCTGAGCCACGCTCAGTTCGGCATCAGCGTGACCACGCTCGACGGCCAGCCGCTCTACGGCTTGAACGAGGCGCGCCTGTTTACGCCCGGCTCGGGCGCCAAGCTCGCCACCACCGCGACCGCTTTCGCGCTGTTGCCCGTCGATACGCTTACCTGGACAACGCTGGTAGTGGCCGGCGGCGACGTGGACACGGCAGGCACTTTGCACGGCGACATCATGCTGCTCGGGGTTGGCGATCCCACCCTGAGCGCACGCCAGTATCCTTACGCCGAGCCAGGCGCTGCGCCTCCGCCGCCCGCGCCTTCAGTCGAACCTCAGCCCGGCGAAGGCGCTCCCAAACCAGGGCCACCCAACCCCATGGCCGTGCTCGAACTGCTCGCCGAGCAAGTGGAGCAGGCCGGCGTGCGCACGGTGGAAGGCGACGTGGTGGGCGACGACAGCTACTTTCTCGACGAGCCCTACGGGTTGGGCTGGGCCTGGAACGATATGCAATGGAGTTACGGCGCGCCCGTATCCGCGCTCACATTCAACGAAAATGCCGACCAACTGACCATCCAGCCCGACGGTTCGGAGCATGGCACGACGGCGGCCGCGTGGTCGCCCGACGTGGACTATTACGCGCTCGACAACCGCATGCTGGTGTCTCCGCCCGACCAGCCGGCGCATCCTGGCCTGGAGCGCTTGCCCGGCTCCATGCTGGTGCGCGCCTGGGGCACCGTGGCCGCAACAGGGCTGCATGCCTCGATGGCCGTCGAAGATCCTGCCCAGTTCACGGCCGCCGCCTTCCGCCAGGCGCTGCTGCTGCGCGGGATCAAGGTGAATGGCAACGCCGAGTCGCGCCACAGGTACACCACGGGAACCGGCGACTTTAACGGCGAGCGCGAACAGCCGCTCCGGCTCGCGCCCACCGCGTTCACCACCGTCTCCGGCGCGCCCGAAGGCCGGCGCGTACTCGGCGCGCACGTTTCAGTTCCCATGGTCGAGGACATCACGGTCACCAACAAAACCAGCCAAAACCTTCACGCCGAACTGCTTCTCCGTCTCCTCGGCAAGCTTTACGGCACCGACGGCAGTTTCGAGCAGGGCGCGCGCGTGGTGCGCCAGTTCCTGGTGAATGCGGGCATTGACGATGGCGAGTTTTTCTTTTACGACGGCTCGGGGATGAGCCCCGCAGACAAAATTTCGCCGCATGCTTTTACGCGCCTGCTTGCCTACGCATCGCACCAGCCGTGGGGCGCGGAATGGAAGAGCACTTTCCCGGTCGCCGGCGTCGACGGCACCCTGGATACCCGCTTCAAGGATTCGCCGCTGAAAGGCAGGATGTGGGCCAAAACCGGCACGCTGAACGAAGTGAATACGCTCTCCGGCTATGTGGCCGCGGCCAGCGGGCGCACCATCGCCTTTTCCATCCTTGTTAACAGCCGCTACCCAGGCAGCGACGCTGAGCAGCAGGCGATTGACCGCATCGCCGAAGCCATTGGCGCGGCCGAGTGAAATCTACGCTTCAGGCGGTTTTCTCAAGCCTGGCGCCGTAGGTCCGCAGATACTTCATCCCGGTATCGCAGAGCACGGTGACCACGGCGGCGCGCGGACCGAGTTCCTCGGCCAGCCGCAGCGCGGCGATAACGTTGGCGCCCGTCGATGTCCCCGCGAACAATCCCTCCTCGCCTGCGAGGCGAAAGGCCATCGCGGTGGCTTCTTCGGTTGAAACACGGTCGATGCGGTCGGCCAGCCCGTGGTGCCAGAACGGCACGATGAACCCGGCGCCGATGCCGTCAATCTTGTGCGCCCCCGACGGCCCGCCAGAAAGCACGGCCGACTCGGAGGGTTCGACGGCAACAATCTTGATCTCCGGGCGGCGCTTGCGTAGCGCTTCGCCGATGCCCCGCAGAGATGCGGCCGTTCCCACGCTCTGGACAAATCCGTCGATCTCGCCACCTGTCTGCGTCCAGATCTCTTCGGCCATCCGATGGTAGGCGCTGAGCTGGTCGGTGTTCCTCATCTGGTCGGTCCAGAAGGCGCCGGTCCGTTCCGTCGCCACGCGCGCGGCTTCGATCATGTCGCGTGTAAGTTTTTCGGTCATGCCGCCGCTCTGGCTGGGTATGATCTCCAGTTCTGCACCGAAGATCCGCATCTGGTCGAGCTTTTCGCGGGCAAACGCATCGGAGCTGACAATGTGCAGCGGATGACGCTTGACCGCGCAGACGAACGCCAGCGAAACTCCCGTGCTGCCGCCGGTGTACTCCACCACCTGACCGTTGGGCGGCAAACGGCCGTCACTCTCTGCCGCTGCAATCATCGCCAGCGCCATACGGTCCTTCATGCTGCCGGTCGGGTTTTCGCTCTCCAGTTTCAGTAAGATACGCGCGCCATTGGCGGGTGCAATCCGGTGCAACGCCAGCAATGGCGTATCGCCTACGCATTCGAGAATGGTGGTCCCTGCAAGGTTCCCTTTCATGTTCACTTCCCCTATACACGTTACAAAACGGCTACAGTCTCGCAAAGGCAATGGGAGGTGAAGAGAGAATGGGCTGTATCATGAGAAGTAATGCGCAATGGTAACCTTCTGGTTTTTACCATTTTGCCCGCCCTTGCCGCCGGCTTGGCCGGATGCCGCTCGCTGCCGCCCTCCAAACCGTCGTCAGAATGGACGCCCCAGGAGGCCCGCGGCGCGACGGTTTATCAGGCCAAATGCGCTCGGTGCCATTACCCGAACTCCACGCATTCGCTGCATGGGCCCGGATTACAAGCACTTACCAAGGTCAAGGCCATGCCCTCCGGGGCGCCGCCCACGGATGAACGCCTGACCAACGTGATCCTCCACGGGCGGGGGATGATGCCCGGCACGCAACTGACCGATGAACAGCTCGACGATCTGCTGGCTTACCTGCACACGCTATGATGACTGATTCTGAAACGAAACCGATTCCCACCGGCAGAATGCCGATAGGAGCTAAACCGCGCCCGCAGAAGCAGGGACTCTTGAAGTTCCCGGGATTGATCGCCATCAGTCTATACATGCTGCTGGTTGCCGCCTATACCGTCGTCAACGTAGTCAAGCATGACGCCGAGCTCCTCTTTCTTCTGCTCCCGGTCTTTTTCATCGCCGGCGCCCTCGGGCTGTTGAAGATGCTGCGCTGGGCCTGGGCGCTCTCACTGGCTGCCGTGGCGCTTTTCGCCGGGTTTTTCTTGTGGTTATTCTCCGTCCAGCACACGTTTCAGTACCTGGCCCAAGGCCTCCTGAACCTGGTCTTGTTTCTTTATCTGGTACGGACCGACGTGCGCGAGAACCTGAGATAACCGCGCCTCAATTGCGGAACAAATGGCCGTGCGGAACGACCGCGTCCCCTCTGCTCGCCTCTGTCAAAACCAGTAATCGGGTGCAACCACCCGCAGCATGGCGCGAATCGCGCGCGGGATAGCCGTGCGCGGCGAGTTGTAGCGCCGGTTTTTGAATCCGAAATAGCCCACGGGTTCAATATTGCACGGAAAACGGAGGAAGTGGCCCGGCTGTCCTTTAAACGCAATGACTTTGCTGAAGATCAGGTGTTCAAGCAAGCGCACATGGGTGGCATTCATCTCGCGCCGGGCGCCGCGCAGCACGCGATCGTAAAAAGCATGGGAGCAGACAAAGAGCTGCACCGCGGCATCGTGGCCGCGGCGCGGAAAGCTGAGCTTGCGGCAATCGACCATGAGCTCAAACGGAGCTTCGGCGCTCCGGCTGGCGATGCGGTCAAGCGCCTTGCCCAGCGCGGGGAAGGTCAACCGGCCCGTCACCTTGACCATGTGCGTGGTGGCCTGGCGCAGCTTGCTCAGGGCCAAGCCCTCGTCGAGCATCTGCATTTCGGTGTAACCGTAATTGACGCCGGGTGGAATCGTATAGGCCGGCAGCGCGACAAACTCCACCTCGCGGCGCATCGGGTTCTCCTTCTCCGCAATGGCGCGCAACTCGTCCAGTTCCGCGCCGGAGTTTTCGAGAAAAAGAATCCGTTCCGACGCCGCGTGCGGATAGTTCAGCCAGAAGCGGAGCGCGCGCTTGTAATCCTCGATGCGAACCCCAGGTGAAGCGCGTTTTACCGGCGCGCCGGCAGCGGGCGTGACCGTGGCCGTCATCACGAGCAGATAACGCGGTGCGGCGAGCTGAGACGGATCCTGCATTGCCGGCGTCATTCGGCCGGTTCCGGCGGTTTGAACTTGGGCAGGACGGTGGTGCCGGCCTCCTGATAAGCCTTCCATGCTTTGACGAACTTCCAGTTCACATAGATGGAATGATTCAGGTGGAAGATGAGGCCCTCACGGCCATCGAGAAATCCGCCGCGGCAGATGTAATTCCAGATGAAGGTGAAGATGGGATTGAGCACGGTGTTCACCAGGAATGCGAAGAGCGAAATGCTGGTGCGTCCCTTGCGCAGAAAGAGCGGGATGGTGGCCGTGCTGTAGCGCTGCATGTGCTCGATGTAATACGTGAAGGTCGGATATTGATAGTGCAGCATGTGGTGCTTCAGTTTTCCGGTTTTTTCGGTGGTCTTCGGCGTAGCGTGCGGCTCGGTATCCTCGCGCAAGCGCGCATGCCCGCGCCGGAAAAGGCGCAGTTTATGGTCGGGATGGAGACCGCCGTGCCGCATCCAGCGGCCGAAGATCAGGTTGAGCCGGGGAATCCAGTATGCAGAGTATTTGGGCTCGCCGCTCAGCAATGCCTGCATCTCGCTCGCCAGTTCCGGCGTCAATACCTCGTCCGCGTCGAGGTTCAGGATCCAGTTGCAGGTACATTTGTCGAGCGCGGAATTGACCTGGGGGCCGTAGCCCTTCCAACTCTCGTGGTACACGTTGGCGCCGTAGCTTTTGGCAATGGCCACCGTGTTGTCGGTGGAACCCGAATCTACGATGTTGATTTCGTTGGCCCAGGCCACGCTGGCCAGGGTGCGGCCAAGATTCTGTCCCTCGTTGCGAGCGACCATCGCCACTGAAAGTGATTGCATCGTTGCTTGCGTTGGCTCCCGGATCTTGTCGTCGGCAAGTGAGCACAGAGTAGCACGCGGGAAGCCTGCATCTCTCGCCGGCCACAGATGCTTGCGTCATTCGGCGCGCGTTGCCCCGGCAGGTCTTATGGATGGATAGGGCGCAACTCGAGCCTCGAGCGGCGCTATGCTCTGCCTGAGCGCGCACGACGGACAAAATCGTTGCGCTTCAGATTTGATTTCTTGAAAGCGGCACGGTCGACCCTGAGAGCACAACTGATTCGCAATTCACCGTGCGCCAGTATGGATGGGGCGAGCGGCCTCGGCGGCCGGGGAGAGCGCGCGGAACTAATCCTCCAGCAACCGCTCCGGTTCTCCATCGCGGTCGCCACTGGCGAGCGTAACGATTTGGCTGATAACGGCTGCGATCAGCGCCCACGCCATCAGCAGCAGTCCGAGCGCGATCAGAGCCAACCCGCCCAGCACCCCGGGGCCGGTGGTGGTGATATCAATGTGCAGGATTGATCCGCTAAAAGGATAGGCCGCGTTGAAACTGCTGGTGCCGCTGCAATAGCCCAAAATCAGGCCCAACCCTCCAGCCAGAGCGAGAAGCGATGCAATTAAGGGGCGATCCGGTTTCATTTTGACCTCCCGGTCTTTGTACTCAGTGCCGGACAGTCGACATTCCGGCGTCGCATCCAACGCGAGGATTGGCCCAGGGCAACTCACTGGCATAGATGCGTAATCTGCCGGAACGGTTGGGGCTCAGGCACAGGGGGAAATCAGCGCGCAGCGGCAACTGGTTGAAATTCAGTCCCTTTCGGCTTGGCCAGACGGCGAAGTCACGCGTGGGGCGGGCCTTCAAAGCCCAGGCCACCACCCGACTACGGCGGCCTATTCGCACAGATGCTGCAGCCGCTGGAATGGTTTGGGCGCGACCGGCGGATACGGCAAGTGCCTGGAATCCATGAACTGATCGGGAAGGGTGCCTCCAAACTTGAGCCCTGCATCGGGATCCAGAGCGTACGCGGGGCCGCTTTCGACTTCTGCAAGTCCCGCAAAGGTAAACCCTTCCTGGTGAAGCACGGCGAGCAAATCGGGAAGCATAAGGGTTGTAAATGCCGTCGCGTGCAGCAGCATGACATTGGGTACCTCATGACCGAAAGCGATCAGTTCTTCCTCGCGTCCCAACCCGATATACTCCTTCGCCGTCTCAAGATAGCTCTGCCGCAACCACGCGATTGCGGCGTCATCGTTCTTCGCCTGGCAGCGGCAGAAGGCGTCGTTCCACGCGTAGTCTTCGAAGTCGAGCGTCACCTCCGCAATCCGGTATCCATGCTCGGCGAGATACTTGCGCACGGCGCGCCGCTTCTCCACGGTATCGCCCTCCTCGAGGAACGGGTAGCGGAACCACCTCCAGTCGCGGAGTTGCCCGTATTCCGCAAGCGCCGGCTCATTGCGGGCCATGTCGGCGATGTAATCTTCGACAGGCAGCGGCTTGAACTTCTGCTCGCTCGTCAGCCCCGGATGCGACCACGTATGGCTGCCGATATTCATGCCCGCGTCAACCCAGATGTGCAGCGCCTTCTCCGCGTCGGGATTGCCTTCGAGCTTTTTGGCGTTCACAAAGCCGTACGTGCCCGCCATGTTACTGGACCTGAGCTCGGCCGTAAGCGTCTCGGCGATCCCAGCCCGCGTCTGGCCGGCGGGCAATACCCCGGTAGCCGGCAGATCGTCAAAGGTAAGCGCCACCACCGGGTGCGGATCGAAATCGAGCGGGATGGGGTCGCCCGTTCCGATCCAGGTCATCTTTACGATCAGCCAGCGGCCGTCCTGGTTGCGGCGGTAGACCGTCTTGTATCCGCCGGTGTAGAACTGCCGCTTGCCCGTCGCGCGCGTGGTCAGCACCTCGCGGTGGGATCCGGAATCGGTCGCGTCGTCGCCGATGCTCTCAAGCTGCTTTGAGTCGAAGACAAGATCGCCGTCGAAAGTCGCGGTGATGCTCTCGTAAAGCTTCCTGATCGCCGCTCCGCCCTGAATCGTTGTCCCGTCCGGTTGTACAAACTCGCCATCCGGCGCGTACTCGGCCACACACGCGTCCACTTTTTTGTCGCGCAGATTGTTCGCCCATTCGGTGCGCAAATCCGCAAACACCTTGCCGGCTCCGACAATGCTCCCATCCGGCGTCCACGACGATTGCCCAAGGGCGCACGCCGCGATCGACAAACTGGCAAATGTTGCCAGCCCATAACGGCACACTCTCTGCTCGAGATTCATGACTGCTTCCGAGTCTACCAATCGATTTCGGTTCCTGGGCAGATTGGCGGCAAAGCAAATCCTCAGCCGCTACAATGAAACAGTGATGGAACTGGTGCAGATTGAGCCCGCGCGCCGTACGCCCTTGCCGAAGCCGGATTGGCTGAAGGCGCGCGCGCCCGTGGGCGAGAATTATCACGATCTCAAGCGGTTGGCGCGCTCGCTCGGGCTGCACACCGTGTGCGAGAGCGCTCAATGCCCCAATATCGGCGAGTGCTGGCATCACAAGACCGCAACCTTCATGATGCTCGGCAACCTATGCACGCGCCGCTGCGGTTTTTGCGCCGTGCCCAAGGGCCGCCCCGAGCCCATCGACTTCGACGAGCCGCGCAGGGTCGCGGAGGCAGTAGCTAGGCTAGGGCTGCTCCATGCAGTGGTCACCAGCGTCAATCGCGACGACGACAATCGCGGCGGTGCGCGTGCCTTCGCCATGGTGATTCATGAGATTCGCCGTCAGGCGCCCGGCTGCCGCGTCGAAGTTCTCATCCCCGACTTTCAGGGTGATCGCGAAGCCATCCGTACCGTTGTCGAAGCGCAGCCCGACGTGCTCAACCACAACACCGAAACCGTGCCGCGCCTCTATCGCGTCGTCCGCTCCGGCGCGCGCTACGAGCGCTCCCTCGAGTTGTTGCGCCACTCCAAAACCTTAAGCCCCGGAGGGCTGACGAAATCCGGCGTCATGGTGGGCCTGGGCGAAGAGACTCGTGAGTTGCTTGAAGTCTTTGACGATCTGGCCGCTGTGGGTTGCGACATCCTTACCATCGGCCAGTACCTGCGCCCCTCGCGCGATCATCTGCCCATGGCGCGCCTCTACACGCCGCGCGAATTCGCCGAACTGAAGGCCCAGGCGTTCCGCATGGGCTTCCGCCACGTCGAGTCCGGCCCGCTGGTGCGCTCCAGCTACCACGCCCACGAGCAGGCGGCGGCTGTCGCATAGCAGCGAGCCAACGCGGCCCGCAACACCTTGACTCGTCACCCTGAGGCCGCCGTGGCGACCGGAGGATCTGCGGTTGCTTTTCGTTTCGTGGCTTTCGGGAGTAGGAGCGGGCGCGCCCCCTCGCCCGTTTTGATGGTTTTGGGTGGCGCGTAGCGCCATGTAAGCCTGAATTTGCCCTCAAAAAGGGGCATGACTCCACAGTTGCCTGAATCCGGTTTTGAAAGGGCATGACCTTCAGTCGCGCCGGCACGCGCACCCCACTTTTTCGAAATCAAGGACGCGGCACAGCCGCGATCCAACCTTCTCGCTGACAGGCCGGCCACGCATTCCAGCGCGCCAGCTTCGAGGCCCATAGCGAAAATCCGTTAAAGGTCCCGCTCGCCGGTGATCCAACCGCGACGATTGGCTCGGTGAGTGCATCGGCGATTATGGATCATTCCAGAAGTGCTCCGGGACCCTACGGCGTTTGAACTAAGCCTCCGGCGCGGCGGACGCTGCTGCGGTGGTGTTCCCCCAGCCTTTTGGGCCGTTTAAGGTTTGGGTCACAAGGAGGCTTTTGTGACCCATCTTCGGCAGAAGATGCTGGA
>Ga0335078_10002702_pt1 | contig 26725 bp, 30 predicted proteins | sample Lox_Sample_32_FD_206711 | JGI IMG/M metagenome (GOLD analysis project Ga0335078, IMG submission 206711) | Soil microbial communities from Loxahatchee National Wildlife Refuge, Florida, United States - Lox_Sample_3.2 | ecosystem: Environmental > Terrestrial > Soil > Wetlands | place: USA... | reverse complement strand
GCCCGAGGCGTGACTCGGCCTCGAGAAGGAGCGACGGCGCGGACAAGGCGACTGCCATCATGGCCACAAACGCACGAGCAACGCACGTGCCGATGCGATCGCGCGGCGTTTTTCCGATCGCGCGTGAAAGCGCGCTGGCCGGGCCGGCGCGATTCGGCCGAGCGGGCCGGCTGGGCCAGGCTATTCTCGGTTGGAATGCGTCGCGCGCTCGTTGCGGTCTTCCTCGTTCCGCTCGCGGCGTGTTTGTTCCCCGCGCTGGACTCGCTCGACTCGAACGCGGGCGACGCGTCGCCCGACGTGGTCGACGCCGGCGCGCAAGACGCCTCCGACGCGTCGGACGCCGGCGCGTCGTCACCGTGCGCCGACGCGTCGCATTTCCTGTGCGACGACTTCGACGAGCCCGACGTCTTCGCGCCGTGGACCACGCTCTACGTTTCGTCCGACACGACCACCCCCGCGCTCGACACCGACTGCGTCTCGCATCCGTACTCGCTCGCGTGCGCGACGAGCGCGTCGGCATCGTTCGACTCCTACGCGCGCCTCATGAAGACCCTCCCGGACACGACGTCGACCGCGCACCTCGAGTTCGACGTGAAGCTCGGCGCGATCTCGTGCGACGCGGGCGGCGGCGATTCGTTCTTCGAGATCTTCAAATTCGGAAGCGGCAACGAGACAGCCGGCGTCGAGCTCAAAGCGGACGACGTCGGTTGGTTTCTCAACGCGGACGTGAGCGACGGCGGCGCCATCATGACGTACCTCTCGAGCGCGCCGGCGTACGGGACGTGGCATCACGTCCTCGCAGACGTCACGTTCTCGACGAGCGGCACCGTGAGCGTGTCCGTCGACGGAGTCTCGAGCGCGCAAATCGCGCTCGACCTCACCTTCGCGCAGCAAAACACGGGGTTCTTGCTCGGCCTCTACACGAGCGGATCATGCCCCGCGACGGTCGCCCGCTTCGACAACGCCGCGCTCGACGTCCAGTGACCGCTCAAATCGATTCGAGCTTCAATCGAATGGGGCACGAGTGGTCCCCCGTGCGCTCGCTGTATTGCTGGTGATAATCCTCGGCCTTGTAGAATACACGCATCGGCTCGATGGACGTCGCGATGGGCCGGTCGTGGCTCTTTTGCTCGGCGTCGCGCGAGGCGCGCGCGGCTTGGGCTTGCGCGTCGTCGAACGTGAAGATCACGCTGCGGTAGTTGTCTCCGAAATCGGGGCCCTGACGGTTCACTTGCGTCGGGTCGTGCATCATCCAAAACGCGGCGAGCAGCTTTTCGTACGTCACCTTCGACGGATCGTATTCGACGAGCACGGTCTCCGCGTGGCCCGTCGTGTGCGTGCAGACGTCTTCGTACGTCGGGTTCACGGTGTGCCCGCCGGAGTATCCCGCCGCCGTGGCGACCACGCCGCGCACGTGACGAAACGCATCTTCCACTCCCCAAAAGCATCCCGCTGCGAACGCGGCGAGCTTGTCGTTTCCGCTCGGCGTGAGCTTCGCGCCGTCGCGCGTCGCGTGTCCCGGATCGGCTCCGACGTGCGCGGGGATCGTCGCGGGAGGCGCGGGGTTCTCCGCGACGACTTGCGACGGCGTCCCCTCCGAGTGACACGCGATCATCCAAGCGGTTGTGAGCAGCAAACCCGTCTTCATATGCGGATTACGCGCGAGCCTCCGATCCCGTTTCACGGTATTCTCGGGTGATGGACTTGTCGAAGACGCAAAAGCTTTTCCATGCGGTCGTCGTGCTCGGTATGGCCGCTACGCTCGGCGCATGCTCGAGCAGCAACGAGCCGAGCGACGGCGGATCGGATTCGGGTCAACAAGCCAACGACGCGAACACGGTGAAGGACGTCGCGACCGCGGACGTGTCGACTCCGGTCGACGCGGGCGGCGACGGCTTCTCCGGCTGGCTCGGCTGCTGAGACGATGCGCGGCGCGTGGTGGACGCGCGCCGACGCGTCCGCGAAGACGATCGCCGAAGCGCGAGACGCGGAGATCGACGCGCTCTCGCAAGGCGACCGCGACGCGCTCGCCGCGATCTGGCAAAACCGCGGAGGTCTCGAGCTCCAAGTGGGCTCCGGCTTCGCCGCGATCTCGCGCGAGCTCGTCGAGCACGGCGCCGCGCGCGCGGTCCTCGAGATCGTCTCGCAGGCCGTGCGCGACGAGGTCCGCCACGCGGAAATCTCGGTCGAGCTCGCCGCGCGTTACCGTGGTACCGAGGTAATTTGGCCCCAACCTACCAAGGTACACATCCCGGAGCTCGCGCCCGCGCAGGGCTCGCTCCTCGCGACCCTCCACGTGATCGCGATGTGTTGCGTGAACGAGACCGTCGCGTGCGCGGTGCTCGAAGCCGCGCTCTCGCGCGCGCGGAGCCCCCTCGTGCGCGCCGGGCTCCAGAGCATTTTGTCCGACGAGATCGATCACGCGCGCGCGGGGTGGGCGCACCTCGCGACGCTCGACGCGGCGACCAAGCGCGTGCTTCCGAATTGGATCAAGCGGCTGCTGGCGGGCAAGCTCGACGCGCTCCTCGCGGAAGAAGCGCCGATGCCGGGTGAAGGGTTTCCCGATCACGGGATGCTGTCGCGCGAAGCGTTCCGCGAGACGGTGCGCGCCGCGCTCGACGACGTGGTGCTCCCCGGGTTCGAGCGCGCGGGGATCGACACGGGACCCGCGCGGGATTGGGCTCAATCGTCGCGCTGACGCGCGCGCGCGCGGAGCAAGTTGAAATAGCGGCGCGCGATGCCGGACGCGGCGGCCGCCTTCGCGGTGTCGCCGCCCGCTCGCTCCAAGACGTGCTCGAGGTAGCGACGCTGGAACTCGTCGACGACTTTTTCGCGCGCGCGAACGAACGGGAGGCCCTCGCGGATCACGTCGTCGATCGCGTCGGCTCCTTCGGGCGCGGCTCGCTCGCGCGATGGGACCGCCGCGAGCGACGGCGCGAGATCGCCGAGCGCGATGTGGCGCGCGATCGCGTTGCGCAGCTCGCGCACGTTGCCGGGCCACGGCTCGCGATCCCATCGGCGAAGGAGATCCTCGGGAGGGCCGTCGTCCACGCCGCCGAGCGCGCGCCAAAGGTGACGCGCGAGGAGCGCGACGTCGCCGCGCCGGCGGCGCAGCGGCGGGAGCTCGATGCGCGCGACCGCGAGCCGGTGGAACAAGTCTTCGCGGAATCTTCCTTCGGCGACCTCTTGATCCAAATCGCGCCGCGTCGCCGCGATGACGCGCACGTCGACTTGGATCGGGCGATCGCCGCCGACGCGACGAATCTCGCTTCGCTCGACCGCGCGAAGCAGCTTCGGTTGGAGCGCGAGATCCAAGTCGCCGATTTCGTCGATGAGGAGCGTGCCGCCGTGCGCGAGCTCGAAGAAGCCTTTGCGCGCCGCCACCGCGCCCGTGAACGCGCCCTTCTCGTGACCGAAGAGCTCCGATTCCATGAGCGCGCCGTGCACGGTGGTGCAATCGAAGACGACGTACGGACCTTGCGCGCGCGGCCCCATTTCATGGAGCGCTTCGGCGAGCGCTTCTTTTCCCGTGCCGGTCTCGCCCTCGATGACGACGGCGACGTTCGACTTCGCGAGGCGCTCGCAGAGCGGATAGAGGCGGCGCATCTCGACGCTCGCGCCGGCGACGCGTCCGAAGCTCGTCGCGTCGGTGAGCGCGGGCGACGTGCTCACGTCGAGTCGATCCACGCGCAACGCGGTCTGCCCGATGCGGAGGATTTCCCCGCCGCGCAGCACGCCTTCCACGACGAGCACGCCGTCCACGATCGTCCCGTTCGTCGACGCGAGATCCTTGATGCGCAATCCGTCTTCGTCGAGATCGAGCGCGAAGTGACGGCGCGAGACCATCGGATCGTCGAGCCGCAGCGCGCACGCTTCGCTCTTTCCGACGAGCACGCTCGTCGGGTGCGACGCTTCCACGACGACGCGCGTCCCCACCGCGTGCGCCGTGGGGGCCTCCACCACCGTGAGCGCGAAGCTCGCGCGCGGTTTCGGGACTCGATCGACGCGTTCGGTCGGCGCGGTCGTCAAGCCACTTTCATATCACGCATCATTCGAAATCTTGCCAGCGCGACGCGACGACCGCGCCCGTGACGAGCGTCGTCGCGATCGTGAGGCACGCGCCGAACGCGTCGCCCGAGTGCATGCGCACGACGAAGTTCAGCATCGAAAAGCCCGTGAGGATGTAGACGCCCCAGCGCTTGAACGACCACGTGCCGGCGACACCGAAGAGCTCGAGCAGCGAGAGCGCGGACGCCGCGCTCGCCATCGTCGCGATGCGGTGGGCCATCTCTTGCGACATGCCGATCGGCCGATCCGCGGGATCGCTCCACGCGAGGAGCACCACCACACTGAGGAACATCGTGGCGAGCGAAGCGAGGAGCTTGATCGACAAGATGGCCTTCACGCGCGCGGGAAGCTCTCTCTTCTTCGCGGCCGTATACGCAGGCGTAAGAGTGCGCGTGTCGAGCTGGAAGGGTTGCATCGGTGTCATGCCGACCTCTTCAGCAACGCTCGGGCCACACGCGGTTTCGCGCGTTTGCGGCGCGCCGAGGATCGAACGGATCCACGCGCGCGCGCACCTCGGGATCAGCCCGATCCGCGCCTGTTGCCACGGGCCAAAATGGTGTAAGAACCAGCACCCTTCGTTAAACAAGACGAAGATTCAGGAGAATGCATGTCGCGTTACCGCTTCACGTCCGAGTCCGTCACCGAAGGACACCCCGACAAACTCTGCGACGCCGTCAGCGATTCGATCCTCGACGCCATCCTCGAGCAGGACCGCACCGCGCGCGTCGCGTGCGAGGCCCTCGCGAAGACCGGGATGGTCGTCGTCGCCGGCGAAATCACGACGAGCGCGATCCTCGATTATCCGGTGATCGTCCGCGAAGCGGTCCGCGAGATCGGCTACGTGAGCTCGGACATGGGATTCGACGCGAACACCTGCGCGGTGCTCACGGCGATCGAGAAGCAAAGCCCGGACATTTCGCAAGGCGTGACCGAAGGCGAAGGCATGCACAAGGAGCAAGGCGCGGGCGATCAGGGCCTGATGTTCGGCTTCGCGTGCGACGAGACGCCGAACCTCATGCCCGCGCCGATCGACTTCGCGCACCAGCTCGCGCGTCAGCTCACCGCGATCCGCAAGTCGAGCAAGGTGGATTTCCTCCGTCCCGACGGCAAGACGCAAGTCACGCTCGAGTACGAAGGCAACACGCCGGTGCGCGTGGACGCGATCGTCGTGTCGTCGCAGCACACGCCCGACGTGAAGCACAAGACGCTGCGCGACGCGATCGTCTCGCTCGTCATCGAGAAGGTCATCCCGAAGAAGCTCATCGACAAGAACACCAAGTTCCACGTCAACCCGACGGGGCGCTTCGTGGTCGGCGGTCCGCAAGGCGACTGCGGGCTCACGGGTCGCAAGATCATCGTCGACACGTACGGCGGGATGGGGCGTCACGGTGGCGGCGCGTTCAGCGGGAAGGACCCGAGCAAGGTCGATCGCTCGGCGTGCTACTACGCGCGCTACGTCGCGAAGAACGTCGTCGCGGCGAAGCTCGCGTCGCGTTGCGAGGTTCAGGTCGCGTACGCGATCGGCGTCGCGAAGCCCGTCGGCGTCCACGTGAACACGTTCGGCACGGGGAAGGTCCCGGACGAAAAGCTCGAGAAGTACATCCTCGAGCACTTCGACATGCGTCCGAAGGCGCTCATCGAAGAGCTCGACTTGCTCCGTCCGATCTACAGGCCGACCGCAGCGTACGGCCACTTCGGGCGCTCGGAGTTCTCGTGGGAGAAGACGAATCGCGCGGCGAAGATGGCCGACGATCTCTTGGGCTCCGCGAAGAAGACGAACGGCGCGACGAACGGCAAGCACCACGACGCGAAGAAGAAGAAGCCGGCGAAGCGCGCGGCGGATTTGTACGCGTAACGAAACCGGCGCGCGCTGTATGATGCGCGCCGTGCGCAGGAGCACCGTTCCGAAAATCTTGATCGGTGTGGTCGCCGTGCTCGCGTGCGTGCGCGCGGCGACCGCGAAGCCGCCCGCGGACGGCGGCGCGATGAACGACGCCGTCGCGCGCGACGTCTACCGCGACGTGACCTCGCGCGAGCGCTCGATGCGCCGCGACGCCGCCGTGAAATTCCCCGGCGACCTCTGGTCGCAAGACGACGACTTCCACGAGCGCGAAAACGAGCGCGTTCGCGCGCTCGCGGGGGACAAAGGCGTTCGTCTCACGGACGTCGTGCGCGCGATCGACGACGGGATGCGCGCGCGCTGGCCGACCAACGTGCAACCCGTCGCGATCGTCCCGCCGTGCCGACCGAGGCTCTCGTACTGATGGCGATGTCGCGCTGGCGAAGACCCGTCGCGTTCTTGCGCGACCTCGCCGGAAACGCGTGGGCGCGCGCCGCGCTTTTCGTCACGCTCGCCGCGATCGCGAAGATCGTCTGGCTCTGGAACGCGGGCGCGATGGACGACTACCGCGACGCGCAGTACTTCACCCTGTTCGAAGACTCCGCGCGCCTCACGATCGCCGAGCACCATCAGTTTCCGTTCTGGAATCCGTATTACTGCGGCGGAGTCTCCGCGCTCGGAACGCCGTCGGCGCGCTTCACGTCGCCGACGATCGTGCTCACGCTGCTCTTCGGAACGCTGCGCGCGAACCCGCTCATCGCGATCTTGCTCTGTGTGATCGGGCTCGAGGGAATGTACCGCTACGCGCGCGCGCAAGGCGCGGGGACGCTCGGCGCGCTCGCGTGCGCGCCGGTCTTCGCGCTCTGCGGATTTTTTCCGCGGTCGGGCGCGTTCGATTGGGTGAATTTCTTCGGCTTCGAGCTCCTCCCGTGGGCCGCGCTCGGACTTCGCCGCGCGTTCCAAGAGGACTCGCAGAAGCACGCGGTGCTCGCGGGCGTCGCGGTCGGATTCATGACGTGCTTCGGCGGAACGTACGCCGCGCCGTACACGCTGCTCGTCGGTTTGTGGGAGCTCGCGGAGGCGGTGTGGATGCACCGGCGCGATCCGAAGCGGCTCGGGCGCATCGCGACCGCGGGCGCGATCGCGGCGCTCCTCGCGGCGGGCATCGCGTGCGTGCGCCTCTGGCCGATCGCGGAGACGCTCGCGTCTTCACCGCGCGTCGTGGGGACCACCGAAGCGAACCCTCCGCTCACCGTCGTGCAGTATCTGTTCGGATCACGCATCCCGTTTCGCGGAGATTTCTTGGTCGGCGCGCTCGTCCTTCCGTTCGCGGTGGCCGCGGCGCTCGAGCGGCGCGGGATGTGGCTCCTCACGTCCGCGTGCTTCTACTTGTGGCTCGCGTCGGGTTACGCGGCGACGCCGTCGGGCTTCGCGCTCTTGCGCAACGTCCCGCCGTACACGATGCTCCGCTCGCCGGAGCGATTCCTCGTGCTCTTCGCGCTCGCGTACGCGGTGCTCGCCGCGCGTGGGTTCAGTCGCTTCGAAGCGCTCGCGCGAAAGAAGAATTGGAAGCGCAAGCACGTCGTCATGACGATCGCGCTCGCGCTCGTGTGCATCGACGACGGCGTGCTCGTCGACAACGATTGGTCTTGGCAGCGCGGTCGCACGCTGATGGCCGCGCCGGTGCGCGAAGAGAAGCGCGAGTTCGCGCAAGCGCGCGGCGACCGCTGGCTCGCCGCGTATTATCCCGGCCTCGATCGCGGCACGCTCTCGTGCTTCGACGATTATCCGATCCCGCAGAGCGCGGCGCTGCGCGGGGATCTGCCGCACGACGAGTTCCTCGCAGACTCGAGCGCGGGCACCGTCGAGCGCCGCGCGTGGAGCCCGAACGCGATCACGCTCCACGTCGACGTCACGCGCGACGCGCGCGTCATCGTGAATCAAAATTGGCACCCGGGTTGGAAGAGCGACGTGGGGACCGTGGTGAGCGATCACGATCGGCTCGCGATCGACGTGCCCGCGGGCTCGCACGACGTGGTCGTTCGTTTCGCGCCGCGCTCGGGCGTGTACGGTTTGTGGACGAGCCTCTTCGCGCTCGCGGCGTGCGTCGTGATCGTGCGCGCGCGGCGCGTCGCGACGAATCGGTGGAGCGCGCTCGGCGTCGCGATCGCGCCGCTCACCGTCGCGGGCGCCGCGCTCGCGTTCGTCCACGAGCCGAAGCGTCCAGAGCAGAAGCTCACCCTCCAGAACGGCGAGCCCATCGCGCAGACGGATCCGCCGCAGGGCGCGCAGCGCGTCGACGCGGAGATCGAAGGCGGCATCACGCTCGAGGCGACGCGCATCGTCACGCACCCGACGTCCGACGGACCGATGCTCGACTTCGAGCTCGATTGGAAGCTCGCGGGCCCGCCGCCGCCGGGTCTCGGAATCTTCGTGCACTTCGAGCCGGACAAAGGCGACTCGGTGAACGTCGATCACGTCGACCTCGCCACGATCGCGCCGTTCGAAGCGCTCCCTTTGCACATGACCCTCCGCGACGTGCTCCCGGGGATCGCGATCGAGAGCGGCAAGTCGTACAAAATCTACGTCGGTGTGTGGCGCGCGCGACGCAACGGAACGCGCTTGAAGGTGCTGAGCCCCGGCAAGGTGACGGTCGATCAAGATCGCCTGCTCGTCGCGACGCTCAAGGCGCCGTGAAACGGAGGTCGGAGATGATGCGAAGGTTCGTTTGGGTGCTTCTCGCGTGCGCCGCGTGCGACAAGCCGGGCGCGTCCGCGCAAGACGCCGCTCCGAGCGCGTCGAGCGCCGTCGCGTCCGCGCAGCCCGCGCCGCTCGACACGCACGGGAAATGGTGGGCGATCGCCCAGCGCAGCAAGGTGTACACCGACGATCGCCGGCTCGACGCGGACAACGCGATCAAGATGGTGCAATCGCCGAACCGCGAAATCATCGTGCGCGCGCTCGACGACATGGCGAGCGAGCCCGCGACCGCGGAGGGTCTGCGCGCGGCGTCCCAAATCGCGCGTGACGCGCAGGATCGCGTCGACGACACGCACAACCCCGGCGCGAAGATCGCGATCGCGACCGCCGGGCTCATCGTGCTGCACGGCATCGTCCAAAAAGCGTGCGCCGATCACCCGACCGACATGGGCCAGCTCACGCCGCTCATGGCCGCAGTGCGCGAGATGCCGCTCCCACACCTGGAAAAAAGCGACGGCCGCACGGAGCGAAACATTTTGGAGCAGGAGATGCGAACCGCGCTCGGCGACGCCGTGATGAAGTCGCTCCTCGCGAGCGCGCCCGGCCCGAAGAAGAGCCTCTGAGCTTAAATCGCCTCTTTGCCGCGCTCGCCCGTTCGGATGCGGACCACTTCTTCGATCGGCGACACGAAAATTTTCCCGTCGCCGATGCGTCCGGTCTTCGCGCTCTTCTCGATCGCCTCGAGCACGTCCGCGACGATCTCGTCGGTGACGACGATCTCGAGCTTCACCTTCGGCACGAAGTCGACGACGTACGCCGACCCGCGGTAGACCTCTTTCTTGCCGCCCGTGCGCCCGAACCCCTTCACCTCGGTCACGGTCATCCCCTGGATGCCGACCTCCGCGAGCGCGTCCTTCACTTCGTCGAGCTTGAACGGTTTGATGATGGCTTCGATTTTCTTCACGGCGCGGCACCTATGATCGTCGCGAACTGTTTCGACGAGGTTTCATGATCGGCGCGTACCCCACGCCGGTCGAGCGAATCGACGAGCTCGGCCTGTGGGTCAAGCGAGACGATCTCACGAATTCGGTCTACGGCGGGAACAAAGTCCGCAAGCTCGAGCACCTCCTCGCGGAAGCCGCGCGCAAAAAAAAGAAGCGCATCGTCACGGTCGGCGCGGCGGGCAGTCACCACGTGCTCGCGACCGCGATTCACGGCGGGCGCGCCGGGTTCGCGATCGAGGCCGCGCTCGTCCCGCAGCGGCGCACCGAGCACGTCGTCCAAAATCTTCGCGCCGATCTCGCCGCGCACGCCACGCTGCGCGCCGCGCGCACGTACTTCGGCGCGGCGCTCTCCGTCGTCGCGCAGACCGTTCGACACGATTGGGGCCGCGACGCGTACCTCGTCCCGATGGGCGGATCGAACGTGACGGGCTCGCTCGGCTACGTCGACGCGGCGCGCGAGCTCGAAGCCCAAGTCGCGCGCGGCGAGCTCCCCGAGCCCGACGCGATCGTCGTCACGCTCGGCTCCGGCGGAACCGCCGCGGGGCTCGCCGCGGGCCTCGCGACGTCGAAGCTCAAGACGCGCGTCATCGGGGTGGTCGTCGCGGCGCCTGCGTGGTTCGTTGCATTTTACACGTATCGACTCTTGCGCCGCGTGTACGCGCGCATCGGCGGGCGCGAGCCGCGCGCGCTCCGCGGACGCCTCGAGCTCGTCTTCGATCAGCTCGGCGCGGGGTACGGCGAGCCGACGGACGCCGCGCGACGCGCGATGGAGATCGCGGGCGCGCACGATCTTCGGCTCGATCTCACGTACACGGCGAAGTGCTTCGCGGGCGCGCTCGAATGCGTGCATACCGCACGCTTCAAAAACGTCCTTTATTGGCACACGCTCTCGAGCGCGCCGCTCGCGCCGCTCCTCGAGAGCGCGCCGCGCGACGTGCCGAGCGCGCTCGCGAAGCTCCTTCGGTGATACGATGAGACACGATGCGCTTTTTTTGGCTCGCCCCGGTGTTCGTCTCGGCGTGCGCGGACTTGAGCGGGCTCGCGGATCTCGCGATCGACGCGGGGAGTGACGCGACGACGAACGACGCGGCGCAACAGATCGACGCGTCCGCCGACGCGACGTCGATCGACGCGGCGACGGAAGCCGCGCCGCTCACGTTCTGCACGGCGGAAGCGGGCGCGAGCGCGTTCTGCGCGGACTTCGACGAGAACGACGTGCACGTGGCGTACGCGAACGGCGTCGCGACGACGTGGACGAACGCGAGCACACCTCCTCCGACGCTCGACTTCGATGCCTCCGTCTCGCCTCCCGCGTCCGCGGAGTTCACGCCGACCCTCCTCACGGCGCCGTCCCTTTCCGAGACCCTCAACGGAAAGCCGACGACCCTCGTCGTCAGCGTGGCGTTGCGCGTCAATGCGTCCGCTTTGGGCACGATGCATCCGCTCGTCGTTCAGACGGACGCGACGCACACCGTGTCGATCGTGCTCACGAATCTCAACACGATCTCGGCGGAGCTCGACGAGACCGCCGACATCGGTGATGGCGGAACGACCATCACGCCGCACCCGATCAGCGCAGGCGTCCCGACCGGTACGTGGATCCCGCTGTCGCTCACGATCACGAAGACGACCATCGAGCTCGTCACGTTCGACATCGTCGACGTGAACGTCACGCGCGCGCAGAACGTGGCGCTGTCGAACCCGATCGTCTCGTTCGGGTTCGGCTTGGAGTCGTCGGGCGAGATCGACGACGTGGTCGTGACGACCGCGCAGTAGCCTTAGAACGAGACCTTCGGCGCGGCCTGCGCGTCCGTGTCCGCGTTGAAGTATTCGCGCTTCTTGAACGGCTTGCCGGTGACCTTGTTGATCGCCTGCCCGCGAATCTTTCCGAGCTCCGCGTTGAAGTCCTTCACCGCCGCGTTGTAGTCGGTGCGCGCGTGGTTGATGCGGTTCTCGGTGCCCTCGAGATCGACGCGCAGATCGTGGAACGCCTGATTCGACTTGAGGTCCGGATAATTTTCGCTCGCGACGAGCAAACGCGACAGCGATCCCGAGAGCTGGCTCTGCGCCTTTTGGAACGCGGCCATCTTCGCCGGATCGGTGAAATCGTCGCCGGAGAGCTTGATCGACGTCGCGCTCGCGCGCGCCTCGGTGACTTTCTCGAGCGTGTCCTTCTCGAAGTTCGCTTGGCCCTTCACGGTCGCGACGAGGTTCGGGATCAAATCGTAGCGGCGCTGGAGCTGCGACTGAACGTCGGCCCACTTTTGATCGCACGTCGCGTCGAGATCGACGAGCTTGTCGTAGTTTTCGCAACCCGACACGAACGCAAAGACGAATGCGAGGACGATCAAACGGAGGAAATTTTTCGCGAGCATCATGTGCGCGCCAACGTAAGCGTCGCACTTCGGTTGCGCAATGGCTCAGCCTCGAACGGCGGGGATCCGCACGCTCGGACGGTGCGGGAGCTCGAGCTCGGCGCCGGGCAAACCCGCGACGACGATCGTCGCCGTCGGCGCGTACGTGATCGGCGCGCCTTCGCCGCCGACGCGCTCGTAGAAACGCGCGAGCACGGCGGCCACCTTCTCTTCGCCCATCGCCGCGAGACGCGGTCCGTACGCGCGCGCCGCGAGGAGCGAACGCGCGAAGCGCGCGGCCGCCGGGAACACGATCGCGTGCGAGACCAGAGTGTGGCGCACGAGCGCGAGTCCCGCGGTTTCGAAGAGCGTCGTGAGCCCGGCGCGCGACACGTCGAGACGCGACGCGCGCGGCGCGAGCGCGCGGGGCGCGATCTCTTCGATCGCGCGCGCGAACGTGCGCTCCGGATCGGTCTCCGCGTCCGGGCCCCACGCGCGCGCGCCGACCTTCCCGTTCGGCGCGAGCACGCCGCGCGCGACGCGGAGCGACGCGCCGAGATCGTCCGCGTCGGCGAACGCGACGACGTCGTACGGACCGCGCGCCGCGTCGATCACGGACGCGCGCTTCGCGAGCCCCGCCGACGCGATGCGTTCCTTGCATAATGCACACATCACTGCGCGCGAATCCACCGCGTGCACCGCACCCGAATCGCCCACCGCGCGCGCCAGCGCGATCGCCTCCGCGCCCGCCGTCGTCAGCACGACGTCGCCTTCGCGCACGTCGAGCTCGCGCACGAGGTCGGAGTCGTACGGCGCGAACTGCGGCAACCACTCCGTGACGTAACCGGACGACGTGCAGTCCCACCCGCTGTCCATGCGACGACTATAGCGCGCGACTTCAACCGATCGACACTGGTCGTCCCGCCGATACCCAAGTAAACCTTCGTCTCATGTACTTCGATCAACTGAAGCAAATGAACAAGATGCTCGGCCACCTCGACGCGTGGCTCGAGAAAGCGGTCGCGTTCGCGAAGGCGAAACCGTTCGACCCGAACACCCTCCTTCAATCGCGCCTCGCGCCCGATCAGTTCCCGCTCGTACGGCAGATCCAATCGACGTGCGACACGGCGAAGCTCGCGGCCGCGCGCCTCGCAGGGAAGGAAGCGCCGAGCCATCCCGACACCGAGACGACGATCGACGAGCTCCACGCGCGCATCGCCGCGGTGCGCAAATACCTCGACGGCTTCACGGCGAAGGACTTCGAAGGCGCCGCGACGCGCACGATCTCGCAGCCGCGGTGGGAAGGAAAGACGATGACGGGCGCGGACTACTTCCGCGAGCACGCGACGCCGAACTTCTACTTCCACCTGACGCACGCGTACGCCTTGTTGCGTCACGCGGGCGTCGATCTCGGCAAGCGCGACTATTTGGGACCGCTCACCCTTCGTTGATTGTGTCTAGATACGCGGTAGAATTGCGGCCGGGGCGTGGAGGTCGCGATGAAACGCTTTCTTGTCGTGTCGATGGTGATGCTCGCGTGCGGGGGCGGAAACGGAAGCCTCTTCGGCGGAGACGCGGGCGACGCCGCGATCGGTGACGCCAACGTCGACGGAGCATCGCTCGATTCGTCGCTCTCGTTCGGCGACACGGGCACGAACGACGGCAGCACGTGTCCGCGCGGTTGCTCGAGCGACCTGCACGACGTGATCGACTGCAACAACAACGTCGTTCAGCAGTGCACGGGCACCGACGGCTGCGACGTCGCGACGGGGAGCTGCACGAACGCGTGCCAAGCCGCCATCGACAACAAGAACTCGATCGGCTGCGAGTACTACGCGTCGTTCATGGATCAATACGACGGTTCGAGCGCGTGCTTCGTCGCGTTCATCGCGAACACGTGGGACACCGACGTGAACATCTCCGTCGACTTCAACGGCACGACCTACGGGAACGTCGCCAACTTCACGCGCATCCCGAGCGGCAAAGGCCAGAGCATCACGTACGGCGCGTACAGCGGCTCGCTCCCCGCGGGACAAGTCGCGATCCTCTTCCTGGCCGGCGCGCAAGGAACGGAGTCGACCGGCGACCCGGTGTGCCCGATCGCGACGGCCGCAGGGACGACCGCGATGGTGAGCGGCACGACGATCGGAAACTCGTTCCACATCACGACCGACGTGCCCGTCGTGGCGTACGAAATGAATCCGTACGGCGGCGGCGACGCGGCGGTGACGGGCGCGTCGCTCCTCTTGCCCGTGAGCTCGTGGGACACGAACTACATCGCGTCGACGGCGTCGCCGCAATCGCTCGCCGGCGCGCCGAGCATCAACATCGTCGCGTCGCAGAACGGCACGCAAGTGACGCTCCTTCCGAAGGTCGCTGTCACGGGTGGCGGAGGCATCCCGTCGGGCGCCGCGAACACGCCGATCAAAATCAATTTGAACCAAGGCCAGCAGGCGCAGATCGAGCAGAGCGGCGATCTCGTGGGCTCGGTCATCTCGTCGAACTACCCGGTGGGCGTGATGGCGGGCAACTCGTGCATGAACACGCCGGCGAGCGTCGCGTACTGCGATCACGGCGAGCAGATGCTCCCGCCCGTGCGCGCGCTCGGGAGCGAGTACGTCGGCGTGATGTACCGCTCGCGCACCGGCGAGCCCGCGATTTGGCGCGTCGTCGGCGCGGTCGACGGCACGCAGCTCACGTTCTCGCCGTCCATCCCCGCAGGCTCCGGTTACTCCGCCGCGCCGACCTCGATCAACCAAGGCGCGATGGCCGAATTTTCGACCGCGACGCCGTTCGTCGTGCAGAGCCAAGACGCGCAGCACCCGTTCATGCTCTTCGAGTACATGAGCGGCTCGCAGTGGACCGCGATGAAGAACACGGGCGGCTACGGCGATCCCGATTTCAGCGTGCAGGTCCCGCCGGAGCAGTACCTCTCGCACTACGTCATCATGACCGACCCGACGTACCCCGAGACGTCGCTCACGCTCATCCGCCGGCCCGACGTGAACAACAATTTCCAAGACGTGTCGATCGATTGCCTCGGCTCGCCGATCACGGGATGGCAAACCGTCGGGCAGTACCAATACACGCGCCTCGATTTGCAGACCGGGAACTTCACCGACGTGAACGGCTGCTCGAACGGGCGCCACGAGCTCACGTCGACCGCCCCGTTCGGGCTCAACGTGTGGGGATGGGGCACGCCGAGCACGACGTCGTTCACGGCGAACGTTTCGTACTCGTATCCCGGCGGCATGAACGTGCAGCCGATCAACACCGTCGTCGTCCCGCCCACGCCGCATTAAAGGACGTGATAGCTTCCGCTGCGATGAGCGAAGCCAAGCACACGTCACTCTACGAAGAGCACAAGAAGCTCGGCGCGCGGCTCGTGCCGTTCGCGGGGTTCGAGATGCCGATTCAGTACACGGGCATCGTCGACGAGCACGTCGCGGTGCGCACGTCGGCCGGCGTGTTCGACGTCTCGCACATGGGCGAGCTCGAGATGACCGGCGAGTACGCCGCGCAGGTCGTGAATTATCTGATCACGAACGACGCGTCGAAGCTCGTCGACGGGCAAGCGCTCTACACGTGCGCGTGCAACGAGAAGGGCACCATCCTCGACGATTTGATCGTGTACCGCGCGGCGCAGGATCGGTGGCTCATCGTCTGCAACGCGTCGAACCGCGAGAAGATGGTGGGCGTGTTTTCGCGCGCGGCGGAGAACCACTGCGCGTTTCGCGACAAGTCGGACGAGGTCGCGCTCGTCGCGCTGCAAGGTCCGAAGGCGTTCGAGATCCTCGCGAAGCTCGGCGCGGACGCCGCGAAATTGTCCGAGCTGAAGTCGTTTCATTTTCGCGACGCGGTCATCGCGAACGTGAAGTGCACCGCGGCGCGCACGGGGTACACCGGCGAGGACGGCGTGGAGATCTTTTGCGCGTGGAACGACGCGCCGCAACTCTGGAGAGCGCTCACTCACGATTTGGGCGAGCACGGCGCGAAACCGTGCGGGCTCGGCGCACGCGACACGCTGCGCCTCGAAGCGCGCCTCTCGCTCTACGGAAACGACATCGACGAAACGACGAACCCGATCGAAGCGGGTCTCGGTTGGGTCGTGAAGCTTCAAAAGGGCGACTTCGTCGGACGCGCGGCGCTCGAGAAAATCAAGGCGTCGCCGCTCCCGCGAAAAATGGTCGGCTTCGAGATGATCGGCAAAGGCATCGCGCGCCACGGATACCCGCTGCGCGACGAGAGCGCGGAGATCGGGATCTGCACGAGCGGCAGCCCATGCCCGACGGTCGGGAAGAACCTCGGCCTCGGATACTTGCAGACTGCAAAGACCGAAATCGGCACGAAGTTCTTCGTCGACTGTCGCGGCAAGAACGTCGAAGCGGTCGTCGTTCCGACGCCGTTCTACAAACGAAAATCCTAGGCGAGCTTCGCGGAGAGCGTGAGGCTCGGCACCGCGGCGAGCGCCTTCGAGATCGGGCAGCCCTTCTTCGTCGCCTCCGCGACCGCTTGGAGCTTCGCGTCGTCGATTCCGTCCGCGGCGACCTCCGTCGCGAGCGCGATGGACTTGATCGCGAAGCCGTCGCCGTCTTTGTCGAGCGTGACCGTGGCGTTCGTGCGGATCGATTTCGGCGTCGCGCCAGCCTGCTCGAGACCGACCGAGAGCGCCATCGAGAAACACCCGGCGAGCGCCGCGCCGATCACTTCTTCCGGATTGCTCCCCGGCTTCCCTTCGAAGCGCGTCGCGAGCGAGAACGGAATCTCGCCGCCGTGAGCCGGCTTCATCGCGCCGGTGCCTTGTTTCAACGTGCCTTCCCAGTGTGCGGATGCTTTGTTGATCGTCATGTCCGCGGGCATAGCACGGGAATGCAGCGCATGCGTTGCGTGTCACACGATCGTGGAGATCGTGAGCTGGAACGTCCAAAAGTGCATCGGCGTCGATCTGCGCCGTGACGTCGTGCGCGTCGCGCGCGTGCTCGCCGATCACGACGCGGACGTCATCGGGCTCCAAGAGGTGATGCGCGTCTCGGGGATGGATCAAGCGGCGACGATCGGCAACGCGCTCGCGATGAAGCTCGCGTGGGGACCTGCGCGCAGCGTGCGCGGCGGGTCGTTCGGAAACGCGCTCCTCGTGCGCGGAGAAATCCTCGAGACGCGCGTGCACGACGTGAGCGTCCGAACGCAAGAGAAGCGCGCGTGCCTCGAGGCGTTGATCGACGTGCGCGGCGTGCGGCTCCGCGCGTTCGTGTGTCATTTCGGTCTCGGGTTTCGCGAGCGCGAGCATCAGGCCGCGCGACTGCGCGACATCGTTCGCGCCGCGCGCGCCGCGGACGTTCCGCGCGTCGTCCTCGGCGACTTCAACGAGTGGCAGCGTCGAGGTCCGGTGCAGCGCGCGCTCGCGTCCGAATTTCCGCGCACGCCCGAGCGCGTCGCGACGCACCCGTCGATGCTCCCGCTCTTCGCGCTCGATCGCATCACGTGGGACGCGCCGCTCGAGGGCACGGTGCGCGTGCACCCCGTCGCGCGCGCGTCGGATCACCGCGCCCTCCACGCGTCGCTGAATTGAGCCCGGAATTTTGCCGGATTCACGCGCTTCGCTAAGTTCATCGCGTGGGCAGCACGGACGACATCGACTCGGGCTGGGACGACGAAGAGGAGCCCGAGGACGAAGAGGAAGACGAAGACGACAAGGTCGACGTCGACGCGCTCGACGGCGGATGGGACACGCCCGAGGCGCGCGAGCGCCGTCACAAGAGCGCAGAGGAGAAGGCGCGCGCGCGACGCGAGAAGGCCGCCGCGCGCAAAGAGCGTCAGCGCGAGCGCGCGTCGATCGCCGCTTCGAAACAAAAGCAGAAACAGCGCAAGACGAAGCCGCCGGGCGAAACCCTGCTCGCCGAGCGCGACGCGACGCGCGCCGAAACGGGTCCGCGCGACGACGCGAAACGTGCTGCACCGAGCGCGACGCGCGCGACGACCGCGACGAAGCGCGCGCGTCCGAGCGTCGCGCGGAGCGTGCCGCGGATGCTCGTCGCCGTCGCGATCATCATCGCGATCGCGGCGATCGTGCTCTTCGTGATCAAGAAGTGATCACGCCTTCGCGCGCTCGTCGGCCCACGCTTCGATCGGCGCGCGCGGCACGACGGACACGACGCGCTTCTCGCCGTTCTCGGTGCGCAGGAACACCTCCGACGCGATCGCGCGCCCGTTGTAGCGGCTCGCCATCGTGAAGCCATAAGCGCCCGCGTCGAGGATCGCGACGTGATCGAAACCGCGCTCGGGGAGCGAATGCTCGCCGAAGTCGTCGGCGCTCTCGCAAATCGGCCCGACGACGCGCTGGGGAACGACGCGCGCGGGCGCCCCCGGCATGGGCGTGACGTCCGAAGCGACGACGCGATGCTTCGCTTGGTACAGCGCGGGGCGGATCAAATCGTTCATGCCCGCGTCGATCATCAGCCAGCGTTTCCCGCTGCGCGACGCCTTGCGCTGAATGACGCGCGCGACGAGGATCCCCATGCGCGCGACGAGCGCGCGACCGGGCTCGACGTGCAGCGCGAGGTCCGCGACGCGCTCCTCTTTCATCACGGCGAGCGCGGCGCGCACGAAGTCGGCGGGCTTCGCGTGCTCTCGCCCGGAATAATCGACGCCGAACCCTCCGCCCGTGTCGACGAACTCGAGCGGAGTTTTGGCGCGCACCTCGCGCGCGATCGCGCACGCGGCGCGCGCCGCGGCGACGTACGGCGTCGTCACGAAGAACTGCGAGCCGACGTGCGAAGAAATCCCCACGAGCGCGACGTGCTCGCTCGCTTCGATCGCGGCGAGCGCGTCCGCGAGATCCTCCTTCGCGACGCCGAATTTCGCTTCGTCGTGCCCCGTCGCGACGTGCGCGTGCGTGTCGAGCTCTTCGAGCTCGATCCCAGGGTTCACGCGGATCGCGACGCGCGCGACGCGGTTCGACGCGCGCGCTCGCGCGTCGACGCGCGCGATCTCCTCGACGCTCTCGATTTGAATCGCGCGAATGCCACGGGGACCTGCCGACACGGCGAAATCGAGCTCTTCGTCGCTCTTCGCGACCCCGCTGTAGACGATCGCGTCCGCGCCGATGCCGCAGCGCGACGCCAAGAGCAGCTCCGCGCCCGTCACGACGTCCGCGCCGAACCCGCGCGACGCGAGCGCGCGCACGATGGAGCCCGCGCTGTTCGCCTTCACCGCGTAGAACACGCCGTGCGGCGCGCCGTCGAACGCGCGCTCGAGCTCGTCGGCGGCGCGTTCGATCGCGTCGAGGTCGTAGACGTACGCAGGCGTAGGGACGTTCGCAGCGGCGACGACGGTGATCGCATCGCGAGACTCCACGCACGTCATGTAACGCGCTTCTTTTCCCAGCGTCGCTTTTTTTTGGCATGCTCACGTGCGTGACCATCCGACGCACCAAGCTCGTCTGCACGCTCGGCCCCGCGTGCGACTCCGACGAAAAGCTCGTCGAGATGATCCACGCCGGAATGGACGTCGCGCGATTCAACTTCTCGCACGGCACGCACGAGGAGCACGCCGCGCGCCTCACGCGCTTGCGCGCGGCCGCGGACAAAGAGCGACGCGCCGTCGCCGCGCTGCAAGACCTCTGCGGTCCGAAGGTTCGCACCGGCGCGTTCGCCAGCGCGCCGACGCTCGTGCAAGGCCAAGTCATCACGATGCGCGAGGGCGATCGCTCCGACGACGCGAACCTCGTCACGATCCAATACGAAGGTCTCGCGGAAGACGTCCGCGTGAACGATCACGTCCTCTTCGACGACGGGCGCATCGCGGTGCGCGTGACCGAGGTGAAGGGCGGCGACATCACGGCGATCGTCGAACAGGGCGGCGCGATGCGCAACCACGTCGGAGTCCACCTCCCCTCACGCACGATGCGCGGCGGCGCGCTCACCGAGAAGGACAAAGCCGATCTGCTCTTCGGCTTGTCGCTCGGGATGGATTACATCGCGCTCTCGTTCGTTCGGCGCGCGGCGGACATCAACTTGGTCCGCGAGATTTGCCAAGCGTGGGGCGCCGAGACGCCCATCATCGCGAAGATCGAGACGCCCGACGCGGTGGAAAATCTCGAGAGCATCGTCGCTGCATCGGACGGTGTGATGGTCGCGCGCGGCGATCTCGGCGTGGAGTTTCCGCCGGAGCGCGTCCCCGTGATTCAGCGGCAGATCCTCGGCATGGCGCGTCGCGTGCGGCGCCCGGTGATCGTCGCGACCGAGATGCTCCAATCGATGACGAAGAACACGCGGCCGACGCGCGCGGAAGCGAGCGACGTGGCGAACGCCGTGTACGGAAACACCGACGCCGTGATGCTCTCCGGCGAGACCGCGAACGGAGACCACCCCGTGCTCGCCGCGTCGATGATGAGTCGCATCGTCCTCGAAGCCGAGTCGAGCCCGTTTCTCGAAACCGCGCCTTACGCGACGCGCGCGACGAGCATCGCCGAGGCCATCGCGCGCGGCGCGACGAACACCGCGCGCGAGATCGGCGCGCGCTACATCGTCGCGTTCACGGAGTCGGGCGTCAGCGCGATGACCGCGTCGCTCGCGCGGCCCAGCGTGCCCGTCATCGCGTTCTCGCCGAACGCGAAGGCGCGCCGCCGCATGGCGCTTTTTTGGGGAGTCGTCCCGCGCGAAATGCCGCCGATGCACGAGCCCGACGCGCTCGTCGATTGGTGCACGGCGGATCTGATGGCGAGCGGATTGGCTTCACCCGGCGAGCGCGTCGTGATCGTGTTCGGCGCGCCCATCGGAGTCAGCGGCAGCACCAACTCGATCCGCGTCCACGTGATCGGCTGAGCGAGATCTCTGGCCTGGCTCACGGCCGACATGGGCCGGCCCGGCCACGAGCGAACGACGTTTTTTCGCTGATTTCGCTCGGCACACCGTCTGCACATCGCGGTGTCATGCCGAAACGTCCGTCTCGAAAACCCAAGCGTCCCCAATCCAAACCGTCACCGATCTCGCCGACGACGCCCGAGCGTGCGCAAGCCGAGCCGCCGACGCACGCGCCTTCCGGACTGCGCGCGCTCGAAGAGCGCCTGCTTCTCCGCTTCGCCGTGCTCGACAACGTCGTGCGCGATCTCACGCGACGCCTCGTGACCGTCGAGAAACGCGCGCCCTAAGACGCGTCAGAAGCCGTACTGGAATCCGACTTCGGGCTCCAACGAGAACGTGATCGCCGTCGGAAACGCGATGACCGGTCGCAGTCCTGCGAGCAAACCGATCTTGCCGCCGTTCAACCCGATGCGAACACCCGCAGCAGGCGCGATGTAAATCGGCCCGCCGAGCGCCCACGCGCTCACGCAGTCCTCGCCGCCCGTGCAGCTTCGCGACGCGCTTCCCGGAGGTTGAGCTTGCGTCGCCGTGCCGCCCACGACGGGCACGGTGACCGACCCATCGTACTGTGAGACGCCCGCCGCAAACTGAATGTAAGGTGCAATCGGTTTCGTGATGCCGCCGATCACGTACGTGAAGCGCGCCTCCGCGAGGATCTCGACGGGCGACCCACCCATGAACCCTTGAATGCTCGGCGAGTGAAAGAGCGCCACGCCGAACTTCGCGCCGATGAGGATGCTCTCCGTGATCGCGTAGTCGAAGCTCAGCGCGAAACGCAAGTTGCCCGCGGTGCCGCCGGAGTTGACCGCGCCGCCGTTGCCGCCGTTGACGATGCCGTTGTTTTCCGACGCATCGACGGGGTAGTCGCGTCCCAGTGTGGTGTCGTAGCAACCGAAGCCCGACGTCTGAGACCCTCCGGACGTGAGCTCGCACACGTTCTGCCCACCGGGAATGATCGTGTAGTCGTACCCGATCGTGAGGCCGATGAAGATGTGCGGAGGTTTCCCGCCGCCGCACTTCTTCGTTTGATCATCGCCCTGCCCTTGCGTCGTGCACACGCCCGAGTCGCAATCGCTGTCTTTGTCACACTCGGCGCCAGTCGGTTTCTTCGCGGGCGTCGTGCACTTCGAGTCTTGGCACTTGCCGCTCTTGCACTCGTCGTCGCTCTCACAGTCCTCGCCGCCGTCTTTTCCGGACTCGTTGCCGCCGGTGGACGTCTCGCCACGGCACGACGCGCCCGCCGGACCCTCCGGACAATCGCTCGTGTCCTTGCATTGCTTCGGAGGCGGTTTGTTCGGCAGGTGGAGCGGCTCGCCGGAGATCTCGCGCTTGATCTTCACGACGTAGGGGTTCTTGTTGCTCCCGCCGCCGCCGACGTTGTCGCCGTCGGTGTTGAAGACCTGAATGAAGTATTTGAAGTCGGACACGTCGCCGACGTCCGCGCACGGAACCTCGCCGCCGTACCCGGAGCCCATCTTCTTGAGCTCCATCGCCTTGAAGTTGTCGCTGCCGAAGGCTTTGTAGCGGAGGACGATCTTCTTGACCGTGTCCGAGCCCGTGTACTCGACGTAAATCGGAAGCGGCGTGCGCACGGTCTGTTCGTCGGGCGGCGTATGCGAGATGTCGTTCCCCGTCGGCGTGCCACCACCGCCGCCGCCGCCACCGCCGCCACCACCACCGCCGCCACCGCCACCGCCGCCACCACCACCACCGCCGCCGCCGCCGCCGCCGGCGACTTGCGACTTCGCTTCGCTGAACGCGGCTTGGATGTCCTTGGTGCTCAGGTCTTGGTTCGGTTTGGTGTTCGGATCGAGCCTCAGCGCATCGGCGAAAGCGGTGACCGCGTCCGCGTGGCGCGTGGCGTTGAGCGCGCCCGCGAGCACGGTGCCGACGTCGCGATGGAGCGACGCGATGAGCGCAGGGCTGCACTTGTTCGTGCCGCACGCTTGGAGCGCCTGCTTCAACTTCGATTCGGCGGCTGCTGCGTTGACGTTGACGAGGTAGTCGTCGTCCATCGCCTTTTTCTGCAGAGCCTTCGCTTTGTTCTCCGTCGCCGCATCGGCAAAAGCGGCGCGGGACTGCGCGAGCACGAGCACGAAAAGCCCGAGAACAAATGCGATCCGACGAAAGCGGCTTTCCACCACGTTTCCCTCTTTCCGGCGCGAAACCCTATCAGAAAAGTTACGGCGTCGTCGAAGAAGTCGCTTCGGTTCGTATGAACTGCACGCGCCGGTTCAGCGCCCGATTCGCGTCGGAGTTGTTCGGCACGAGTGGCTTCTGCATGCCGTAGCCCTTCGACACGAGCCTCGACGGATCGATGCCGTGCGCAACGAGGTACGCACGCACCGAGTCGGCGCGCGACTGCGACAAGCGCTCGTTGTATTGCGCCGACCCGACGTTGTCCGTGTGGCCTTGGACTTCGAGCGTGATCTTCGCGTTGTCTTTCAAAATCTGGACGATCTCGTCGAGGATCTTGAACGAGATGTCGCCCTTGATGTTCGACTTGTTGAACTCGAACTGAATCTGCTGCGTGATGCGGATCTCTTTCGCCGTCACGACGACGAGCATGTTCTTCTTCGGGCAGCCGGGGCGATCGCCGCCGGGCGGGCCTGGCGTGTTCGGGCAGAAGTCGTCGACGTCGAGCACCGTATCGCCGTCGTTGTCGGGATCGGGGCAGCCGTCCGCGTCCTCGAAGCCGTCGAAGTCCTCCGGTTTGTTCGGGCACTTGTCGACGGAGTCCGGAATGCCGTCGCCGTCGTTGTCGAGATCGGGGCAGCCGTCGTCGTCGAGGTAGCCGTCTTTGTCCTCGGGCTCGAGGATGCATTGGTCTTTCGAGTCCGCGATGCCGTCGCCGTCGGTGTCGGGATCGTCGGGACAACCGTCTTCGTCTTGGAAGCCGTTGTACGTCTCGGGCTCGTTCGGGCACTTGTCGACGTTGTCGGGGATGCCGTCGCCGTCTTTGTCGCCGACGCGCGGCGTGATGAACCCGCGCGGCGCGCATTTGTCGGGCGGGCTGTTCGCGAGCGCAGCGCGCGCGTTGGGCTCCGCGATCGCGACGTGCGCCTCCGCGTTCGAGAGCTGTCCTTGATCCATCTCGTTCTTCGCGAACTCGAGGTGCGAACGCGCGAGCGCCAACTCGCGCGGCGCGCACTTCAGCGCTCCGCTCTTCTCCGCGTTGTTCGCAATTTCGGTGAGCCCGTCGATGCGCCCGCTCAGCGCGGCGGGCCCCGAGCACGCGCCGAGAGCGAGGAGCGCGAGCACGAGGAAGAAGACTCGCTTCATCGGCCGGACGCCTTGCGCGCCGTCTTCGACAAATTGACCGCCTTCTCCGCGTATTCTTCGGCGGTCTCCGCGTAGTCGATCGCGTCGGAGTAGCTCGCTTCGCTCGCGTCGATCTGCGCCTGATCGAGGTGCGCCTTCGCGTAGTAATACTCGTACGGCGCGAGCTGCTCGGCGCCGAGCTCTTTCGCTTCCTCGAGCCGCGAGCTCGCGCTCGACGCGTTGATCGCGTAGAGCGTGCCGCCGCATCCCGTGCTCATCGACAGCACGATCGCCACGCAAGGAGCTGCAAGATTCCTCAACAACAGGATGAGACGGACGCTACCGGAATCAGATTTTTCGGTAAAGCCCGATGACCACACCGAGCAGCATGGTCGCTTTGAAGTCGACGGCGCGCACGAGGATGGGCGCCATCGTTTTGTTCGCCGGTTGGAAGCGAACGTAGTCGCGCTCGGGGTGGTAGTACTTCACCGTGGCCTCGTCGCCGATCAGCGCGACCACGATGTCCCCCTTGCTCGCGGTGAGCTGCTTGCGGACGAAGATGTAATCGCCGCTGAGGATGCCCGCGTCGATCATCGAGTCGCCCTGAACGCGCAGGCCGAACACGTCGCGACCGCCGCGCACGAGACCGCGGTCGATGCGCACGGTGTCGACGATGGCTTCCTCCGCCAAGATCGGTTGACCCGCGGCGACGCGTCCGACGATCGGGACTTCGATCATGTCCTCGTCTTCGAGCATCTCGTCGGTGCGCACGAGATGGTGGACGTTGTTGCCGTCGCCGTTCGCCGGCCCCCCCGGCAGCGGGAGCTGGACTCCGGCCGCGTGCGTCGGACGCAGCGCGCGTGATTTCATGTCCTCGCGCTTCAGATACCCTTTGCGCTCGAGCGCGCGGAGGTGATCGTTGACGCCGTTCGTCGAGCGGATCCCCATCCGTGCGCCGATCTCGCGAAGCGTCGGCGGGTAGCCGCGATCGGCGATCGACTCGCGAATGAAATCCAAGACCATCTGCTGGCGGTGCGTGAGCCCTTGCATGGCGAGTGCAAGGCTACTGAACGCGCGTCACGGCGTCAACATTTCACCAAGGAAAAGCTGTGGAGTAATTGGGGCTCACTCGAACTTGTTCGACGTCGAGAGGAACGCGAGCTTGTCGTTCATCTCGCGAAGACGCGTCGAGAGCATGCGCACGCAGCTCCAGAGGACTTCGTACGCGAGGTCCTTGTGCATGAAGAGGAGGTCATCGAAAGCGTCTTTCGTGATCACGAGAAGGCGACAACGTTCGTGCGCGCGTGCGTCGGCGGAGCGCGGCGAGTCGTCGAGGAGCGACATCTCGCCGAACACCTCGCCCGGACCGAGGACCGCGAGCGCCTCTTCGCCCATCCCCGACACCTCGCGCGAGATGCGCACCTTGCCTTCGAGGATGATGAAGAGCTTGTCGCCGGGATCGCCGTATTGAAAAATCTTCGTGCCGAGGCCGTGCGCTTCTTCTTTCGTGACCTGCGCGATGAGCGAGAGCGACTCGCGCGTCAGTCCGTCGAAGAACGGGACGCGCGCGAGTTGGTCCTCGCGTTCGGTGACGGTGGTTGTGGCCTGGGCGGACACGGCAGCAGCGTATCAGAACTTCGTTCCTCGGCCGCGCAGGCTTGCGCGGTCGAGGAGACTAGTGCGCGCCGTGCATCGCGAGGAAGCGCTCGGCTTCGAGCGCCGCCATGCAACCCGATCCAGCGGCGGTCACCGCTTGGCGGTAGACGAAGTCCTGCACGTCGCCCGCCGCGAACACGCCCGGCACGCTCGTCTGCGCGGTGCCCGGCTTCGTCTTGATGTAGCCGTTGTCGTGGAGCTCGACGAAGTCTTTGAAGAGCTCGCTGTTCGGCGTGTGACCGATCGCGACGAAGAACCCTTTCACGGGGACGACCTCGATTTTGTCGGTCTTGATGTCGCGGAGGCGCGCGCCGCTCACTTCGCCGTTGGTCACGTCGAGCACCTCGTCGACGACCGAGTTGTAGACTACACGTATTTTCGAGTTCTTGAAGACGCGGTCCTGCATCGTCTTGCTCGCGCGGAACGACTCACGGCGGTGAACGAGCGTGACGCTCTTCGCGAGGCCCGAGAGGTACATCGATTCTTCCATCGCGGTGTCGCCGCCGCCGATGACCATGACGTCCTCGTTGCGGAAGAACGCGCCGTCGCACACCGCGCACGCAGAGACGCCTTTGCCTTTGAGCGCGTGCTCGCTCTCGAGGCCGAGCCAGCGCGCCTGCGCGCCCGTCGCGATGATCATCGTGTGCGCGCTGTGCTCGACGTTGTCGTCGCCCGCCCACACCTTGAACGGACGCTTCGAGAGATCGACTTTGTGCACGTCCTCGCCCACGACCTCGACGCCCTGATTCACCGACTGCTCGCGGAAGGCTTGCATGAGCTCGGGCCCGGCGATCTTCGAAGGGAAGCCGGGGTAGTTCTCGACGTCGTTCGTGATCATGAGCTGGCCGCCGGGAATTCCGCCTTTGACCATCCCTTCGAACATGAGCGGCTTGAGGTTCGCGCGCGCGGCGTAGATCGCCGCCGTGTGGCCGGCGGGACCCGAGCCGATGATGATGACGTTGCGAGTGCTCATCTAGAACC
>Ga0335078_10002701_pt1 | contig 26738 bp, 23 predicted proteins | sample Lox_Sample_32_FD_206711 | JGI IMG/M metagenome (GOLD analysis project Ga0335078, IMG submission 206711) | Soil microbial communities from Loxahatchee National Wildlife Refuge, Florida, United States - Lox_Sample_3.2 | ecosystem: Environmental > Terrestrial > Soil > Wetlands | place: USA... | reverse complement strand
GCTTCTTCAACGTCGCCGCGTTCCAGATCCTCTCCGGCTTCGCCCAGCTCTCCGGCGCGACCTCGCGCGCGATCATCATCACTTATTCGATGCCGATCTGGACGACGATGTTGAGCACCCTCGTGCTTGGCGAAAAGCTCACGCGCATCCGCGTCGTGGCTTTTTGTTTGTGTGTGGCCGGATTGGCGACCCTGCTCTGGCCGCTATTCGCCAATGGCTTTCCGCCCTTCGTCTTCTACTCGCTCGGCTGCGCGCTGAGTTGGTGCATCGCGACCGTCTACATCAAGTGGGCCGCGGTCAAAATCGAGCCGCTGGCCAACGCGGCCTGGCAATTGCTGTTCGGATTCTTGTTCATCGCCGCCGGCACTCTCGTTTTCGAAGGTTGGCCGGTTCTGTGGCCACTCGGTAGCCGGACGCTGCTGGCGATTCTTTATGTCGGCCTGTTCGGCGTCGGCCTCGCGCACTTCCTGTGGTGGTCGATCGTCGGCCGGCTGCCGACCATCACCGCCTCGCTGGGCTCGCTGTTGGTGCCGGTCATCGGCGTGACCGCCTCGGCCTTTATGCTCAACGAGCGGCTGACCGTGCCCGACATTCTCGGCTTCACGTTGATCTTCGCCGCTGCGGCTTGCGTGCTGTTGCAGCCGAACGTGAAGCACACGGAGATGCCGGAGTGAGCACGCCGCGCCATGACGGCGCGGCGGGCGCCAAGCTGATGGTGCTCGGCATGGGGTTCGCCTGGGGCTTCAACTGGGTCGCCGCACGCATCATCCTGCAGGCGCTGCAGCCGTGGACGCTGCGCGCGGTCGGTATCGGGCTTGGCTGCCTGACCTTGTTCGCCGCGGCCTATGTCTGCCGCGTGCCGCTGAAGATCGCGCCCAAGGACCGGCTCAAGGTCGTGGTCGCCGGATTTTTCAATGTTGCCGCCTTCGGCGTCGGCTCGGCCTATGCGCAGGTCTACGGCACGACCTCGCGCGCCATTGTCATCGCCTATTCGATGCCGATCTGGTCGGCGCTGCTGGCGCGCATCGTGCTCAACGAGCGGCTGACCGCGGTGAAACTCGCCGCGCTCGCCTTGTGCGCGGCGGGGCTCATCATCTTGATCGAGCCGTTGGCGCGCAGCGGCTTTCCGCTCGGCGCTCTGCTCGCGCTCGGCTGCGCCTGGAGCTGGGCCGCCGGCACTATCTACCTGAAATCAACGAAGATCGCCGCGCCGACGCTTGCGGTCGCAGCATGGCAGTTGCTGTTTGGCTGGCTGATGCTCGCCGCCGGCATGCTGTGGTTCGAAGGCCTGCCGCACTTATGGCCGCTGCCGACCAACGTGGCGCTGTGGCTCGCCTATAACGGCTTCATCGGCATGGGCCTCGCCTATTTCCTTTGGTTCGTCATCATCGCGCGTTTGCCGGCAATGACCGCATCACTCGGCTCGCTGCTCGTGCCGGTGGTCGGCGTCGCCGGCTCGGCGCTGGTGAACGGCGAGCGGCCGAGTTTCGCCGACGCCATCGGCTTTGCCCTAATCTTTTCCGCGGCGGCCAGCGTGCTGCTGCAGCCAAACGTCAAGCACACGGAACTGCCGGAGTAAGTTTAGTAAAAACTCTGCGGATCGACGTCGACCTCCAGCCGCACATTGCCGCGCGGCTTGGGGGCGTCGACGAGCCATTGTCGCAGATAGGCCGAGACGTCGAACGCGCGCGGCGCCTTCACCAGCAGGCGGAAGCGATGCCGGCCACGCACCACCGCGATCGGCGCTTCGGCGGGCCCGAGTATGCGCACCTGGTCGCTGACTGGCGACGTGGAAACAAGCATACGCGCGTAGGACTCGGCGCCGTGGCGGTCGTTGGCGGTGATGATGAGGCCGGCGAGGCGGCCGAATGGCGGATAGCCGGTGCGCTCGCGCAGCGCGATCTCGCTGTCGTAGAACGCCTCGCGGTCGCCGGAGATCAGCGCCTTCATCACCGGATGCTCGGGCTGATGCGTCTGCAGGAAGCCGACACCGTGGCCTTCCTCGCGGCCGGCGCGGCCGACCACCTGATGCAGAAGCTGGAAGGTGCGCTCGGCGGCGCGCGGGTCGCCGTTGCCGAGGCCCAAGTCGGCGTCGACAATGCCGACCAGATTGAGCTTCGGAAAGTGGTGACCCTTGGCGACGAGCTGCGTGCCGATGACGACGTCGAAGCGGCCTTGCGCCACGTCGTCGAGCTCCTGGCGCAAGCGCTCCATGGATTCCACCAGATCGCTCGACAGCACTAGAATACGCGCGCCTGGGAAAAGCTCGGCGGCCTCCTGTTCCAGCCGCTCCACGCCGGGGCCGATCGGCGCGAAGCTTTCCGTGGCGTGGCAGTTCGGACACTCGGCCGGCGGCGGCATGGAGAAGGCACAATGGTGGCAGACCAGCCGCCGCTTGAAGCGATGATCGACCAGCCAGGCGTCGCAATTCGGGCATTGCAAACGGAAACCGCAGGCGCGGCACAGCGTCAGCGGTGCGTAGCCGCGGCGATTAAGGAACAGAAGCGCCTGCTCGCGGCTTTCCAGCGCGTTCTTCACTGCTTCGGCGAGCCGCGGCGCGATGAAACGGCCGCGCGGCGGGCCCTCGCGCCGCATGTCGATCGCCTCGATCATCGGCAGATGCGCGCCGCCGAACCGCTCCGGCAGATGGATGCGCTTGTAGCGCCCGCGCCGCGCGTTGACTTCCGATTCGACCGAAGGCGTCGCTGAAGCGAGCACCACCGGGATTTTCGCCACGCTGCCGCGCACCACCGCCATGTCGCGCGCGTGATAATGCGCGCCGTCCTCCTGCTTGTAGGCGGGATCGTGCTCCTCATCGACGACGATCAAGCCGAGGTCGGCATAGGGAAGGAACAGCGCCGAGCGCGCGCCGACCACCACCGATACCTCGTTATCCGCCACCGCCGCCCAAGTGCGCGCGCGCGTGCGCGGTGAGAGTTGCGAATGCCATTCCGCCGGACGCGTGCCGAAGCGCGCGGTGAAGCGGTCGAGCGACTGCGCGGTAAGCGCGATCTCCGGCATCAGGATCAGCGTCTGCCGTTTCTTGCGGATGTTTTCCGCCACGGCCTCGAAATAGACTTCCGTTTTTCCTGAGCCGGTAACGCCGTCGAGCAGCGTCACCGTATAGCCGCCCTGATCGACCGTGGTCCGCAACGCGTCGGCAGCGGCGAGCTGACCGAGCGAGAATTCGGCCTTGCGGAAATCCGGATCGGGCGGGCGCGTGACCGGCTCGGGCAGCAGCACCACGGTTTCCAGCGTGCCCTCGTCGATCAAGCCGTCGATCACGCCGGCGGATACGCCCGCCTCGCGCGCGGCGTCGCCCTTGCTGCGCGTCAGGCGGTCGGCAAACAGCGCGACCGCGCGCGCGCGTGCCGGCGTCATGCGGGCCGGGGGCGGGCCGGCGAGCCGGACGCCGATACGTTCGCGCGCCGGGCCAAGATGCTCGCCCATCCGCAGCGCCATACGCAGCACCATGCCGCGCGAGGCGAGCGTATAGTCGGCGACCCAATCGACGAACTTGCGCAGTTCGGGTTTGAGCGGCGGCATGTCAAGCTTAGCCGCCACGTCCTTCAGGCGGTTGTGCAGGCGCGGATTGGGGTTGGGGTTCTCCGCCCAGACCACGCCCATGGTCTCGCCGCGCGCGCCCAAAGGCACCGCCACCACATCCCCGGGAGCGAGTTCGAGCCCGTCTGGCACCCGGTAGGAATAGGTCTGATCCAGGGCCACTGGCACCAGAACGTCGATAACGCGCATATGCATGGTTGCAGGTCTGGCCGATTCCGGGCGCTTAAGGAAGGGTGAAGGAAGCAATGTAATAACGGCCTTGGCAGCCGCCATCCTTCGAGGCTCGGCGGCGTTGCCGCCTCGCACCTTAGGATGACGGCTGAGTTGGCTCCGTCATCCTGAGGAGCGAGCGCAAGCAAGCCTCGAAGGACGACGGCCACGATGCCGGACACGAAAGCTCCTTCCCGCGCCGCCGCTGACGTCGCCGCCGAAATTGGCCGCTGGCTCGGCTACCTCGGTGCCGAACGGCGCATGTCGCCGAAGACGCTGGAGGCCTATGAGCGCGATATCGGCCAGTTCCTCGATTTCCTCGCCTGCCATCTTGGCGGCGCGCCCTCGCTCAAGCAGCTCGCCAAGCTGACGCCGGCCGACGTTCGCGGCTTCATGGCCGAGCGGCGCAGCGAAGGGCTCTCCAGCCGCTCGTTGATGCGAGTGCTCGCCGGGGCGCGCTCGTTCGCGCGCTTCCTCGAGCGTAATGGCAAGGGCAAGGTCGGCGCGCTCGCCGCCGTGCGCGCGCCCAAGGTGGCCAAAACCCTGCCGAAGCCGCTGACCATCGCCACGGCGAAACGGATTTCCGATACCGAATTGCGCGCGGGCGAACACAGCGAGCCGTGGATCGTCGCCCGCGACGCCGCCGTGCTCGCCCTGCTCTACGGTTCCGGCTTGCGCATCTCGGAAGCGCTCTCGCTCAGGCGCGAGAGCGCCGGCGCACGCGACGTCATCACCGTCACCGGCAAAGGCAACAAGACGCGCATGGTGCCGTTGTTGCCGCAGGTGACAAAATTGATCGCCGACTACGTCGCGCTCTGCCCGCGCGATCTGCCCGACGACGGGCCGCTGTTTGTCGGCGCGCACGGCGGCGCGCTTTCGCCTCGCATCGTGCAACTGGCCATGGCGCGCCTGCGCGGCGCGCTCGGCCTGCCCGACACCGCGACGCCGCACGCATTGCGCCATTCCTTCGCCACGCATCTGCTGGCGCGCGGCGGCGACCTGCGCGCCATCCAGGAACTGCTCGGGCATGCTTCGCTGTCGACCACGCAGATTTACACCGCGGTCGATTCCGAGCGTTTACTCGAAGTTTATTCAAGCGCGCATCCGCGCGCTTAATGTCCCTCTTGCGCGCGGAGGCGATTTCATAGCAACGTCACCGCGCCATTCATTGGGGGACGGCGATGAGCGCACACGAAAACCTGGAACATGTCGAGCACGTCGAGCACGCCTCGCACGGCGGCAACAAGAAAATTGCCCTGCTGATCGCGGTGCTGGCGCTGTTCCTGGCGTTTTCCGAGACGCTGGGCAAGAGCTCGCAGACCGCCGCCATTACCTATAACGTGACGACCAACGATCTTTGGGCGTTCTACCAGGCTAAACATATTCGCGGCACGATCCTGCGCACCGCGGCGGAGCAACTGCAGCTCGCGGCCGATCGCGCAACCGAGGCAGATGCCAAAGCGCGCTTGCAGAAGGTGGTCGACGGCTGGAAGAAAACCGCCGACCGCTATGACGACGATCCCGAAGGCAAGGAAGGGCGCAAGCAACTGGCCGAGCGCGCCAAGGAATCCGAGGAAAAGCGCGAATTGGCGATGTCGCGTTATCACAATTACGAATTCGCCTCAGCCGCCTTCCAGATCGGTATCGTTTTGGCCTCCGCGCAGGTGATCACCGGCATGGCCGTGCTGGGCTGGCTGTCTGGCCTGCTCGGCGTGGTGGGGCTGGCCTTCACGGGCATCGGCCTGTGGGCGCCGCACCTCGTGCATATGCTGGTGCACTAGGCCGGCCGGCTGCCATAGGCGCGGCGGCGCAGTTTCATCAACCGACGCAGGAAGCGTCCGGCGCGCTGCGGCTTCAATAGCCACATCAACTGCTGCACGCGTTCGCGCACCGGCTCGGTGATCTCGTGCGCCCAATCGCGCGCCCACATGAACCAGTCGAACATGCGGGCGAACCAGGCCATCTGCAGGAGCTTGCCGCGCGTGGCGTCGAAAACGAAAGCGGTGACGCCGAGGCCGATGAGCTTGGCCACGATCAGCACCAGGCCGGCGGCGAGCCAATGCCGTTTGGCGAGCAGGAACACCTCGAGGAACTTCAGCGGCAGCAGCACGACGAGCGGGACGATGAAGACGCCGAGCGCCGCCCACGGCGGCAGATTTGCGATTGTGCGTCGGAGCCAGTCCTTGACCCGACCCCAGGGAATGAGATCGACGACGCGCGCGACGATGGGCTCGAGGTGGTCCCATAGCCACGCTTCCAACAGGAACAGCAGCGCGAGAATGACCCAGAACGGGCGGAGCCAGCGGCGCATGGGGGAAATATAGGGGCGATTAAGGCCGCAAGTAAGGCGGGCTTTCTGATCCCTCCCCAGCTTGCGGCGGAGCGGGCCGCCTAACTCCTTACCCTCCCGCCATCCACGTTCAACGTCTGCCCGGTGATAAAGCTGGCGTCGTCGCTGGTGAGGAACGACACCGCCCCGACCAGGTCCTCGGGCACTTCCGGGCGCTTGATCGCCTGCATCTGTGCGACCGCGGCGTATTCCTCGTCCATGGTCTTGAATTGCGGACGCGGCGCGCGCACCAGCGTGCCGGGCGAACGCGTCAGCCCGGGCGCGATGGCGTTGACGGTGATGCCGTCGGGCGCGAGATCGGAAGCGAGCGCGCGGGTGAAGCCGACGATGCCGCCTTTGCTGGCGACATAATGCGCAAAGCCGGTGACCACCGAGCCGAGCGTCGAGGACGCCAAGTTGACCACGCGGCCCCATTTGCGGGCACGCATGCCGGGGACGAACGCCGCGGTGACCAGGAAGGTGCCGTCGAGATTGATCGAAAGCACCTTGCGCCAGTCGGCGAAGGTCATCTCAGGAAATTCCTTTTGCGGGAAGATGCCGGCGCAATTGATCACGATGTCGACGTGGCCGAATTTGCCGCCGACTTCCTTGGCCATGGCCGCGACCGATTGCTCCGACGCAACGTCGCATTTCACGACGATCGCTTGGCGGCCGGCGGCTTCCACCAGCTTCACCGTCTCGCCGCCGTCGCCGAGGTCGACCACCACGATGTCGACGCCGTCCGCGGCCAGCCGCTTGGCGAAGGCCTGCCCGATGCCGCCCGCCGCACCGGTGATGACGGCGACTTTATCCTTGTGACCTTTGGCCATGGTTTCTCCCCGCTTGCCGCTCACGAGACTAAATCGGCCTCATGGTGAGGAGCGCGTAGCGCGTCTCGAACCATGGGGCCGCCCCATCCTTCGAGACGCCCGCTCACGCGGGCTCCTCAGGATGAGGGCGGATTATCACATGTGAATCGCCCGTTTCGCCACCGCCATGGCCGCTTCCTTCACCGCCTCGGGCAGCGTCGGATGCGCGTGGCAGGTGCGCGCGATGTCTTCCGCCGAGGCGCCGAATTCCATGGCCAGCGCCGCCTCGGCGATCATGTTGCCGGCGTCGGCGCAAACCATGTGCACGCCGAGCACGCGGTCGGTCTTGGCGTCGGCGAGAATCTTGATGAAGCCTTCGGCGGTCTGGTTCACCTTGGCGCGCCCGTTCGCCATCATCTGAAACTTGCCGACATTGTAGGCGACGCCGGCGGCCTTCAGTTCTTCCTCGCTTTTGCCGACGGTGGCGATTTCCGGATAGGTGTAGACCACGTTGGGAATGGCGTCGTAGTTCACATGGCCGGCCTGCCCGACCAGAATTTCGGCGACCGCCACGCCCTCGTCTTCCGCCTTGTGCGCCAGCATCGGCCCGGCAATCACGTCGCCGATCGCCCAGATGCCCGGCACGCTGGTCGCATAATAATGATCGACGACGACGCGGCCGCGCTCGTCGCGCTTGACGCCAACCGCGTCGAGGCCAAGGCCGTCGGTGTAGGGCACGCGGCCGATGGCGACGAGGACAGCGTCCATATCGACCACGTCCGCCACTCCGCCGCCGGTCGCATGCTCGATCGTCACCTTGAGCCGCTTGCCTGAGGAGTCGACGTTGGAGACCTTGGAAGAGAGCGCAAAAGTCATGCCCTGTTTCTGCAAGATGCGCTGAGCCTGTCGGGCGACCTCGCCGTCCATGCCGGGCAGGATGCGGTCGAGAAATTCGACCACGACCACCTGCGAACCGAGGCGTCGCCAAACCGAGCCGAGCTCGAGCCCGATGACGCCGGCACCGACCACCAGCAGGCGTTCCGGAACATGGTCGAATTCGAGCGCGCCGGTTGAGGAGACGACGCGCTTCTCGTCGAGGTCGACGCCCTTCAAGCGCGCGACGTCGGAGCCGGTGGCGATGACGATGGATCTTGTGTCGAGCGTCTGCGTCTTGCCGTCCGCGCCGGTCACTTCGACCTTGCCGGCTGCAGCGATGCGGCCGAGACCACGGAAGGTGTCGATCTTGTTCTTCTTCAGCAGAAAGTCGACGCCCTTGACGTTGCCCTCGACGCCCGAGTCCTTGAATTTCATCATCGCCGCGAGGTCGAGCTTGGGCGCGGAAACGCCAATGCCCATACCGGGGAACTTGTGCCCGACTTCCTCGAACAATTCGGAGGCATAGAGCAGCGCCTTCGACGGGATGCAGCCGATGTTCAGGCAGGTGCCGCCGAAGGTGGCGCGCTTCTCCACCACCGCGGTATTCAGGCCAAGCTGCGCCGCGCGGATGGCGCAGACGTAACCACCGGGACCGCTGCCGATGACAATGAGATCGTAAGCCATGTTACCCTTCTTCCAGCGCGCTCCGCCCGGTGTCGTCAAACGTCACGGTAAGCATCAGTGCGGAAAAACCGGATTCCTCGTAGCTATGCAGTTCAGTGGTCACGCCGGCCTTTTTCAACTGACCAACGCGATCGGCAATTGCGGGCACACCGTTCAACGTGGCGGCGACAGCCGTCATTTCCTTCCAGTTCTGGACCTTGCAATAGTCGAGCGCATCGAAGGCGAAGCGATCGAACTGCGATTGGCTACGATTGCACGTATGGCGATAACGAGTCCGCAGTGACGTCCAATCCAAGTTGCGCAGAACCTCATTCGTAAGCTTGTCGCGCTTCGCCGCGTCCACCGGACAGTCTCACAAATCCAGCACCAGCCGCGCCGGGTCTTCCAGCACGTCCTTGATCCGCACCAGGAAAGTGACCGCCTCGCGGCCGTCGACGATGCGGTGGTCGTAGGAGAGCGCGAGATACATCATCGGCCGCGCCTCGATCTTGCCGCCCACCACCATCGGCCGCTCCTGGATCTTGTGCATGCCGAGGATGCCGGACTGCGGCGCGTTGAGAATCGGCGTCGACATCAGCGAGCCGTAGACGCCGCCGTTGGAGATGGTGAAGGTGCCGCCCTGCATCTCCTCGATCTTGAGCGATCCGTCGCGCGCGCGCTTGCCGAAGTCGGCGATAGTCTGCTCGATCCTGGCGAGCGACATGGTGTCGGCGTCGCGCACCACCGGCACCACCAGTCCGCGCTCGGTGCCGACGGCGACGCCGATGTGATAATAATTCTTGTAGACGATGTCGGTGCCGTCGATCTCGGCATTGACCGCGGGGATCTCCTTCAGCGCCTGGATGCAGGCGCGCACGAAGAAGCCCATGAAGCCGAGCTTCACGCCGTGCTTCTTCTCGAACAGCTCCTTGTATTGATTGCGCAGGTTCATCACCGCGCCCATGTCGACCTCGTTGAAGGTCGTCAGCATGGCGGCGGTGTTCTGCGCGTCCTTCAGGCGGCGGGCGATGGTCTGGCGCAGCCGCGTCATATGCACGCGCTCTTCGCGCGCGGCGTCGTCGGCCGGCGACGGAGCGCGCATCTGCACCGGCGCGGCGACCGGCGTGGGCGCGGCGGCGGCGCGCTCGATCGCCGCCAGCATGTCGCCCTTGGTCACTTGGCCGCGTACGCCGCTGCCTTCGACTTTGGCGGCGTCGACGCCGCTCTCCGCCGCCATTTTGCGCACCGAGGGCGGCAGCGGCATTTCGGCGGCTTTCGCGGCCGGCGGCGGTACAGCCGTCGCTTTCGGCGGTTCGGGAGCCTTGGCGGCAGGCGGCGCAGCTTTGGGCGCGGCCGTGGCACCGGCGCCATCGGTGATCTGGCCGAGCAAGGCGCCGACCGCGACGGTATCGCCGGCTTTCACCGCGATGTCCGACAGCACGCCGGCCGCGGGCGCCGGAACTTCCAGCGTGACCTTGTCGGTTTCCAACTCGACCAGCGGTTCGTCCACCGCGACCGCGTCGCCCGGCTGCTTGAACCATTTGCCGACGGTCGCTTCGGTGACCGATTCGCCGAGGGTGGGCACGCGGATGTCAGCCATGATCTAACCTTCTCAAATCGCGCGAATGAAAAGCGCGCCTATCCCAACGCCTCTTCCAGCAATAGCTTGAGCTGCGCGAGATGCTTCGGCATCTGCCCGACCGCGGTCGAGGCCGAGGCCGGCCGCCCGGCATAGCGCATGATGCGATGCTTGGCGCCGATTTGGTTGAGAATCCACTGCAGAAACACGTCGACGAAGAACCAGGCGCCCATGTTGCGCGGCTCTTCCTGGCACCACACCATCTCCGCCTGCTTGAAGCGCGTGAGCTCCGCGAGCAGCGCCTTGGTCGGGAACGGATAGAGCTGTTCGAGGCGCAGGAGATAGATGTCGTCGATGCCGCGCTTTTCGCGCTCCTCGTAGAGATCGTAATAGACCTTGCCCGAGCACATGACGACGCGGCGGATCTTGTCGTCGGGCGCAAGCTTGATCTTCTCGTTGGGTAGCGACTGGGCGTCGTCCCACAGCAAGCGATGGAAGGCGGTTCCGGCGGCCATCTCGTCGAGCCGCGAGACCGCGCGCTTGTGGCGCAGCAGGCTCTTCGGCGTCATCAGAATCAGGGGTTTGCGGATTTCACGCTTTAACTGCCGGCGGAGGATGTGGAAGTAGTTCGCCGGCGTGGTGCAGTTCGCCACCTGCATGTTGTCTTCGGCGCACAATTGCAGGAAGCGCTCGAGCCGGGCGGAGGAATGCTCAGGCCCCTGCCCTTCGTAGCCGTGCGGCAGCAGGCAGACGAGGCCGGACATGCGCAACCATTTGCGCTCGCCCGACGAGATGAACTGGTCGAACACCACCTGCGCGCCGTTGGCGAAGTCGCCGAACTGCGCCTCCCACAGCGTCAGCGCGTTCGGCTCCGCGGTCGAATAACCGTATTCGAAACCCAGCACGGCCTCTTCCGACAGGCTCGAGTTGAGTACCTCGAAGCGCGCTTGATCGGGCCCGAGATGATTGAACGGCGTGTGGCGTTCTTCGGTCTGCTGATCGAACAGCACCGAATGACGCTGCGAGAAGGTGCCCCGCTCCGAATCCTGGCCGGACAGGCGGACCGGATGGCCTTCCTTGAGCAGCGCGCAAAAGGCGAGCGCCTCGGCGGTCGCCCAGTCGATGCCTTCGCCCGACTCGATCGCCTTGGCGCGATGGTCGAGGAAGCGCTGGATCGTCTTGTGGACGTTGAAGCCCTGCGGGACCGTTGTGATCTTCTTGCCGATCTCGCGCAGCATGGCGACATCGACGCCGGTATTGCCGCGGCGCGGATCCTCGATCTCGTGCGCGGCCTTCAGTCCCGACCAGCGGCCGTCGAGCCAATCTGCCTTGTTCGGCTTATAGCCGCTTGCCGTTTCGAATTCGCCGTCGAGCCGCGCACGCCACTCGGCCTTCATCTTATCGACGTCGGCTTGGGTGACGACGCTCTCGCCGATCAGCTTCTTGGCGTAGATCTCCAGCGTGGTCGGGTGCGAGCGGATATTCTGGTACATCAGCGGCTGGGTGAACGAGGGCTCGTCGCCTTCGTTGTGGCCGAAGCGCCGGTAGCACCACATGTCGATGACCACCGGCCGCTGGAATTTCTGCCGGTATTCGGTCGCCACCTTGGCGGCAAAGGTGACCGCTTCCGGATCATCGCCGTTGACGTGGAAGATCAGCGCTTCGATCATCTTGGCGACGTCGGACGGATAGGGCGACGAGCGCGAATAGCGCGGGTAGGTCGTGAAGCCGATCTGGTTGTTGACGATGAAGTGGATCGAGCCGCCGGTGCGGTAGCCCTTGAGATCCGACAGCCCGAAACATTCCGCCACCACGCCTTGCCCGGCGAATGCGGCGTCGCCGTGCATGAGCAACGGCAATACCATGGTGCGCTCGTTGGGCGTAGCGCCATGCTGGTCCTGCTTGGCGCGCACTTTGCCGAGCGTCACCGGATCGACAATCTCCAGATGCGACGGGTTGGCGGTGAGCGAGAGATGCACCTTGTTACCGTCAAACTCGCGGTCCGACGAGGCGCCAAGGTGATACTTCACGTCGCCGGAGCCTTCGGTTTCGTCCGGGGTCGACGAGCCGCCTTTGAATTCGTGGAACAGCGCGCGATGCGGCTTGCCCATCACTTGCGTGAGCACGTTGAGCCGGCCGCGGTGCGGCATGCCGATGACGATTTCCTTCACGCCGAGATTGCCGCCGCGCTTGATGATTTGCTCGAGCGCCGGGATCAGCGACTCGCCGCCGTCGAGACCGAAGCGCTTGGTGCCGGTGTATTTGACGTCGAGGAATTTCTCGAAGCCTTCTGCCTCTACCAGCTTGTTGAGGATCGCGCGCTTGCCCTGGACGGTGAAGCTGATCTCCTTGTCGCGGCCCTCGATGCGCTCCTGGATCCAGCTCTTCTGCGCGGCGTTGGAGATGTGCATGAACTCCACGCCCAGCGTCTGACAATAGGTGCGGCGCAAGATGGCGACGATCTCGCGCATAGAGGCGAAGTCGAGGCCGAGCACCTTGTCGAGGAAAATCTTGCGGTCGAGATCGGCTTCCGCGAAGCCGTAGGAGCGCGGATCGAGTTCCTCCTCGTTCGGTTCCGCCTGGATGCCGAGCGGATCGAGCTTGGCATGGAAGTGGCCGCGCATACGGTAGGCGCGGATCAGCATCAGCGCGTGGATCGAATCGCGCGTCGCCTGCTGCACGTCGGTCGCGGAGATTTCGACGCCCTTGGCCTGCGCCTGGGTGGAGATTTTTTCGCCGAAGCGTTTTTCGGTTTCCGCCCATTGCCCGTCGAGCGCGGCCACCAGATCGCCGTTCGGACGCAGCGGCCAATTGGGCTTTTTCCAGGAGGCGCCGCGCGCGCTTTTTTCGACGTCGGCCGGTGTGTCCTTCAGGTCGGTGAAGAACTCGCGCCATTCCGCGTCGACCGAGGCCGGGTCGTTCTCGTATTTGGCGTAGAGGTCTTCGATGTAGGCGGCGTTGCCGCCGTAGAGGAAGGAAGTGCGGGCAAAAGCTGCATTGGCGTCCTGGCGGGACATGGCTGATCCTTGCAAAGCTTCAAACGGCGCGTCGCTAATGGCGACGGCCCGTGGGACCGGCATCCAACGGCGGACTGCTCTTTTAACTCTATTTATGACGCCTGTAAGTCTACAAAAGACCTAAGCACTGAATCAGGATTTCAGTACTTCTACCAGGGTTTTTCCGATTCGGGCCGGCGACGGCGACACCTTGATACCGGCGGACTCCATGGCCGCGATCTTGGATTCCGCATCGCCCTTGCCGCCGGAAATGATCGCCCCGGCATGTCCCATGCGGCGGCCCGGGGGCGCGGTGCGCCCGGCGATGAAGCCGACCATCGGTTTCTTGCGGCCGCGCTTGGCCTCGTCTTTCAGGAACTGCGCCGCATCCTCCTCGGCTGAGCCGCCGATCTCGCCGATCATAACGATCGACTCGGTCTTCGGGTCGGCGAGGAACATCTCGAGCGCCGCGATGAATTCGGTACCCTTGACCGGGTCGCCGCCGATGCCCACCGCGGTGGTCTGGCCGAGGTTTTCGCGCGTGGTCTGGAACACGGCTTCGTAGGTCAGCGTGCCGGAGCGCGAGACGATGCCGACCTTGCCCGGCTTGAAGATGTTGCCCGGCATGATGCCGATCTTGCATTCGCCCGCCGTCATCACGCCCGGGCAATTGGGGCCGATCAGCCGCGATTTCGAGCCCGAGAGCGCGCGCTTGACCCTGACCATGTCCATCACCGGAATGCCTTCGGTGATGCAGACGATGAGCGGAATCTCCGCCTGGATCGCCTCGCAGATCGCGTCGGCCGCGCCCGGCGGCGGCACGTAGATCACGCTGGCGTCGCAGCCGGTCTGTTCGCGCGCCTCGGCGACGGTGTCGAACACCGGCAGGTTGAGATGGCTGGAACCGCCTTTGCCGGGCGAGGTGCCGCCGACCATCCTGGTGCCGTAGTCGAGGGCGGCCTGCGAATGGAAGGTGCCGTTCTTGCCGGTGAAGCCCTGGCAGATGACCTTGGTGTTCTTGTCGATGAGGATGGCCATTACGCGGCCTCCTTCACGGCTTTGACAATTTTTTGCGCGGCGTCGTCGAGATCGTCGCCCGACGTGACGTTGAGTTTGGATTCGGCGATGATCTTCTTGCCGAGTTCGACATTGGTGCCTTCGAGCCGGACCACCAGCGGCACCTTCAGTCCGACTTCCTTTACCGCCGCGACCACGCCTTCGGCGATCACGTCGCATTTCATGATGCCGCCGAAGATGTTGACCAGAATTCCCTTCACCTTGGGATCGGAGGTGATGATCTTGAACGCCGCGGTCACCTTCTCCTTGGTGGCGCTGCCGCCGACGTCGAGGAAATTGGCCGGCGCCATGCCATAGAGCTTGATGATGTCCATGGTCGCCATCGCCAGGCCGGCGCCGTTGACCATGCAGCCGATCGAGCCGTCGAGCGCGATATAGTTGAGGTCGAATTTGGAGGCCTCGGTTTCCTTCTCGTCTTCTTCGGTCAGATCGCGCAGCGCGACGATATCGGGATGACGATAGAGCGCGTTGTCGTCGAAGCCGACTTTGGCGTCGAGGCAGATCAGCTTGTTGTCCTTGGTAACCACCAGCGGATTGATCTCCAGGAGGCTCATGTCCTTCTCGGTGAAGGCGGCATAGAGTTTGGGCAGAATGCCCTCGACCTGTTTGGCGAGGTCGCCGGTGAGCTTGAGCGCCTGTGCCACGCGGCGGCCGTGATGCGGCATGATGCCGGTCGCCGGGTCGACCGAAAAGGTGAGGATCTTCTCGGGAGTCTTGTGCGCCACTTCCTCGATGTCCATGCCGCCTTCGGTCGACACCACGAAAGCGACGCGCGAGGTTTCACGGTCGATCAGCGCCGACAGATAGAATTCGCGGTCGATGGCCGAGCCTTCCTCGATGTAGAGACGGTTGACTTTCTTGCCGTGCGGGCCGGTCTGATGCGTGACCAAGGTCGAACCGAGAATGCGGGTCGATTCCTTTTTCACGTCGTCGATGGACTTAACGACCTTGACGCCGCCCGCCTTGCCGCGGCCGCCGGCATGGATCTGCGCCTTCACCACCCAGACCGGGCCGCCGAGGTCCTCGGCGCCCTTGAGCGCCTCCTCGACGGTGAAGGCCGGCACGCCGCGCGGCACCGGCACGCCGAACTCGCGCAAGACCGCCTTGGCTTGATATTCGTGGATATTCATCGCGGTTCCCTGGACTTGATTCCGGGCGCGTTGCGCGCCCGGACGTACAACACTGATCAGGCGAGATTGGGCGCGATCTTCTTGCAGGCCTCGACCAGGCCTTGCACCGAAGCGACCGACTTCTCGAACATGGCGCGCTCGCCGCTGTTGAGTTCGATCTCGACGATGCGCTCGACACCCTTGGCGCCAATCACCACCGGGACGCCGACATAGATGTCTTTCAGGCCGTACTCGCCGTTAAGCCAGGCGGCGCAGGGCAATACGCGCTTCTTGTCGAGCAGATAGCTTTCCGCCATGGCAATGGCAGAGGCCGCCGGTGCGTAGAAGGCCGAGCCGGTCTTGAGCAGCGCGACGATCTCGCCGCCCCCGTTCGCGGTGCGCTTCACGATCTCGTCGACGCGCGCCTGCGTGGTCCAGCCCATCTTGACGAGATCGGGCACCGGAATGCCGGCGATCGCCGAATAGCGGGTGAGCGGCACCATGGTGTCGCCGTGGCCGCCGAGCACGAAGGCGGTAACGTCTTCCACGGAGACGTTGAATTCGTCGGCGAGGAAATAGCGGAAGCGCGCCGAGTCGAGCACGCCGGCCATGCCGACCACCTTCTGCTGCGACAGACCGCAGGATTTCTGCAGCGCCCAGACCATGGCGTCGAGCGGATTGGTGATGCAGATGACGAAGGCGTTAGGCGCGTATTTCTTGATGCCGGCGCCGACCTGGCCCATCACCTTGAGATTGATGTCGAGCAGATCGTCGCGGCTCATGCCGGGCTTGCGCGGCACGCCGGCGGTGACGATGCACACGTCCGCGCCCTCGATCGCCTCGTAGCTGTTGGTGCCGGTAAACTTGGCATCGAAGTCGTTCACCGGCGAGGATTCGGCGATGTCGAGCGCCTTGCCCTGCGGGATGCCTTCCATGACGTCGAACAGCACGACGTCGCCAAGGTGTTTGAGGCCGATGAGATGGGCGAGCGTGCCGCCGATCTGACCGGCGCCGATCAACGCAATCTTATGACGCGCCATGATGGGAAAACTCTCGGATTGATGAAGCCGCGGGACGCGGCCACGCGTGGCTTATCGAGTTTGCTGTATTGCAGCAATATGGGGCTGTCCCTAAACGGCCCTTGTATACATTATACCAATACAATCTTGGCCCGAGTCCAGCCCTCTCCGGTAGCTGGATAACGGTTTGACCGCGTAGCGCTTAGCGTTTGCGGATCGCCGGGCCCTGCATCAGTTCCAATTGGATCTGCTGAATTTCTGCCGGCGGTTCCCTTTGCCGCCCGTCAGGTCTCCACAATTTCGTTTACTTCGAGCACGGGACCTTGGCGCGGACCGTGCGGCAGTCCGAGATAGGATTGCGAGCGCATTTCGATCAGGCGCGAGGCGGCGCGCTTGAACTCAAGCGCCTCATATCCGTCGTCGCCGGTGTAGAGTGCATCAGGCTGCGCTTGCGCGGAGGCGAGAAGCTTCACCGCGTGGTCGTAAAGCGTATCGATCAAAATGATGAAGCGCTTGGCCTCGTTGCGCTGGGCGTAATCCATCACCGGAATTCTGTCGAGCACGATGGTGTGGAACTCGTGCGCGATCTTGAGGTAATCGGCCGCCGCCAAAGGCTGCGCGCAGAGATCGTCGAAGGAAAAGCGGGCGACCCCCATGGCCGTCTTGGGAACCCGCACGACGCGGCCTTTGATGATGAGTTCATGCGGCGCGCCGGCGTGTGGGCCGGCCAGCCGCCGCCAGGCCTCGTCGAGCGCGGCTTCCGCCCTAGCATCGGCCGGCACATACCAGGTCGGCAGGCCGGTGAGTTTCTCGAGCCGGAAGTCGATGCGCGCATCCAGCCGCGCGACCTCGCAATGCCGCTGCAGCAAGGCGATGAAGGGCAGGAACAGGCCGCGATTGAGCCCGTCTTTATAAAGCTCGCCCGGGGCGAGATTCGAGGTGGCGACCACCACAATGCCGAGTTCGAACAGCCGCGTGAACAAGCGGCCGAGGATCATGGCGTCGGCGATGTCGGTGACGTGAAATTCGTCAAAGCAGAGCAGCCAAGTTTCTTCGGCAATGGCCGCGGCCGTGCGCTGGATCGGATCCTGGTCCGGCACCGTGCCGTTCTTGATCTCCTGTCGGAAGCCGTAAATCCGTTCATGCACATCGGTCATGAATTCGTGGAAATGGACGCGGCGCTTGCGCTTCACCGCGGTGGTAGCGAAGAACAAGTCCATCATCATCGTTTTGCCGCGGCCGACTTCGCCGTGGACGTAAAGTCCCTTTAGCGGCGGGCCGGCCTGCTCACGCTTGCCGAACAGCCAGCCGAGGGAAGACGATTTGCGCGCGAGCCGCCGCTGTTCCAGGCGATGGGAGAGCGCGGAAAATTGCCCGGCCAGCGACAACTGTCCAGGATCGGCCTCGATCTTTCCTTCGTTAATGAGCGCCGCGTAATGCGTCCGGAACGTGTCGGGCATGAGCTAGGACATTGCGAGCAAGGCAAACCGAGGAGCGTCGGAACCGGGGCGCCGGCGGCGGCGAAGTGAGATGAGACCTAGGGTGAACCGCGACATCTGTAAATCGCACAAAAATGCGCAGAGCGTCCTAACGGGCGCAGCAAGCGGTAGCATTTGCTGCATATTGTCTGCACAAAAACTAAGCGTTAACGCATTGTTAGCCATGCGTTTCTCGCAGGTTTGGGTCCCATAGGGATCATTTTTAATTCTTATTTTTGCTGCATCGCACCATATAGCTTCCGCGCGAGAGATTCGCGGGGGTTGCCCCGGCTGGTTCCGGGGGCGGGGATTGTGATCATGCAGGACGGCAGGAAGTCCAGGAGACCGCACATGAACGAACTTTTACCGGACGGGGGCATCATCCGGAAACTATGGCTCGGGGAAACCGACGCCTATCGCGACCATCTGCTCCGCCTCGACCGTGAAAGCCGCTACCGGCGCTTCTCCGGGGCAATATCGGACGAGGTCATTGCGCGCCATGCCGCGACGATCGACGAAGGCGGCGTTGTTGTCCACGGATTCTTCGTCGACCGCGTGCTGCGCGGCGCCGCCGAGCTGCGGCACGAAGGCTTGCTGTTCTCGCACGCCGCGGAAGCCGCCTTCAGCATCGAGCAGCCGTGGCAAAGCCACGGCGTGGGAACCGAATTGCTTGAGCGCACGCTGCTCACCGCGCGCAACCGCGGCATCAAGCAGCTGCGCATGAATTGTCTGCCGGAAAATCAGCGCATGCAGCAGCTTGCCCGCAAGTTCGATGCCGAGTTCTCGTTCGACTTCGGCAGCGTGGTCGGCGAGGTCGATCCGCCGCGCTCGACCGTGCTCTCGCTGATGCGTGAGGCCATGGCGGACAGCCACGGCATCGCCGGCGCGATCTTCGACGTGCAGTCGCGCCTGTTCCGCCCGGCGTGACGATTAGTTGAGCGGATAGCTCGCCTCGACCACGTAAGGGCCGCCGCCGACCGAGGCGCGCGAGGAAAACAGCACGAAGCGCGAGACGCGAAACACCGCCGTGCGGAAGTAGCCGCGCGCCGACAGATATTCGGCGACCGCGTGGCTCGAGGAATCGCGCAAGCGCGCTAGCGTTACATGCGGCGTGTATTTACGCCCTTCCGGCTCCAAGCCGATGCGCTGCATCAGCCGCTCCTGCTCCGCCTGCACATCGAGCAAGGCTTGCGCCTGCGCCACCGATGCGACCACCGCGCGCGGCTTGCGGCCGCCGAACGAGGTCAGTCCCTCGAGGTAGAGATCGAAGGCGCCGCGTTTGACACGGCCGAGCATGGAGGCGACTTCGTGCGCGACCATGTCGTCGACGTCGCCGATGAAGCGCAGCGTCAGATGATAATTTTCCGGATCGATCCAGCGCGCGCCCGGCAAACCGCCGCGCAGCAGACCGAGAGCCTGTCCAATGTCGGCGGGGATTTCGACGCCAGTAAAGAGACGCGGCATCCGAGAGTCTTTCGCATTACGAACCGCGCGCCTTGCGCACGCGCGCGATCAGTTCTTCCGCCCGAGGCAAGATACGCGCCACGATCACGTCGACGCCGGCGGCGTTCGGGTGCAGGCTATCGCCCTGATTCAGCTTGGGATCGGTGGCCACCCCGTCCAAGAAAAAAGGATAAAAGACGACCGGATGAGTCGAGGCAAGCGCCGGATAGATGGCGTCGAAGGCCTGAACATAGTCGGGACCCATATTGCGTGGGGCCTGCATGCCGGCGAGCATGATGGCAATGTGACGGTCGGCAAGCTTGCTCATGATTTGGTCGAGCGTTGCCTTGGTGAGCGCCGGGTCAATGCCGCGCAGGGCGTCGTTGGCGCCGAGCTCGACGATCACCGCTTCGGTACCGTCGGGAACCGACCAGTCCAGCCGCGCAAGCCCATCGGACGCGGTATCGCCCGACACGCCGGCATTGGTGACGTCAACGGCGATGCCTTTCGCGGTCAGTGCCTTCGCCAGTCTGGCGGGGAAGGTGGCGTCCGCCGGCAGGCCGTAGCCCGCACTCAGCGAGTCGCCGAGCACCACGAGCTTGACCGGCGCCTCGGCGGCACGAGCGCCGATCGGCAGCGCACAAGCGAGCGTCAGCAGCACGGCCGCAAGCCATTGGAGCCGGCTCGGTTTTGCCCCATATGTGCAGGGTCGTGAACGGTAAGGCCACATGAAAGCACCTTCCCCAGCTCCGGCCATTGCGCTGGCCGGCGTCAATCTCTCGCTCGGGCAGGGCGCGGCCCGCGTCCACATCCTCAAGGACATCGACCTCAATATAGGCAACGGCGAGGCAATTGGCCTCGTCGGGCCGTCCGGCTCGGGCAAATCCACACTGCTGATGGTGATGGCCGGACTGGAGCGGACCGACAGCGGCTCGGTCACCGTTGCCGGCGAGGACCTGAACGCGCTCGATGAGGACACGCTGGCGCGCTTCCGCGGCCGGCAGGTCGGCATCGTCTTCCAGTCGTTCCATCTGATCCCGACCATGACGGCGTTGGAAAACGTGGCGGTGCCGCTGGAACTTGCCGGCATTGCCGAGGCGCAGCAACGCGCGCGCGAGGAACTCATTAGCGTCGGCCTCGGCGAGCGTTTGGGGCACTACCCAGCGGAGTTGTCGGGCGGCGAGCAGCAGCGCGTGGCGGTCGCGCGCGCGCTCGCGCCCAATCCGGCCATCGTGGTGGCGGACGAGCCGACGGGGAACCTCGACGAAGAGACCGGCAAGCAGATCATCGATCTGTTGTTTGCCGGCCATGTCCAGCGCGGCTCGACGCTGGTGCTCGTGACCCACGACACGGCGCTTGCCGCGCGTTGCGGGCGGATCGTGCGGCTGCGCTCCGGCCGCATCGACGGTGTGAGCTCCCCATGAGCGTTGCGACCATCACGAGTCAGCGCGCGAACGGTCGCGCGCTACTGCTGCGCTTTGCGCTGCGGGAGATGCGCGGCGGCTTGCGCGGGTTCTACGTGTTCATCACAACCATCGCGCTCGGCTGCATGGCGATCGCCGGCGTCGGCTCGCTCTCGGCGAGCCTCGCCGACGGGCTGGCGCGGCAAGGCCAAGTTATCCTCGGCGGCGACCTGTCGTTCACGCTGATCCAGCGCGAGGCGGCGCCGAACGAGCGGCAATTTCTCGATCATCGCGGCAAGGTCTCCGCCATCGCCACCCTGCGCGCCATGGCGCGCGCCGCCGACGGCAAGGCGACGCTGGTCGAGATGAAGGCCGTTGACGATGCCTACCCGCTGTTTGGACAAGTTCGTCTCGATCCGTCCGCCGCGCTCGCCGACGCACTGGCGCAACGCGACGGCGCATTCGGCGCTGTTGCCGATCCGGTGCTGGTGACGCGGCTCGGCCTCAAGCCGGGCGCGCGATTGACCGTCGGCGATGCGACATTCGAGATCCGGGCCGCGCTGGCGAGCGAGCCGGACAAGCTCGCCGGCGGCATCGGCTTCGGACCGCGGCTCCTGGTGAGCGAGGCGGCGCTACGCGCCACCGGCCTGTTGCAGCCGGGCAGCCTGGTGCACTGGCACTATCGCCTGCGGCTGCCGGCTAACGACACCAGCGACGCCGCGGCGAAAGCGGTGGCGACGCAGGCGCGTCAGCAATTCCCTGAAGCGGGCTGGGATATCCGCAGCCGCAGCAACGCCTCGCCGCAGCTCGAGCGCAACGTCGAACGCTTCACGCAATTCCTCGCCATCGTCGGGCTGACCGCTTTGCTGGTGGGTGGGGTTGGCGTCGGTAATGCGGTGAAGAGCCATCTCGACCGCCGGCGCGAAACCATCGCCACCTTGAAGGCGCTCGGCGCCTCCGGCCGACGCATCTTCGCGATCTATCTGATCCAGGTGCAGATGCTGGCGGCGATCGGCGGCGTCATCGGCGTGGCGCTAGGCGCGGCCCTGCCCTTCGCAATCGCCTGGACTTTCGGCGCCATCATTCCTTTGCCGCTGGTGCCGGCGCTGCATCCGGGCGAGCTGGCGCTGGCGCTGCTTTATGGGCAGATGACCGCGCTCGCCTTCGCCCTGTGGCCGCTCGGCCGCGCGCATGACGTACCGGTCGGCGCGCTGTTCCGAGACGTAGTGGCGCCGCAACCGCACCTGCCCCGCACGGCGTACATCGCGCTGACCGCGGCCGCGGTGATCGCGCTGATCGCGCTCGCGGTGGCGCTGGCTTACGACCGGCACGTCGCGATCATCTATGTCGGCATTGCCGCCGGCGTGTTCGTCACCTTGCGGCTGGTCGGTGCGCTGCTGATGCTGGCGGCGCGGCACGCGCCGCGCGCGCGCTCGACCGTGCTGCGCATGGCGGTCGCCAACATTCAGCGGCCGGGCGCGCTGACCGCAACGGTCGTGCTGTCGCTCGGGCTGGGCATCGCGCTGCTCGTCACCGTGATCGAGATCGACGGCAATCTGCGGCGGCAGTTCGCCAACGAACTGCCGGCGAAAGCGCCGTCGTTCTATTTTCTCGATATCCCCGCAGACCAGGCCGCGCGTTTCGACGCTTTCGTGCGCAAGGAAGCGCCTGACGCCAAGCTCGAGGAAGTGCCGATGCTGCGCGGCCGCATCATCTCGGCCAACGGCGTTCCGGCCGAGCGGATCAAGCCGAAGGAAGGCGCCGCCTGGGTGCTGCAAAGCGACCGCGGCATCACCTATGCTAGCGAGGTTCCCGCCGGCTCGCGGCTGGTCGAGGGCAAATGGTGGGCGCCGGACTATGATGGCCCGCCGCTGCTCTCGTTCGAGAAGAAGATCGCCGATGGCCTTGGCCTCAAGCTCGGCGAGCCCGTCACCGTCAACGTGCTCGGCCGCAACATCACCGCCCGCATCGCCAATATGCGCACGGTCGATTGGGAAAGCCTCGGCATTAATTTCGTGATGGTGTTCTCGCCGCACGCCTTCGACGGCGCGCCGCGCACCCATCTCGCCACTCTCACCTTTGCCGGCGGCGGCACGCCGGCGCAGGAAGGCGCCATCACGCGTGCGGTCGCCGAGACGTTTCCCATGGTCACCGTGCTGCTGGTGAAGGACGCGCTCGATGCGATCGGCGGCATCGTCGCCGATCTGGTGCTGGCGATCCGCGGCGCCAGCGCGCTCACGCTGGTGATCGCGGCGCTGGTGTTGGGCGGCGCGCTCGCCGCCGGCCACAGCCATCGGGTCTATGATGCTGTGATCCTGAAGACGCTGGGTGCCACGCGGCTGCGGCTCGTCGCCGCTTACGCGATCGAGTACGCGCTGATCGGCGCCGCCACCGCCCTGTTCGGCATGCTGGCCGGGTCGCTCGCCGGCTGGCTCATCGTCAGCGACTTGATGCACCTGCGCTTTGCCTGGCTGCCGCTGCCGGCGCTCCTGGCCGCGCTCGGCGCGGTTATTGTCACGGTGGCTTTGGGCCTTATCGGCACCTACTCGGCTTTGGGGCAAAAGCCTGCCCCGGTGCTGAGGAATCTCTAGATTCTTGCGGGATTCGGCCCGGCCGCTTGGGTGTTTCCCCTCCTATGGCCGTCCCGGCATGTTAACGATCGGCAATAAAGCCGGGCCATGATCGGGCCATATCTGGCGCAGAGGCTTGGCCCGCATTAAATTCAGCCTACGAACGCGACGGCTTCCGCCGGCGCGGGGCCCGGCAGAGGCCGGGATTAACAGAGGGATACTTCGATGTCGGACTTCGACCGTAACGTAGCTGCCCGCGGCATCGGCTCCGCGCGTGCTGCCGAGATCGATGTAGGCCTGCGCGCCTACATGATCCGCGTCTACAATTACATGGCCTCCGGCGTCGCTTTGACCGGCGTCGTTGCCTGGTTCACCTACACGCAAGCGGCCATCACCGATGCGAGTGGCCGTCTGGTCGGACTGACGCCGTTCGGTCAGACCGTTTATGGCGGGCCGGTCATGATCGTGCTGTTTCTCGGCACGCTCGGCATCGTCTTCTTCATGAGCTTCCGCATCAACCGGCTGCAGGCGGGGACGGCGCTGATGCTGTTCATGCTCTATGCCGGCCTGCTGGGGCTGATGCTGTCGTCGGTGTTCCTGACCTACACGCATGCCTCGATCGCCCGCACCTTCTTCATCTCGGCGGCGTCGTTCGGCGCGTTGAGCCTGTACGGCTACACCACGCAGCGCGATCTGTCGCCGATCGGCTCGTTCCTTGTCATGGGCCTGTTCGGGCTCATCCTGGCGATGCTCGTCAACCTCTTCCTGAAGAGCACCGGGCTCGACTTCGCCATCTCGGCGATCGGCGTGCTGATCTTCGCCGGCCTCACCGCCTGGGATACCCAGCGCATCAAGGAGATGTATTCCGCCAATGACGACGGCACCGTCGCCGGCCGCAAGGCGGTGATGGGCGCGCTGACACTCTACCTCGACTTCATCAACCTGTTCCTGTTCCTGCTGCGCTTCATGGGTGATCGGCGCTAAAGCGCCGTTGGGCGACCGCCGCTAAGGCGCCAGTGAAACGATGGATACGAACGCCCCGGCCTGGTGCCGGGGCGTTTTTCTTTTGCTAGTCTTGCCCGTGCATGAGCGTCACGATCCGCCCCGCCATTGTCGCCGACATTCCGGCCATCACCCGCATTTACGCCCATGCCGTCACCCACGGCACGGCCTCGTTCGAGCTGACGCCGCCAGATAAAACGGAGATGCGTCTGCGGATGCAGGCGGTCCTCGACGGTAAATTCCCCTATATCGTCGCAGAGATTGATGGCGCCATCGCCGGCTATGCCTATGCCTCGCTCTACCGCACGCGGCCGGCCTATCGTTTCACCGTCGAGGATTCGGTCTATGTCGCGCCCCATATCCATCGCCGCGGCGTCGGCAAGGCGCTGCTGATGAAGCTGATCGAGAGTTGCACCGCGCTCGGCTTGCGGCAGATGATCGCGGTGATCGGCGATTCGAACCAGGCGGCGTCGATCGGCGTGCACAGAGCGTGCGGCTTCACCGATGCCGGCAACTTGCGCGCGATCGGCTGGAAATTCGGCCGCTGGCTCGACACGCCGCTAATGCAACTGACATTGGGGCCGGGAGCGGCCGCGCCGCCGCAAGAGCGTGACGCCGTACCCGAAGGCGGGCCGTCGAGCGCAAACCTGCACTGAGCGCGAGGCCGCTAATTCACCAGCGACAAAGGCTCGATTGCGCGCAGCACGCGGTCGAGCTCGTGGCCACGGCGCACGATCAGGCCGGTCGCCGAGATCACGCTATAGGCGCCCTGACGGCGCGCCAGCTTGGGGTTCTTTTCGATGCGGTAGAGCGGGATTTCCGACGCGCGCCGGAATACCGAGAACACCGCGCGGTCTTTCAGAAAGTCGATGGCGTAATCGCGCCATTCGCCGGCGGCGACCTTGCGGCCGTAGAGATCCAGGATGCGCCGGAGTTCGCGGCGGCTGAAAGTGACCTGGTTGAAGCTGGCGGGGGCGCTGCGGGCCGAGGCGACGCCCCCGAGGGACTGGCTGGGATCGATTTCGCCGGTACCGAACGTCATGCGGCGCCTCCTTTTGACTGAGTGAATGATCGCCCCGGGCGATGCCGGCGGCAAGAGCCTCTTTTCATGCAAAAACGACCCAAAACCGGGGCCGAACCGCAGCTAACCGATCACGAACTCGTTAAAAGTCCCCACAATAACGCCCTATTTCCGTCAATCGCCGGTCACCGTGGGCTGGGATAAGGCCAGCGTTGCCTCAAAGGCCCGGTCCGGTTCGAGCTCCGGATTCCTCAGCCCCCCAGCCCCCCGGGGCTTAGCCGACCGGGCCAAGTTGAGTTCCGCGTACGGTTCAATCCCCTAAGACTCGGGCCGGCGATGCCGGCCTTTTTTTTGCGCCTCCGCCATTCGTCGTTCCGGGACGCGCCGAAGGCGCGGGCCCGGAATGACACATTGTGATTAGCGCAAGTTCGCCACGGCGGCGCCGAGCATCACGCCCGGCTTGGCGGCGACGCCGCTCTGCACGACCACGGCCACGCGATCGATGTCCTGCAGGGAAAAATCGGCATCGGGGAGGCTGGCCACCGGCACGCTGAAGGTCGCCGCCTGGCCGTTCCAGTTGCCGAGCTTCACCCAGCGGCGCACCACATTGGTGTAGGTCAGCGTGTGGCCGCGGTTCTCGCCGCGTTCGATGGCGACCTGCGCCTTGCCGGTGATCGGGCAGAGCCAGATCTCGGCACTGCCCGGCGCATCCTTCGCCGCGGGAACATTCACCGATACCTTGCCGTCGGCCACCGTCAGCGTGACCGGGACCGTCAACGGCGCCGCGCTTTGCCGCGTGCGCGCGATGGCGTCGTCGATCGCCATCTTGTCGCTGCCCAGCACCGGCACCAAGCCGTTGACCACGACTTGCGGCGTGTAGACCTCGCGGTCGCCGCGCGCGTCGGCGTAAGCGCGCTCGCGGTTGGAATGGCCGTGCAGGGCCAGCGTGTCCTTCCAGCCGAGGTAGTCCCAGTAGTCGACCGGCAGGCTCAAGGTCACCAGCGTCGGGTCGCGCGACAGTTCGGCGAGCAGCTTGTCAGCGGCCGGACAGGACGAGCAACCCTGGCTGGTGAAGAGTTCGATAACCGCGCGCGGCTCACCCGCGCCGGCAGGCTGCGGCAGGACGGAAGCGGTACAGATCAACGCGCCCACAAAGGCGATGTGGCGATAGTTCATGCCGATCCCACAATCCCCCTGCCCGACACCGGCCCATATAAAACGCCTCGTCGATCACCCGCCACTCACTTCGCAGTGAGTGAGCGGGAAGCGATTTCGGCCGCGAGTCCGCTGCCTGCTCCGCTCATTCCCGCGCCAGCGGGAATCCAGGGCCAAGATCGCAAACTCAGCAAACGCCTCTCTGGGTCCCCGCTTCCGCAAGGACGAACGGACAGATTTTCACGTGGCCAGATGGCGCAGCACGTACTGAAGGATTCCCCCGTTCTTGAAGTAGTCGAGCTCGTCCAACGTGTCGATGCGGCAGATCAGCGGCACGCGCTTGAGCGTGCCGTTGCCGGCGACGATCTCGGCGATCAGCCGCTGGCGCGGCTTGAGCTCGCCGTGCAGGCCGCGGATGGTGACCTGCTCGTCGCC
>Ga0335078_10002700_pt1 | contig 26742 bp, 27 predicted proteins | sample Lox_Sample_32_FD_206711 | JGI IMG/M metagenome (GOLD analysis project Ga0335078, IMG submission 206711) | Soil microbial communities from Loxahatchee National Wildlife Refuge, Florida, United States - Lox_Sample_3.2 | ecosystem: Environmental > Terrestrial > Soil > Wetlands | place: USA... | reverse complement strand
GAATCGGAGGTAATGCCCGAACGGCCGGCTGCTGCGATTGCCGGAGCTGTAGTTCGGCGGTCATGCGGTCGCTCCCGCGACTTCAGGCTTCAGCGGGAACTCGGGGTAGCCAAGCTGGCCCATTTCGGGAAGGTCCAGGCCTTCGAGTTCGACCTTCGCGCCCACACGCTGGCCCACTATCGCGTGGATGATCAGGTTGAACACCAGGCTGAGAGTGAAGACAAATCCCAGCAGCGTGACGATGCCGATAAGCTGCGCCACCAACTGGCTGGCGTCGCCGTAGAACAAGCCGGTGACATTGCCGGTCACGCCATTCCAGGAACCGCCGTAATTGCTCTTGCCATCGGCGAACAAACCGACGGAAAGCACACCCCACAGGCCACACGTGCCGTGAACCGAGATTGCCCCGACCGGATCGTCCACGTGCATCACCTTGTCGAAGTACTCCACAGACAAGGCCACCAGCACTCCGGCCACCAGCCCAATGATGCTTGCGCCGATCGTGTTCACGAAGCCGCTGGGCGCCGTGATCGCCACCAGCCCCGCCAGAAGACCGTTGCCGGACATGGACGCGTCGGGCTTGCCGTAGCGCAGCCACATGTAAAGCATGGACCCGAAGCCGCCAGTCATGCCCGCCAGCATGGTGTTGACGGCGATGGAACCGATGCGCAGGCAGCCGTTCGACGACGCGCCCAGCGTGGAGCCGGGATTGAATCCGAACCAGCCGAACGCCAGAATGAAGCAGCCGGTCAGCACGATCACGATGTCGTGACCGATAATCGCGTTCGACTTACCATCGCGGTTGTACTTGCCGAGGCGCGGGCCGACGATCATCGAAACCGCGAGGGCGGTCAACCCTCCCACGGCATGCACCACCCCCGATCCCGCGAAATCGCAGTATCCTTTGCCCAGCCCGAAGTTAGCCCCCAGGTTGGCGAGCCAGCCGCCGCCCCAGGCCCAATTGGCAAAGAGTGGATACGTGAACGCGCCGATCATGAAGGACGAGACCACGAACGCAGCGTACTTCCAGCGCTCCGCCGCCGCCCCGGTGACGATGGTCAGGGCGGTGTCCATGAACACCATCTGGAACAGGAACAGCACCATGACGCCGACGTCGTAGGTGCCGCCCTGAGTCAGAAACATGCCGTGCCCGCCGAAGAGTCCGAACGGCTTGCCGAACAGCGTGATAGTGTGTTCGATGTTCAGAGATGGGATTCCACCGAGGTTCCCCACTCCTCCCACGCCGCCCATCTGGATGGCGAAACCAATCAGCCAGTAAGCCAGCATGCCCACGCCGTAAACCATGAAGTTCATCATCATGGTGTGATTGGCGTTCTTGGCCCGGCACAGCCCCGTTTCGACAATGGCGAAGCCAGCCTGCATGAACATAACCAGGAAGCCGGTGACCAGCGTCCACACGAAGTTGACGGCCACCTTGTTCTGGCCCACCTGATTTACCAGGTCGCCGATCGAGAGGCCTTTCTTCGAATCGCTGACGCTGACGTCCGCTGCAGTTCCGGTAAGCGAGCCATCCGGATCGCCCTTCAGGCGGTCGTTCGGGTTCGGCGTCGCTACGTTCTTTACGTCGGCGTCGGTCACGGGGACCGGTGCCGCGGGTGCGGGAGCTGCCGCCGGAGCCTGGCCAAACATGAGCGACGCGCAACAAGCCGCCGCCGCAAGGAACAGAATCGATCTCTTCATGATGGTCATTTCCTCCAGATGGCGTCCTTCAGGAACGCGCGGTTAACCAGTCCGATAATCCCCACCAGCGTGGCTGCCAAACCAATCAGAACGATGACCATGCGCCCACCGACACTCGATGTGATCGTGAGGCTCAATACGCTGATGACAAATCCGAGCAAAGTGATGGCAATTCCAGCCCAGAGCATTCTTTTTTTCTCCCTTTTGCGCCGAACCCAGTGGCGCGCTCAGTTGTCTTTCGTCTCCCACGGCTTGCACTTCAGGAACAGCGTGCAGGAAAGTCCCAGGGCGATGACTCCCAGGATCAGGAAGACCACGCTGTACGCCTGTGCGAGCCCGATCGAAATCAGTGTGAAGGCGACAAGGAACAACACAATGCCTTGCGCCTGAGTGGGATTCGCTCCCATGACACCTCCAAAGCTGTGGAATAGGGTTGACGCCGGCTGCATCGACGGGATGCGCGAGTTCCGGACCGCCGAGTCGGAACGTGCCTGCTTGAGCAAACATACCGGCACGGATGACAACAACCAAGAATTTTTTGGTTATCTCCGCAATAGATTTTTGCGATTGTCTGACAATCCGTAAGCCTGCGCGCGCCGCACCCTGGCGCGTAAGGAACGGCCTGCCAGCGAGTTAGGCGATTCTGCCTGGCGCCTGCCGCGGCAAGTTCCTCACGCCGCTCTGAACTCGCGAGTCAAGTTGTATACGAAAGATAGCGGTATCGGGGACGGGCGACCTGGAGTATACGAAAGATAGACGCGCTTCGTTTCGCGCCAACGCTATAATCCACTCCATCTGGCGGCCACGTTGCCGGTGAGAGTGGGGACGGACTTCATCTCGGTGTCTGTCCCTTCTATTCCGGCCACGCTCATTGCCGCAGCCCACGTCGCAATTGCCGCGCTCTCGCTGAATTTGCCGTGATGAACAAGAAGTCCGCACCTCGCGACGGCGAGGAACGATTGACGTGGTGGGTGTCGCCCGTTCTCCCCGGCGGAGCGGCCAATGCGGTAGTGTGGCCTGAGGCGGCCGGTTCCGCGCCGGACGCCATGCCCATGCAACTCGCGATCTCACATCCGATGGAGCGGTTCCTCGCTTACCTTGAGCGCAACCGGACCCGTGTGTTCGTCATCGCCAGCGTGTTGTTTGCCGCCATCCTCTTCATCGATTGGAAAATCGTGCTCGACCGGTCCATGGGCTATCTCTACATCCTGCCCATCATTCTCGTCGCCGGAGCTCTCAACAACTACCAGATTCTGCTGCTGGCCGGAGTATGCGCCATCCTGCGCGAGCAGTTCACGCCCGAACACTGGGACCCGGGAGCCTGGTATCGCATCCTCACCGGCTTTTGCGGATTTGTTCTGACCGGTTTCTTCGTCTCCGAGCTGAATCGCGAGCGCCGCATGGTCCTGGAACAATTGCGCCAGCGCGATGAACAGGCGCGACTTCGCGAGGAGGCCGTCCAGCAGACCCGCGTGCTCATTGAGACCAGTCCGCTGGCCATCCTCACCCTCGACAGCGCCGGCCACGTCGTTTTGGCCAATCAGTCCGCGCACGATCTGCTCGGCTTCGCCTCTGGCGAGCTACCAGGAAAAGACATCTCCGAGTTGTTGCCGATTCTTCCGCAGATTGTCCGCGCCGGACCCTCGCGCGGCGATTTCCGCACCGCCCTCGAATGCCGCGGGCAGCGCCGCGATGGCGGCGTATTTCTCGCGCACGTTTGGCTCTCCACCTATAATGGCGCCTCGGGAACCCGCCTCGCCGCTGTGGTGTGGGACGCGTCGGAGAACCTGCGCGACCGCGAGGGGACCGGCCTTGACTCGATGATGTCCGTCTCGCGCGTGCTGGTGGGCGCGGTTTCGCACGAAATCCGCAATCTGGCCGCCGCGGGTCTGGCCGCGTGGCAGCGGCTGGAGCGCACCGCCGCCATCGAGACGTCGGAATCCTTCCTGGCTGTCGGCGCGACGCTGCGCGGATTGGAGAGGATTGCTTCCTCGGGCCTCGCCGCCGCATCCAAACAAACGTCGGAGGTCACGGACCTGGCCACGGTTCTGGATGAGACGCGCATTGTGATCGAAGAATCGATCCACGACATCGGCGGCGTGGTGGACTGGGATCTGTCCGCCGGCCTGCCTCTGGTTCGCGCCGACCAGCACAGTCTCCTTCAGGTTTTCCTCAACCTTGCGCGCAACAGCGAGCGGGCCATGCGCGAAACCGAACAGAAAGACTTGCGGGTGGAGGCCCATCGCGACGGAGATGTGGTGCTGGTGAAGTTCCGGGATACCGGTAGCGGCGTCACCGATCCTGAGAGCCTCTTCCAGCCGTTCCAGCCGGGCGCCCACTCCAGCGGTCTCGGCCTCTACATCAGCCGCGCTATCCTCCGCGCCTGCGGCGGCGATCTGCGCTATGAGCCGGAACCTCACGGCAGCTGTTTCGTTGTCGAGCTTTGGCCATCCGAGGAAAGCGAGTCCACATGAGCCGGACTACTGAACCCATCCGGGTTCTTTTGATCGATGACCATGCTGTGTTTCGGGAGTGCGTCGCGCGCGTGCTCGAGATGGAGGAAGACTTCGAAGTGCGGCACTGCGGTTCCATCGGGGCGGGCCTGGAGATGCTCATGAGCCGGCCCGTGGACGTCGTGCTGCTCGACCAGGATCTTGGCTCCGAACGAGCCTCGCAGTTTCTTCCCGCCGCGCGCCAGGCAGGATTTGCCGGACGTGTTCTCATTGTGACCGCGTGGATCAGCGATACCGAAGTGCGCCGCCTTCTGCGGCAGGGCGTAAGCGGCGTTCTCTCCAAGGAGCGTCCGCTGGAGTATCTGGCGGACAGCATCCGCACGGTTGCCGCCGGCCAGACATCGCTGGAGCCACGCTATGAAGCCATGGCCATTCCGGCGTCAGGTGCGCCCGAACGGCAATCTTCGCGGCGCCTGAATGAACGTCAGCGGCGGGTGCTACGGCTGGTTATGGAAGGGCTGTCCAACAAGGAGATCGCATGGCGGTTGAAGATCTCCGAGAGCTACGTCAAGGCCATCCTTCAACGGCTCTTCCAGAAAACGGGCGTGCGCACGCGCGGGCAACTGGTGCGCGTCGCCGTGGAGCAATACCAGGATTTGCTGAGTGAAACCGCCGCTCTCGAAAGTGGCGCGTCCCCGCCCCGGAACTGCCCTCAGGATGAGGTTGTTTCGAGCGACGCCACGCACCCCTCGAGCGTGTCCAGCGCGTAGCCGCACTGATCCTCGCTGACCATCAGCGGCGGCGACAAACGTATGCTGTTGGGGCCTGCGCCCAGCACCAGCAACCCGCGCTCGAAGGCCATGTTCTCCACGCGGTCGCGAAGATCCGGCGCGCGCTCCTTCGATTCGCGATCGCGGACGAACTCGATTCCGATCATCAGCCCGGCACCACGGACTTCGCCCACGTGGCGGTAGCGGCTGGGCCATTCGCGCATACGCTCCATCAGCAGATTGCCCATCCGCTGCGCATTCTCGACGAGCCCTTCCCGAAGCAGGTCCAGGGTGACCAGCGACGCGGCCACCGCCACCGGGTTTCCGCCGAACGTGGAAGCATGCGCGCCGGGGCCCCAGTTCATGAGCTCCGCTCGCGCGATCATCGCGCCCAGTGGCATCCCACTCGCAATGCCCTTGGCGCTGGCAATAATATCCGGTACCAGGTCAAAGTGCTCTGACGCCCACATGCCGCCGGTCCGCCCGGCGCCGCACTGTACCTCATCCGCGACGATCAAAATGCCGTGACGCTTCGCCAGTTCCTGTAGTCTGGCGAAGAACCGCTTGGGTGGCACGACATAGCCGCCTTCGCCCTGGATGGGCTCAACAACAAACGCGGCGACGTCGTCGGCCGGCACTGTCGTCCGGAACAACAATTCAATTGCCTCAATCGATGCTTCGGCGCATTCATCGCTGCTTCCGTTGAAGCGATATGGATACGGGTAGGGCACATGATGAACGCCCGGCACCAGCGGCCCAAATCCGCGCCGCTGCACCACCTTGCTCGCCGTAAGCGAGAGCGATCCCATGGTTCGCCCGTGAAAGCCGCCGTAAAAGGCAATGAACCTCTCCCGGCCCGTGGCATAGCGGGCCAGTTTCATCGCGGCTTCCACGGCTTCCGTTCCGGAATTACCGAAGTACACCCGCCGCGGTACCCCGCCCGGAGCCGATGCCGCCAGCCGCTCGCCCAGCGTCACCATGTTTTCGTAGTAAAAATCCGTGCCGGACATGTGGATCAGCTCGCCCGATTGCCGGCGAATGGCTTCCACGACGCGCGGGTGGCAGTGCCCGGTTGAGCATACGGCGATGCCGGCGTTGAAATCGAGGAACCGGTTTCCGTCCACATCCTCGACGATTGCGCCTTCACCCTTCCGCGCCACCAGCGGATAGCAGCGCGTGTACGAAGGCGAAAGAATCGCGCGGTCGCGCTCAATTACGGCGCGTGCGCGGGGCCCGGGCAGTTCGGTGATGATTCCCGGAAGGTCCTCGCGGACCACATCCATGCTGTACATTTTAGGTCTCCTGCTGTTTCAGAAGTTAAGGTTCACCGCCAGGGCGGCGGCATGACTGAACACAGTAGGAGGGATTTCAGTCGGAACCGAAGAGGGAGGGCCGAGATGAAGACGGCAACAGCACGCTTCTATTCTATCGCCTCGGCGCGGCTATTTTCCCGCGGCCTGCTTTTCCCGCCAGTACTTCTCGTAGACCTCGATGGCGCGCGCCGGCGGAACCGATGTGGAAAGGTGATCGAGCGAGCCATCCGCGCGGAGCACCACCAGCGGCGCCGAATCGGGGACCAGATCGTTGGGATCGCGGGTCTGCAGGTACCGCCGCGTCGTATAGAAGAACACCCAGCCGAACGGCTTCTCCACCGTTCTGTCGTCCATGATGACGAAATCGTGTTCTTTCGAGATGCCGGCGACGTAATTCCGCGCGATTTGCTCCGCGTGGGCTCGCGAGATCGGATGGTGAGGCTCGGAGAAAGCGTTCATGGCTGTGGCGAGCAACAAAAGCGCGGCCGCGTGTATGCGCATCGCAGAATGGACCTCATGGCGCTTTGTTCGGCAATACCGCGATTCCGACGTTGGCTGGGTTGTAACGCGCCTGCGCTACCGCCGGATCGGTGATCGCCCCCGCGGGCTGACCCGGACCCCAGTTCTGTCCCTCGATGATGGTTGGCGTTCCGTTGTAGTTAGTCATCACCACCACGTGCGAACTGCCGTTCCCGTAATCGATGCCTACGATTGCCGTAGTGCCCGGCCCTCCGTTGCGCACCGTATTAAAGGCATCGTTCAAATTGTTTCCCCAGTTCATGTTTGTGCCGTTGCGCGCGGCGATCTGGGGGAACGTCCCATCGCGGGTTGAAGGCGAAGTCGCGTTGGGGTCGGTGCCGTAAAGCCGCGCGATTGCAGCGTCAACGTTGTTACCGCAGTTGATTGTGCTGCCCGTCGGATTGATGCCTTCGGCGATCGCCTGCATCGGGTTGTTGGTCTCGCCGATAAGAACGCTGAACAGTCCCTGGACGATCACTCCGCCGTGAGCCGTGGGATCGCCCATCCTCGCCGCGCAGAGATTGTTGATCAGGACGTTCAGGGCCCCGGCTACGATGACATCGGTGGCCCCGGCACAGACCAGAGAATCGGATACTCTGGCCGCGGCCATGTAGCCGATCGTCACATCCGGCGATCCGGTGAAGATCGGTCCGCCAACGTGCGGCGGCGGAACTACCACCGGGCACGTGTGATTGTCACCGATGCGCGCGGCCGGCTGGCCCATTTGGTAATTATAGACCGCGTGCCGCCCTTATGCCGGTGCGGGGGTACTTTTCGGCTTGCGCAGAAACAGCGCCAGCAGGATTGCCGAGGCGCCGGTGATCGTGCCGCTGATTATGAACCCTCCGGCGTTCGCGCCGAAGCCGCGCACGGCCATCATCCCGCTGATCGCAACCAGGAGTAAGCCAACAAAAACATCGAATGCGAGCAGAACCGGGCCGAGTGCGAAGGCCACCGGCCGCCGGCGCAGCAGCAGGATAGCGCCGATCGTTAACGCAGGCAACAGAAACGCAATATCGAGAACGGCGGGCACGTCCGTTATGTGTCCCCCTTCACGGACATCCCTCGGCATCGATCCGGCCAGCATCAGGGGAACTGTCTCCTGCACCCAGTGCATGCCCGCGCCGGCTACAATCAGCAGGAACAGAACCGCTGTGGCGATTACCGGCGCCCGCGTCCTGTACCGGCGGGCGATCTCCTCGACGGGGAGCCCCGGCCAGGTCCCGGCGAGGAGGTAGAAGCTCAAACCCTGCACGGCGCAATACAACCAGAACAGCGCGTTGAAGCGCACGTCCAGCGTGTAGTAGATGAAGGCGTAGACGACATAAAGCACGGTGCTCGTCCACACCAGTCGCGCCCCCAGCCACCCGCGTAATGCGAGGATCGCAGTCACGGCGAGTGCCGGAACAACGACGAACAGGTTGATAATGTCCGCTGCCACGGCACCGCCGGCGTACAGGCGGTTCTCGCTGGCGTAGACCGATGGGAGCAGGATTCCGACGAGAGATTCGACAGCCACTAACAGGGCGAGCGGAAAGCTGAGCCAGAGGGCCCAGCGGCCGGAGGCCGGGTTGTTCATGATCTTCCGACTTGGGATACGCAGGCGAGCCGGTCGCGGTTCGTTCAACAATGAGACATATGGACATGTCTTCGGAAGAGTTCCGGCGTGCCGGGCACGAGGTGGTCGACTGGATTGCCGATTACCTGAACGGTGTTGGCGAATATCCGGTTCTCTCCCGTGTGCAACCGGGCGAGATTAGCGATGCGTTGCCGTTGCACGCGCCTGAGTGTGGCGAGCCGATGGAGCGGATCCTCGAGGACTTTCGCAAGGTGATTGTCCCCGGCATCACCCATTGGAATCATCCGCGCTTCTTCGCCTATTTCGGCATCACCGGCTCGGCCCCGGGCATTCTTGGCGAGATGCTCAGCGCCGCGCTGAACGTCAACGGAATGCTGTGGCGGACTTCGCCCGCGGCAACGGAGCTGGAGCAGGTTACGCTGGCCTGGCTGCGCGAGTGGATCGGATTGCCTCCCGAGTTTTTCGGCATTATCTACGACACCGCCTCTGTCTCCAGTCTGCACGCCATCGCCGCCGCGCGTGAAATGGCCGACCCTGAAGTGCGCCGCAGAGGAGTGTCCGGCGGTCTGGTCCTCTACACTTCCGAGCAGTCGCACTCCTCTATCGAAAAGGGCGCTATCGCGCTCGGCATCGGACAGGACAATGTGCGCCGCGTCCCCGTCAATGACCGGTTCGAAATGCGCGCGGACGCACTGGCGCAACTCGTACAATCCGATGCCGCCGCCGGCCGCAAGCCCTTCTGCGTGGTCGGGACCACCGGCACAACTTCCACCACCAGCGTCGATCCCATACCTGAAATCGCCGGCATTGCCCGGCGTTACGGTATGTGGCTCCATGTGGACGCCGCATATGGCGGCCCGGCGGCCATCGCTCCCGAGTATCGCGACGTCCTGCGCGGGGCCGATCGCGCCGATTCGCTGGTTACCAATCCGCATAAGTGGATGCTTACGCCAGTGGATATCAGCGTCTTCTACACCCGCCACCCCGACGTGCTCCGCCGGGCCTTCTCGCTGGTGGCGGAATATCTGAAGACGCCGGATCGCGCCGTGAACCTCATGGATTACGGCGTGCAACTCGGCCGCCGCTTCCGCGCGCTGAAGCTCTGGTTCGTGATGCGCTACTTCGGACGGGAGCGGATTGCCGCAATTATTCGCGAGCATTGCGCGTTTGCAGGCCGCTTTGCCGAGCGGCTGCAGGAGGACGGCCGGTTCGAGATCGTGGCGCCGGTCCGCCTCTCCGTGGTCTGTTTCCGGCTCAGGGGGGCGGACGAACCAAACCGCGCCTTGCTCGAAGCCATCAACGCTGGCGGCCTTGCATTCCTTTCCCATACCGTGCTCAACGAACAGTACGTCCTTCGTCTGGCTATTGGCAACGCGCGCACAACGTGGCAGGATATCGAGAGAACCTGGGATTTCATCCGCAACTGGGCTGATACACAATGACCATCGACTGGTGGCGTCTCCTCGATATCGTGATCGCTTATGCGCTGGCGTTTCCGCTGGGGATCGAGCGGGAGCGCTCCGAGCATACCGCCGGAGTTCGCACTTTTCCGCTGGTGGCGATTGCCACCTGCGCGTTCCTGATTGCCTCCGAAGGCTTGAAGAAGGAGTATGCCGATGTCGCTTCCCGCGTACTGCAGGGCATTGTCGCGGGAATGGGCTTCATTGGCGGCGGGGCAATTCTCAAGACCGGTAACACCGTGGTCGGCACGGCAACGGCGGCGGGTTTATGGGCCACGGCGGCCATCGGCGCATGCGTCGCGTTTCGTGCTTACGATATTGCGGTTCTTCTCAGCGCCCTTAGCTGGTTCACGCTGCACATTCTGAAGCGCTACACGCACGAACCGGAGACCGGTTTGATCAAGCCCGAGGGCGACAAGCCCTGAAGCCGCTCAGGCCTCGGTACCAGCTGGCTCGGCCGGCGCCATGTACTCGTCCATCACGCTGATCAGGTGCGATGGGTGCACGGGTTTCGAGATATAGCCATTCATGCCCGCGCTGAGACACTTTTCGCGGTCGCCGTTCATCGCGTGCGCGGTCATCGCGAGAATCGGAAGGTTCTGCCACTTCGGATTCTGGCGGATGCGGCGCGTCGCCTCCAGCCCATCCATGATCGGCATCTGGACGTCCATAATCACCAACCGGTAACGGTCGTCCCGTTCGAGCAACTCCAGCGCTTCGACGCCATTATTGGCGAGTTCCACTGCGAAACCGCGCTTCTTCAGCACGGTGGTCACCACTTTCTGATTGACCTGATTGTCTTCCACCACGAGTACGCGCGCGGGCGCCCGCTCATGCGGCGTCGCGGTGTCGGCGTTGGCTGAAATCGTCGCCGCTGCCACGGCGGGCTGCGCCGGCACTGCGCACCGCAACGTCGCCGTGAAGGTGCTGCCTTTACCCGGTTCGCTGTGGACACTGATGTCCCCGCGGTGCATTTCCACCAGCTTGTGCGTGATGGCCAGCCCCAGCCCCGTGCCTCCGAACCTGCGGCTCACGCTGCCGTCCACCTGCGTGAATTTCTCGAAGATAAGCGGCAACTTCTCCGCAGGGATCCCAATACCGGTGTCCTCCACCGCAAATCGCAGCACGATCTCGCCTGCGGTGGGCGCATCGGCATCAAGCGTTACCCGAACGTGGCCTTTCGATGTGAACTTGATGGCGTTGCTCAGCAGGTTGGCGAAGATCTGACGGGCCCGAAGCGGATCTCCCGCCACTTCTTCCGGAACCGCCGGTGACACGTCGCAGATCAGATCGATGCCCGCTTCGTCCGCCTTCGACTGGAACGACTTGACACAATCCTGCAGAACCACTCGCACGTCATAAGGGATCTTCTCCAGCCCCATGCGGCCCGATTCGATCTTCGATAAATCGAGAATGTCGTTCAACAGCGCCAGTAGAGAATACGCGCAGCGCTGGGCGGTTTCCAGCTGATCGCGATGCTCGCCCGCCAGTTCGCCCTCCAGTGTCACGTCCAGCATTCCCAGAATGCCCGCCATGGGCGTCCGCAGCTCATGCGACATGTTCGCCAGGAACTCGCTTTTGGCTTCATTGGCCGCCTGCGCCCGCAGCATCGCTTCTTCCAGCTGTTCGGTTCTTTGGGAAATACGATGTTCCAGCAATTCCTGATGCTGTTTGATCTCATCCTGCGACGACGTCAGAGCATCAATCATCTGATTGAAGCTCTCCCCCAGGTATTCGATCTCATCGCCGGTCCGGCTGACCTGAATCGGCTCCAGCTTGCCTTTCCGCACTGCGGTCATTCCCTGCTGCAGGTATTGCAGCGGCCGCGCCAGCACGCGCATGGTGAATCGCGAGATCACCGCCGCAACCACCAGCACCACCCCGCACTCGAGAAGGGCTTTGGTGACGCTCAGGGTGCCCTGGTGCAAATCGTAGGCGAGTGTCGCGGCAACAACCCACAGCAGCAGCACTCCCGTAAAGGCAGTGAACCGCGTGGACAGAGATTGGAATGGCTTCGGGCGAGAGCCTTTCCTCTCGCCAGTCATGAACTGGCGCACAACCACTGAATCGACCCCGACGAGGAAAAGTACTATAAGAGAATCCGCTTAGGAGCCGACGGGTTCCTGTTTAGTTCCTGAGTACCGGTACGAGGGAAGCCGTCAGCAATCAGCGTTCAGCCCCGGCCCCCGGGGCGCACCGGCGTTCGTCGCTGCCGGCTGATCGCCGAAAGCCGATAGCTGATAGCTGATAGCTCCTGGCTGATAGACTGACTTCCGGATGGAACGCCTCGAGATCACGCTCTGCGGCATCGAGTTGCGGAACCCCGTGTTGGCCGCTTCAGGCACCTTCGGCTACGGCCTTGAGTTTGCCAGCCTGATCGACCTGAACCGCATCGGTGGGTTTGTCACCAAAGGCATCTCTGCCCAGCCCATTGCTGGAAATCCCCCGCCGCGTCTGTGGGAAACCGCTGCCGGCATGATGAACTCGGTTGGCCTTCAGAACGTCGGAGTACGCGCGTTCGTGCGGGATAAACTGCCCCAGCTCCGCCGGTTTCGCACGGCCGTGTTCGCCAACGTCTTCGGATACGCACAGTCGGACTATGCCGAGGTCATTCGCGTGCTCGAAGATGCCGAGGGCGTCTCCGGCTATGAGCTGAATGTCTCCTGTCCGAATACCCATGCCGGAGGCATCTTCTTCTCCAGCGAGCCTGACCAGCTTTCCGAACTCGTGCGGAGTGTGCGGCATCTTACACGGCGGCCCCTGATCGTCAAGCTTTCACCCAACGTTTCGCGCATCCAGCCTATGGCTGTGGCTGCCGCGGAAGCCGGCGCCGATGCAATCAGCCTGGTGAACACCTTCATTGCCCTCGCCATCGACGCTCGCGCACGGCGTCCCCGTCTCGGCGCGGGATTCGGCGGTCTGTCGGGTCCGGCCATAAAGCCGATCGCATTGCGCATGGTCTATGAGGCGGTCCAGGCCGTCCGCGTCCCGGTCATCGGACTCGGCGGGATCCGCACCGGCGAAGATGCCGCCGAGTTCCTTATTGCCGGCGCTTCGGCGGTCCAGGTGGGCACCATGAATTTCGCCGACCCGCGCGCGCCACTGCGCATCGCCCGCGAGCTGGACAAGTTCCTTGTCTCCGAGCGGGTGGCTTCGGTGCGGGATCTTGTGGGAAGCTTGCAGATGAATGAAGCAAATCGTAAGCACGCCCCAGGCGCCGAAAGCGATCGGCCCGTACTCCCAAGCCGTCGTTCATAACGGGATTGCCTACCTGAGCGGGCAGATCGCCCTCGACCCCGAAACGAATCAGCTCATTGACGGCGACGTCGTGGCCCAGACGCACCGTGTCCTGGCCAATCTCAAAGCGGTGCTCGAGGCTTCCGGCTCATCGCTCCACGCGGTGCTGAAAACCACGGTTTTCCTGAAGGACATGAGCGACTTTCCGAAGATGAACGAGGTTTACGCTCAGTACTTCGCCGCCCAGCCGCCCGCCCGTTCCACGGTTCAGGCCGCCAAATTGCCGCGCGACGTCGCCGTGGAGATCGACGCCGTCGCCGCGGTGAGCGAAGGCCAGGCTGGCGCCGGCTTCAGCCTGTAATCAGCTCTTCCGCCCCTTGATCTCCGCCAGCAGGCGTTCGATCTCGTCCTGCTTCTCGAGCGCGGCCAGCTTGTCTTCCACGTCATCACCAAGCAACTCCGCCTTGGCATGGCTCATCGCTTCCTCGTGCCGCGCCTTGTCGCGCAGCCGGTCGAAGGCATGCGAATTCGAATCGTCCGCCATCGCCAGCCTGGCGTCGCCGGCTTTATTCAGCGCTCGCGCCCGCCGATGCTGTGCGATGATCACATCGCTCTTCGATCGCGCTTCCGCCAGCTTCTGCTCCAGCTTGTGCAGGGCCGATTTCAGGTTTTCCACCTGGACCGACTGATCTTCGGCCTGCTGTTTGAAGTTCTCCGCCATCTGCCGGAAGCTCAGCGAACGCTCCAGTGCCGCCCGCGCCAGGTCGTCTTCTTTTTTGTCCACGGCCAGCTCGGCCCGCCGCTTCCAGTCGGTTTCCTTCTCCGCGTTCTCGGTATGCTTCCGGGTGAGAAGATGCTGATCGGCGATCGCGATGGCCACCTGCGTCTTCACCTGCATGAGCTGATTCTCCATGTCCAGGATCACCTGCTTGATCAGCTTCTCGGGATCTTCCGCCTTGTCCACCAGATCGTTGAGATTCGCTCGAACGAGCGTTGCCACGCGTTCCATTAATGCCATAACCAATCTCCTTTTAATCGGGGGACAGACGGAACTGTCCCCCGGCTCCTGCTCCTCAGCTCTGCACTCCGTTGCCCGGCTTCGACTTTTCGCCGATGGTCCGGACCTTGCCCAACAACTCGCTCATCTGCATCCCCGACAGCGTCTCGAACAACGCGGGGATCTGAGCCACCATCTGCGCCATGTCGCCGGTGATCTTGTTCATGCCCGCGGCGTGACCATCGCCCGTGGACACAATGGTGATCTTGTCGATATTCGCCAGCGGCGCGGCCAGCGCCTTCACCACATCCGGCAGACCAGTGATCAGTTTGTCCACCACCGCCGCCTGGTTCCATTCCTGATAGGCCTCGGCCTTCACGTTCATGGCCTTGGCTTCCGATTCACCCTTGCGCAGGATGATGTCCGCTTCCGCCTCGCCTTCGAGGCGCGTCTTAGCGGCATGGCCCTCGGCTTCCGCGATCTGCCGCGCTTTCTCGGCCGCCGCCAGCGTCTCGATCCGCTGCCGCTCGACTTCGGCCTGTTTCAGCGTTGTCGCGATCAGTTCCTTCTCCCGGCGCAGAATCTCGGCTTCCTGAACCTTGATCTGCTGCTCGGTCTGCACCTGCTGGATCTTCACCTGCTCGGCCACCACCTGTTGCTGCATGATGTTGGTCTGGATGTCGTAAGCTTTATCGGCCTGGGCCTGCTGGCGCTTGGTGGTTTCCAGATACTGCGCCTTCTTGACCTCGAGATCGCGCTGCGCTTCGGCCTGCTTGGCCTGGGACAGCGTCTCCGCCAGCACCCGGGCCTGATCGGCCTCGGCCTTCGCAACCGCGGAGGCGCGCATGGCGTCGGCGCGTTTGATGGCGGTGTCCCGATCCGCTTCCGCCGCAGCTACATCGGCATCGCGCTTGATCCGCGCAATGTCCGGCCGGCCCATGTTGGTGATGTATTCGTTCTTGTCGCGGACTTCCTTGATGGTGAACGAAATCACTTCGAGTCCCATCTTGCTCATGTCGTCGGCGCAGGTGCCGCGCATCCGGTCAGCCACCATCTCCGGCTCCTTCACGATCTGTTCCACCGTGAGCTGGCCGATAATCCCGCGCAGATGGCCTTCCATAACCAGCCGGATCAGCGCCTCGCGCGCCTGTGGCGTCTTGCTGAGAAACTGCTCGGCCGCCGTTCGGATCGACTCCGGGTCCGACTTCACCTTGATCTGCGCCACCGCTTCCACGGTCACTGCCACGCCTTGTTTCGTGTACAGATCCTGCTGCGGCGCGACGTCGAACGACATCAGCTCCAGCGAAAGCTGGCGGTAGTTCTCGAACATTGGCGCAATAAACGCGCCACCTCCCTTGATCACTCGTGGGCTGCGAAAGCCATACACGATGAGCGCCTCGTTGGGACCCACCTTGCGGTACATCTGCGCGAGGCTCGACAGAATAAAGAGCAGCACCACAACACCCAGTGCCACGATGATGAAGATTGTCTGCGTTGCCATTGTTTTCCCTGTTGGTTTTCGATTAACGATTCTCCGGGCCAGCGGAAGCCGCCTGGCCCGATTCCAGTCCGTCCAGTTCCTCCCAGGGACGGACATACGCGATTCCTTTCTCGTAGCGGGTGACCGCTACTTCAACTCCCCTGGCGATGGGCGCGCCCGTCTCGCTGCGCGCGCCGCAGCAACTCCGCACGCCCTGCTGCGTGAAAACGATCTCCCCGGTGCCGTTGGCGCGAATGCCCGAGCTGACCCGGCCAATGGCTCCTACCATCTCGAAATCTTCATCGTGCAGCTCGCGGTCGTGGCCCATCACCATCTTCACGAGGAACCAGAACACGATCCCCGCGCCCGTCAGTCCAGCCGCCGTCGCAATCAACAGCGCGAACAGAAACCACAGGCTCGAATACTTCGTGATCAGGTAGCCCGTCCCGCCGAACCAGGCGAGAAACGCCGTGATCGTCGCGAAGTTGAAGAACGCCGACGCCGACCGTCCGCCCCCTCCGTGTCCCCCGCCCACCGCATGATGCCCGACGTGAGCGTGCGGCCCATGCAGATGCGGCATGTGCGTGTGCGCCGCCCCCACCAGAAACGAGACGGCGCTCAGCATAAACCCAATCACGAAGCAGAAAAGGTAAATCGTTTCCCAGTTCATGCTGTCCTCCGAACCTCAAACGGCGCCGGCCGCAGCACCTCGGTCAGCCGGTCGGCCAGCCCCGGCGTCTCGATGATGGTTCCAAGCAGCACGAGGCACCGCCGCGTATCGTCGTGCTTGGCCACCTGGATCAACGCGTGCCGCAGATCGGCGTCCCGGCGAAACCGCTCCGCGCCATCGATCAGCCAGAGATCCAGGCTGTCTTCGTTCGCGCCCACATCGGACATCAGCTCGTTCTGATAGCCGTCCGGATCGCTGACCAGATACCCCGGGTGTACCTTGTAGAACTTCGCCAGCAACATGCGTGTCGTGTTGGTCAGGTGCGGCCGCGCGCCGCTCTCGATCTGCGACAGATACGACTGGCTGATCGACTGGCCGTGTTCGCGCCGGATGGCCCTGACAACTTCCTGCTGGGTCATCTCGCGTTCCAGGCCGCGGAGCGTACCCTCCACCTGCCTGAGGTAGCGGAGCTTTTCGCCGAGAGTCATATTACAATCTGCAATCGTTGTATCGCAGATTGTTATTACTGGCAAGAAATAACGGATGACACTGTTCGTAAGTCACAGATTCCATGGACAATATAACTTCAGTACTTAGTCGAGCGCCTTCCCTCACCTCTATCGCGCGGAACGCCGTACGCCAGAGGCCTTCGAGGCCTAACGCTACCGGGCAAGAACGATCAGCTGATCTTGGTACCTGGGCATCTCAGCGATGCGTATTGCATTCCGCCGAAGGACAGCCGCAGCGACGTCCGTTGGATAATTGCACGAACGGAGAATGACGACCCCGGATTCGGGGATTTGTCTCGCCAGACTTTCGAAATCGGCGTCCGTTAAGACCAGGACGAAGTCATGGGCGACAGCCTAGTCTATAATTCTGCGATCACCGGCGCGAGCGAGCCCATTCTTGAGCGCACTTTCGGACTCAGGGAAGAGGTCGCGCAATAACAGGACCAGCCTCGGCGACAGGCTTTCGTCGAAGAGGAGCTTCATCCTCCGGAGACTTTGCTCCGCGCAGCGAGCTCGGCGGCGTAAGCGTACACGGCAAGGAAGTCATCCGGCTCGAGTTGGGGATAATCGGCCAGGATCTGCTCCTGGGATGCCCCACTTGAGAGCCACTCCAGAATCTCCTGAACGGTGATCCGGTGACCGCGAATGCACGGCTTCCCGAACCGCACGCCGGAATCGATGGTGATCCGATCAAGAAGTGAATCGTGGGTTACCGGCATCTTGTATCCTTGAGCCATTGTAAACCGGAGTCGCTCAAAGCGTGAAATGCGCGTTTTACGTCAACTCGACGTGCCCCGGGAAATCACCGGAGCCTGGCGACCGGTGAGGCTGACCGGTCCGGGCGCTGAAAGGGTGATCGCGACGGTAGCCAAAGCCCAGTTACGCCCTTGCTTGGCCAAGCTCCAAGCGCCTCTGGTTCGCCTTTTCGATGGCTGCGACGTCAGTACTGTTCATGTAACGTTTTACATAGCTGCTTGGCAGATAGTTCAGCCTGACACAGTCCTCCAGAATCTCGATTGCTAGTCCGGAATTCAAGAAAAACCCGTATTCTTCCTCGGGTCCGAAAACTTCGCGGATGGCGCTGTAGATCTCGCTGATTGTTGAACGCTCCTTCAACTGGATGAAAACCGTCTTGTTTTCCTCAGCATACTTCTCGCCCTCGAACTTCAAAAAGCGCTCTCTCAGCTGCTTCTTCCGCCATTCGATGTCCTCCTGTTCGGGTTTATACCCGCTCCTCAGGTCATGGAAATGGACGAGGTGTGAGTACATCGACCCAATTTCGGAGTAGATTATCATCCGCATCCGTCGCGACTCTCTTCGCTGCCTGGGTGCGGAATCACGAGGCCTGTCTGCAAGCGCTCGGCGACGCGCAATACTGGCTGTGCCAGTTGCTGGCGAGCGGCGAATGTCTGCCCGAAGCGCTGCGGCTGGGCGGCGCGATGATCGCCCTGCTGAAGCTCAAGGAGCACCTCGCGGAAGCTCAGGAAACCATGGCCATGATGAGCAGGCGGCACGTGCGCACGGCGACCCGCTGGCGGCGCATCGGCTTGCCTGGGAGCAGAGCTGGATTCTGGAGCGCTGGAGCGAGCCGATGTCCTTACCGCCGCCACTGCCGCCCGCACGACCAACGCAACTGGATCTGGGCTACTCCTGACGCAGAGCCTCCATGGGGTCCACCCGGGCTGCACGCCGAGCCGGTACGTAAGCTGCCAGCAATGCGAGAACGATCATCATTGCGGAGCCGAACGCAACCGGTGCGGCACTGCCCGATGGCATGCCTTCGAACAGGCTCGCGGCAAATCTCCGGGCCCACACGGCGAATGGGACTCCCATCGCCAGTCCGGCAAGGACCGTCATCAGCGCGTCTCCCAGCACCATCCGAATCACTCCATCGCTCGCGGCGCCGAGGGCCATGCGGATGCCGATCTCGTTGGTACGCCGCGCCACAGTGTACGCCAGCAGTCCGTACAGGCCGATGCCGGCAAGCATCGCTCCCAGTGCGCCAAAGAAGCCGGTGAGCGTCGCCATCAGACGCTCCGGGACGATGGAGGCATCGATCTGGTCGGCGAGTGTGGTGATACGCGAAATGGGAATGCCCGGGGCCACTTCGTGGACAACACGCTGCACATCGGCGGCCACGCCCTCCGGTGCGACGCTGGTGCGGATCACGAAATCGGTTCGGTCGACCCTTCCGTCGTGAAAGGCCGGAAGATAGACCACACGCCTCGCCGCCTCGCGAATCTCAAGGTAGTTCGTGTCTCCAGCAACGCCGACGATTTCATACGTCCGGGGTTCGCGCACGCCGGTGACATGTTCCAGGGTGACATGCCTTCCGATGGGATTGCGGCCCCCGAAGTAGTGCCGCGCCACCGTCTCATCGATGATTGCGACGCGGGAGTGCCGATCGTCCTCGAAGGTGAATCCACGGCCGGCAAGCAGTGGCGTTCCGAGCGTCTCAAAGTACCTCGGCGCGACATAGGCGATTTCGATCCACCGGCGGTCCTCGGGCCTTTCTTCGTAACCCTCAATCGTGGCAAGGCCAGAAGCACCCGCACCGGAAATGGGTGTCGGAGCGCACAGCGATGCCATGCGCACGCCAGGAATCCCTGCCAGACGATCGAGAAGCTCCTGGTATGCGCGAGACAAGCGTTCACCGGGATAGCCACTGGGCGCGCGGTCCGGCGACACCAACAGGACGTGATCGCCGTGAAAGCCGAGATCGACGTGTTCCAGATTGACCAGGTTGGCGATGAACAGCGCTCCGGAACTCAACAACAGAACCGAGAGAGCCACCTGTACCGCAACCAGACCCTTCCCGAAAAACCGCGCGGCGCGGGTTTCACTCGCCCTTCCGGTCTGGCGCAATGCGTTTACCGGAGCGATCCGAAAGGCGGTCCATGCGGGAGCGGCGCCGAAGAGCAGGCCGGCCAGCACGACGATTCCGGCGGCGAACAGCAGCACCTCGATGTCCGGCTGTACACGAAGGTACACGCGCTCGTGCACTCGGGCACTCGCCATGATGCGGAGCAGCGCCTCCGTACCGAACCAGGCGACGACTGTGCCGGCCAGTGCGCCCGCCGCAGACAGCGTCAGTGACTCGGTAAGCACCTGGCGGAGGAGGCGCCCGCGGCTGGCGCCCAGGCTGGTTCGCAAGGCCATTTCACGCTCGCGTCCGGCTCCTCGGGCCAGCAGCATGCTCGCGATGTTGACGCACGCCAGAAGCAGCATTAGGCCGACGATGGTCATCAGAACGGTCAGTGGTTTCCCGTAACGGTCGCGCACCGAGGCGAGGCCGTGGGCGACCGGTTCCACCTGAACGCTTAACTGGCGGACCTGCGGATCGGCGCTCGCGGCGGCTCTTTCCTCGATGGTGAACCGATAAAGCACGGCCATTTCGGCGCGCGCTTGTTCTAGAGTCGTGCCAGGCTTCAGGCGGCCCAGCAACGTTAGTCGCATCTGCGAGGCTGGGGGGCGGGGCAACCAGAGGTCGGTTCGGGTTTCCACTCGCAGTCCCACAAAATCTCGTGGAGCGACTCCAATGATGGTGGCCGGCGTGTCCTGAACCTTGATGCGTTTGCCCAGGATGTGCGGGTCCTGGCGAAATCTGCTTGTCCACCACGACCAGCTCACTACCGCAACGGCGCCATTCGGACTCGCGGGGTTGTCTTCCGGACTGATGAGCCGCCCGAGCGCCGGCCTCACGCCAAGTTCCGGAAAGTAATTGCCGGTAACATACTCGGCAATTCCTGTTTGCGGCTCCGCGCCCTCCGAGGTCAGCCGGACGGTGTTGTCGATGGAAGCGCCAATCAGGGCGGAAAAGACGTGGTTGCGATCGCGAAAATGCTGGTAGCTTCGCCACGACCAGTAGCCGTTTCCTCGAGGTTCTCCGGGGTATTTCTGGAGAAGCTCCACAAGCTTGTTCGGATCGCGAACCGGCAGCGTGCGCAGCATCGCCGCTTCCATCAGGCTGAAGATCGCGTCGTTGGCTCCGATGCCCAGCGCCAGCGAAACCACCGCCACGGCCGTGAATCCGGGGCCGCGCCGCATGCCGCGAAGCGCGTAGCGCACGTCTTGCCGGAGTTCCTCGAGTGCACCGGCTCCAGTCATAGGTTGAATGTACTAGACAACTAGTACACTGTCAATGGCGTCGCATCGGGCGCGGCAGCCCCTCCCACTGGCAGGTATCCATATCCACCCGTCGGCCGCGAAATCGCACGCCTTCCATTTCCAGCAATAGCCGTTGCTCCTGCGCCTCGGCGCGGGGCACCTTAATCAATCCGCCCGATCCCAGCACGCGCTGCCAGGGCAGGGAACCGTGGGCACGTCCCAGCACCTGAGCAACCTGCCTGTGATAACCTGGGAAGCCCGCCTCTGCCGCCACCTGGCCATAGGTCGCTACCTTGCCGCGCGGAATCCGCAGAATCACCCGGCGGATCGCCTCCTCGTAATCGAGCTTCCGTCGCGGTGCCATCGCCATATGGGCGTATTGTATGGGATAGGAGCCCGCCATGACCACACCCGTCGAGCCCCCCGTTGTGCGCGCGCCGCGCGGCCGCGAGCGAAGTTGCAAAGGCTGGCATCAGGAAGGCGCGCTGCGGATGCTGATGAACAACCTCGATCCGGAGGTGGCCGAAAAGCCCGCCGAGCTGATTGTCTACGGCGGCGCGGGCCGGGCCGCGCGCGACTGGCCGTCGTTCCACGCCATCGTCCGCTCGCTCCGCTCCCTCGAAAACGACGAGACGCTGCTGGTGCAGTCGGGCAAGCCGGTGGGAATCTTTCGCACTCACGAGGAAGCCCCGCGCGTGCTGATCGCCAACTCGAACCTCGTCGGCCACTGGTCGAACTACGACGAGTTTCGGCGGCTGGAACATCTCGGTCTCATCATGTATGGCCAGATGACCGCCGGTTCCTGGATCTACATCGGCACGCAGGGCATTCTGCAGGGCACTTACGAGACGTTCGCCGCGGCCGCGGCGCGCCACTTCGGCGGTTCGCTCAAAGGACGTCTGGTGGTCTCCGGCGGCATGGGCGGAATGAGCGGCGCGCAGCCGCTGGCGGCCACCATGAATGGCGCGTGCTATCTCGGCATCGAGGTGGATCCGGCGCGCATCGAGAAGCGCATCGCCACCGGGTATTGCGATCGCTCCACGGACGACCTCGACGACGCGCTCGATCAGCTCGACAGTGCGCGACGCCGCGGCAAAGCGCTTTCGGTGGGACTCGTCGCCAACTGCGCCGACATCCTGCCGGAGCTGGTGCGGCGCTCCATCGTGCCCGATGTCCTCACCGATCAGACCAGCGCTCACGACGCGCTGAACGGCTACGTGCCCAACGGCATGACGCTCGAGGCCGCGCTGGAGCTGCGCGGGAACGATCCCGACGAATACGTGCGCCGCTCCATGGCGGCAATGGCCGAGCACGTCACCGCCATGCTCGCGCTGAAACGCGCGGGCGCGGTCACCTTCGATTACGGCAACAACATCCGCACCCAGGCGAAGCAGGCCGGCGTCGCCGATGCTTACGAAATCCCCGGCTTCGTGCCCGAGTACATCCGGCCGCTGTTCTGCGAGGGCCGCGGACCGTTCCGCTGGGCCGCACTCTCCGGCGATCCCGCCGACATCCGCACCACCGACGACCTCGTCCTGAAGATGTTCCCGCAGAACGAAACGCTGGCGCGCTGGATTCGGCTTGCCCAGGAGCGCGTGCACTTTCAGGGATTGCCGGCGCGCATCTGCTGGCTGGGCTACGGCGAGCGCGCCGAGTTCGGCATGGCCATCAACGATCTGGTGAAGTCCGGGAAGATTCAGGCGCCCATCGTCATCGGACGCGATCATCTGGACACGGGGTCGGTGGCATCGCCGTATCGCGAGACAGAGGCCATGCGCGACGGCTCCGACGCCATCGCCGACTGGCCCCTTCTCAACGCGCTGGTCAATACCGCGGCGGGCGCGTCCTGGGTTTCGATTCACAACGGCGGCGGCGTTGGCATCGGCTACGCGCAGCATGCCGGCATGGTGGTGGTGGCCGACGGAACGGACAGCACACGTAAGCGACTGGAACGCGTGCTCACCACCGACCCCGGCATGGGCATCATTCGTCACGCCGACGCCGGCTATGAAGAGGCCGCAACGTTCGCGCGCGATCACGGCGTCCGCCGTCCCATGGAATCGGTAGAGTAGGTACAGCATGCCACGACAACTCGTCGAGTGCGTACCCAACTTCAGCGAAGGGCGCGACATGGCGAAGGTCGACGCCATCGTGCAGGCCGTCCTCTCGGTCCCCGGCGTCGTCCTGCTCGATCGCGAAAGCGACCCCGATCACAACCGCAGTGTCCTTACCTTCGTCGGGTCGCCGAGCGTCGTGGAAGCCGCGGCATTTCGCTCAGTCGAGAAAGCCGTCGAGCTGATCGACCTGACAAAGCACACCGGCGCGCACCCGCGCATCGGCGCCGCCGATGTCCTGCCGTTCATCCCCATCGAAGGTGTTTCGCTCGAAGAGTGCGTGCGCATGGCCGAGCGGCTCGGCGAGCAATTGTGGGCGAAGCTCCGTCTTCCGGTGTATCTCTACGAAGCTGCGGCCCGCCTCCCCGAGCGCACCAATCTCGAAAACATCCGCAAGGGCCAGTTTGAGGCGATTCGCACCGAAATGGGAACACTCGCGGCCCGTTCCCCCGACATCGGCGAGCCGATCTGTCATCCCACCGCGGGAGCCATCGTTACCGGCGCGCGCAAGTTTCTCATCGCTTATAACGTCAATCTGAACACGCCGGATCTTTCCATCGCGAAGCGAATCGCGAAGACCATCCGCTTCTCGAGCGGCGGCTTTCGGTTTGTGAAGTCCATGGGCATAATGCTGGCCTCGCGCAACATCGCTCAGGTCTCCATCAACCTTACCGATTTCGAGCAGACCCCGATGCACGTGGTGTTCGAAACCGTTCGCCGCGAAGCCGAACGGTATGGCGCCGGCGTGGCAGGCAGCGAAATCGTCGGCCTGATTCCGCGGAAAGCAATCGAATTATCTGCTGATTATTTCCTGCGGTTCGAGAATTTCCAGCCGGAGCTGGTGCTGGAGAACCGCATCGCCGAAGCTCTCGCCGCCCGTGCCGGCTTGCCCGACTTTCTGGATGCCCTCGCTGCCCCCACCGCGACTCCGGGCGGTGGCAGTGCATCCGCTGCCGCCGGCGCGATGGCCGCGGCACTGGGCGCCATGGTGACCCGGCTCGCCAAGCTCGATCCGGCCCCGTTCGAGGCGGATCGCCAGTTCTTCACCGAAGCCGTCGATCGCGATGCCGAGGCGTTCAACCACGTAATGGCCGCCTACAAGCGCCCGAAGGACGAACGCGCGCCGTTCGTCGAAGAAGCGCTCCACGGTGCGGCCGAAGTCCCCCTGCAGGTGATGGAACGCGCCCACAGCCTCGGCCTTCGCCTGAACGCTCTGGAGATTCCCGCGAGATTCGCCAGTGATCTGGCGGTGGCGAAATCCCTGGTGACGGCCGCCCGCGCCGGCGCCTGGGAGAACGTGAAGATCAACCTCGATTCCATCCACGAGGCGGAGTTCAAAGCCTCGATCCAGCGCCGTCTCGACGCGCTTCAATGACTGATTTCGCACTGATCAACTGTAGTCAGCTTGTCACGGTGGCCGGAAGCGATCTCGGCATCGTGAGCGACGGGGCAATGTTCGCACGCGACGGCCGGATCGTCCGCGCCGGCACACGCTCCGAGATCGTGTCGCTCATCGGGCCCGAGACCGAAATTGCAGACGTTGGCGGCCGCGTCGTCATGCCGGGCTTTGTCGATGCGCACACGCACCTCGTGTTCGCCGGACATCGCGCCGGCGAGTTCGAACAGCGCTGCGCGGGCGCCAGTTATCGGGAAATCGCGGCCGCGGGCGGCGGGATTCGCGCCACGGTACGGGCCACTCGCGCCGCCACGGAAGACGAACTGATCGCGGCTGGGCGCCGGCACATCGAATGGATGCTGCGCTCGGGCACAACGACAGCCGAAGTGAAATCCGGCTACGGCCTGTCGGTTGAAGACGAACTGAAAGTGCTCCGGGCCATTCGCAGGCTGAACGACGCAGGCCCGCTGCATCTGGTGCCAACTTTCCTTGGCGCGCATGAAATCCCGGACGAATTCCGCGACCGCCGCGCCGAATACATCGACCTCATCGTTCACGAAATGCTTCCGCGCATCGCTGCGGAGCACCTCGCCGAATATTGCGACGCCTTCTGCGAAGAGGGCGTGTTCACCGCCGCCGAAACGCGCCGGGTTCTCGAAGCCGCCCGCGCGCATGGACTGGGCCTGCGCCTGCACGCCGACCAGTTGTCGAACTCAGGTGGCGCACAATTGGCGGCCGAACTCCGCGCGGCCACGGCCGATCATCTGGAACACGCCGATTCCGCCGGCATTTCCGCCCTCGCCCGCGCTGGCGTTCAGCCCATCCTGCTGCCCGGTTCCGTTTTCGCGCTCGGCCTCAACCGCTATCCAGCCGCGCGCGATATGATCAACGCCGGTCTCGACGTGGTGCTGGCCACCGATTTCAATCCCGGCTCATCGCCCACGCCGTCCATGCCTCTCATCCTCTTCCTCGCCTGCACGCGCATGAGGATGACGCCCGCCGAGGCCATCCGCGCGGCCACCATTAACGCCGCGCGCAGCCTCGGACGCGCGGACCAACTGGGCTCGCTTGAACCCGGCAAACTCGCCGACTTCGTGATCTACGATTGCGCCGACTACCGCGAGGTAATCTACTGGGTCGGCGCGCCTGCCGTCCGCGAGGTTTGGATTGGCGGCAGGAATTTGCGAATTCCGAAATCGTAAAGCGCCGCGCCTGCCACCCCGCCAAGCAAGGGCCCCAGGATCGGCGCCCAGAAGATGCCGCTCCCATCGGTCAGGCCGTTGTTGCGGAAGCCCGCCAATGCGGTAAACAACCGCGGTCCGAAGTCGCGCGCCGGATTGATCGCGTAACCGTGCATCCCGCCCCAGCCCATCCCGATCGCCACCACCACCAGACCCACCGCGATCGGCTGGACCATCGCCGGCGGCTGATTTCGCTCGTCAGTGATCGCGAAGATCAGCAAAAGCAGCAAACCTGTGCCAATCACCTGATCCACAAACCCGGCCGAGAGCTCCTGCGGGAACGCGGGAAACGTCGTAAACACGTTCGCCGTCTTCTCCAGGCCCGGATCGAACTTCAGGAAGGCTAACCGGTAATTCTCGAAGACCAGCACCGCGGCCGTGAAGGCGCCGGCTGTTTGCGCAATCCAGTATGGCAGCACCTTCAGCCATGAGAATCCCCGGAAGACCGCGAGCGCGAGCGTCACCGCCGGATTCAAATGCGCGCCGCTGATTGCTCCCGCAATGTAGATGCCCATGGTCACGCCGAGTCCCCACGCCAGCGTGATGTTCGTGTATCCGCCCTTCACTACTTCGCCTGGCACGCCCGTGCCGAAGAGCACCACCATGGCAACGACGCCCAACCCGAACATCATCAACACCCACGTGCCGACGAACTCCGCGACGAGTTCACCCACGAGTCTCCTGTTCATGCGCCAGGCCACTATATCACGCTTGCAGTCCCCGGCATCTGCTTCGCGAGACCGCGAGTCCCACCGCCTGCGCGATCTTCCTCGTGAGGACATCCGATTGCCCTGCGCTTCTCGTAGCACAACATGAAAGCTTGTGATACATTGATCGGTAGCACGTTTATTGCATTAGTAGCACGATTCATCGAGTCCCCACGCAGGCCGCAGAAAGGACGCCGGGAATGGCTCAGGGCAGTTGCTTTCAAACGATGAGGCGCACGCTCTTCCCGCCCGCGCTTCTGTTGGCGTGCCTGTGTTGGATGCAGACGGTCAGCGCTCAGCGGCCGCCGGCTCAGATCTCGGGAATTGTTGTTGACTCCTCTGGTGCGGCGATCGCCGGGGCTGGCGTGCAGCTTCAAAGCGCGAACCGTACCGTACTCAGAACGACCGAGTCGGACACGAACGGCTCTTTTACCGTTTCCGGACTCTTGCCAGGCAATTATCGGCTCGTGGTATCTCATGCCGATTTCG